>Ga0315541_1000875_pt1 | contig 30428 bp, 21 predicted proteins | sample SalMarSW160190MG_FD_203095 | JGI IMG/M metagenome (GOLD analysis project Ga0315541, IMG submission 203095) | Salt marsh sediment microbial communities from the Plum Island Ecosystem LTER, Massachusetts, United States - Salt Marsh Sediment SW1601-190 ...
TCGAAGAGAAAATGAGAAAGAACGAGTTGAAGTACCCGGCCGAGGAAGTCCGGGGGCACTATGAGCGACCGAGGAGAGACGACGTCTGAGCGGCGCCGGCCGATGCGAGGGCGGGCTCTGGAGGTCCCTGGGGCGGGCGGGTGTCTGCTGGCCCACGAATTCGAGATCTTCACCGACCAGTTCGCCCCAGTGGAGGTTCATGATGCACGCGAGCGCCCGCGGGACCTGCACGCCCGCCTGGCCGCAGGGGCGGGAATCGTCCTGACCGGACCGTACGCCTACGCGGACGGCGTGTACCGCTATTGTCAGCGGTTCCAGCGGAGGCTCATCTCGTCCGAGAAGTTCGCCCACGTTGCCGACCGCGGGCAGCGCAGCGCGGCCTTCGCGGAGGCCCGCCGGCGCAAGCTCCATCGCCTGTTCCTGCTCGGGCGGGGCGACCTGCTGCTGAACGTGCAGGACCCGCCCGACACCGCCGGCCTCCAGGAATGGCTCGAAGAGCCGACCGGCGAGGAGACTTTCCTCATTCCCATCCGGCGGCTCCAGCGAATCCTGACCGACATGCGTCGGGCGCGCGAGGGAATCGCCATGGACATCCTGGACGGGACGATCACCATTCTCCCGCACGTGTACGTGCCCGCCGACCAGAGTGTGCCGGCCATGTTCGTCGAGTACCGTCACCTGATGGAAGGCAAGCGGGTTCTCGACGTGGGCACCGGCACCGGGGTGCTGGCCCTGCTGGCCGCCCGGCTCGGCGCCGAGCGGGTCGTCGCCACCGACAGCAACCCCAAGGCCGTTGCCAACGCCCGGCTCAACGTGGAGCGTTTCGGGCTCGAAAAGACAGTCGAGGTGCGAGGCCCGGCCGATCTGTTCGAGGCGGTGCGGGGCGAGACTTTCGACGCGATCCTCTTCAACGCTCCGTGGATCCAGGGCCAGCCGCAGACGCTGTACGACACGGCCAACTACGATCCCGGCTATCGCGTGGTGGACGGCTTTCTACGGAACGCGCCCGCCCACCTCAGCCCGGGCGGGGCGATTCTCCTACAGTATTCCAACGTCTCGCAGCGCACGGGCGAGGCCGGCATCGATCATCTCCAAGCGTCCATAGCGGCCAGCGGCCTCCGGATCGCCGCCAGCCCGCGGATCGCCCGCGTCAGCCGCGTGCTGGGGGCGCGCGAGCAGGTTTTCCTGTTCGAGCTGCGAACGCTCTAGACCGTCATGGGGGTTCGCTTCCGGCCCGCCGGCGCCAGCATGGCAGCAGTGCCGCGAGTTGGGTCGGCGTCCGGCCGATGCGGGCCGCTTACGAGACGAACAGCTTGTTGGTGGCGAAGTTGGGGTCGCAGGTGAGGTTGACCCCCAGCCGGCGGAGGCCCTTCTCATCGCCGGGCGTGGGGATGTGCGTCATGTGCACCTCGCAGCCGGCGAGGTTCTTGAGCTGCTCCATCGCCAGCCGCCCCGTCGGGTTGGTCGTGGAGTTGATGCTCAGGGCGACCAGCGTCTCCTCCAGGTCCAGGCTGACCGTCGGGCGATCGAGGATGTCCTTTTTCAGAGACGCGATGGACTCGATGATGTTGGGGCTCAGAAGGTGCAGGTTCGGCGGGATCTCGGCCAGGGCCTTGATGGCATTGAGCACGAGGCTGGGGGCGGCGTGCATGAGCGGGGAGTTGCGGCCAACGACGACGGTCCCGTCGCCCAGCCGCACGGCGGCTCCGCAGAACACACCCTTGTGTCCCTTGCCGGCGTTGGACTCCGCGGTAGCGGCAGCCTGGCGGGCGGGGCCGACCACGGCCCGGTCCTCCGGGTGAATGTCGAACTCTTCCATCAACACCTCAACGCGATCGACGACATCCTGGTCCACCAGCCCCATGGCGTACTCGCAGGCGTAGCGGAAGTATCGGCGGATGATCTCCTGTTTGGCGGCCTCGGTCGCCGCCGGCTCGTCGAGAATGGCAAAGCCGGCCCGGTTCACGCCCATGTCGGTCGGCGACTGGTAGATTGACTTGGACCCGGTGATCTTCTCCAGGATCCGCCGCAGCACGGGGAAGGCCTCCACGTCACGGTTGTAGTTGACGGCGCGGACGTTGTAGGCCTCCAGATGAAACGGGTCGATCATGTTGACGTCATGCAGGTCGGCCGTCGCCGCCTCATAGGCGGCGTTGACCGGGTGACGCAGCGGCAGGTTCCAGATGGGGAAGGTCTCGAACTTGGCGTAGCCGGCTTTCACCCCCCGCTTGTAGTCGTGATAGACCTGCGACAGGCAGGTGGCCAGCTTGCCGCTGCCCGGGCCCGGCGCGGTCACCACCACCAGCGGGCGCGTCGTCTCGACGTACGAGCTGTCGCCGTAGCCGGCGTCGCTGACGATCAGATCGACGTCGGCCGGGTAGCCCTTGATCAGCCGGTGCGTGTACACGCGCACGTCGCGGCGCTCGAGCTTGTTCTTGAAGCCGATCGCCGCCGGCTGATCGGCAAAGCGCGTGATCACGACCGCCCGCACGTCCAGCCCCCACTCCCGCAGGTCGTCGATGAGCTTGAAGGCGTCGGAGTCGTAGGTGATGCCGAAGTCGGCGCGCATCTTCCTGCGCTCGATGTCGCCGGCGTGGACGCACAGGATGATGTCGGCTTTGTCCTTGAGCCCCTGGAGCAGGCGCATCTTGACGTTGGGCCCGAACCCCGGCAGCACCCGGGCGGCGTGATAGTCAAACAGCAGCTTGCCGCCGAACTCCAGGTACAGCTTGTTGTCGAAGCGCTCGACGCGCTTCAGAATCGCCTCGGTCTGCTCGGCGAGGTACTTCTCGTTGTCGAATGCCTGGGCGCCGCGCGCCCCCGTCGTTTGCGTTCGGGCCTGCTGCGTTCTCAAAGTTTCCTCGGCGCCACTTGGGGAATGCCAACAACCATGTCGACTCGTTCAGAATGTTCCGCGCATCATATTGCCAACAGCTTGGAGATAGTGCAAGCGCCGGCATCGCCCGGCGCGGCCCGAGCCGCGTTCACGGGCCCGGGGCAGGCTGAGGCACAGGAGGTGCCGCCTCCAATTCCATCATCTCGGTATGCGCGGCCCTGACGGACACCAACATCACGAACGGCATGCCCAGCAGCCTCTTCACATCGCCTTTGAAGCAGGCGGTGACGGTCGCGTTGGGCCCCTCGGCCTTGGCCTTGATGCTCGCAAGCAGGTCGGCCACGGGCTTCATGGCGGGCATGCGCTCAGCCTCGCGGGCTATCCCCTCGCGCCCCTCGGCCATCAGCTCGTTGAACTCGGTTACGGCCTGGCTGACCCTTTCGGCCTCGGTGCCCGTCGCCTTGAGCGCGAAATCCATCTGCTCGCCCTTCCGCTTGCCCACGAGGGTGACGGTCTTGAACGGCGCCAGCAGCGATGCCTGGCGGTAGGCTTCGCTGACGCGCATGACCGCCCACAGGGCATTGTCGACGCCGACGGATTTGACCAGCTTTGCGATGTCCTGATTACCGGCCAGCTTGCCCTTTCCGGCCTTCAGGGCCGCGACCATCTGCGCGATCGGCAGCTTCTCGCCTGACGGACTCACCAGGAACACCAGCCGCTCGTTCGAGGCCAGGATCAGTACCGGGTCATCCCCGCCGAACCCAAGAACTTCCGTCCCCTCCACCACCTGCGGCTTGGCCCGCTGCTCCAGCAGGGCCGTCCGGACGGCCGTCACGTCGTAGAGGCCGCGGGCAATGAAGACCACGTAGCCGCTGTCATCGCCTATGTCGTCGGCGACGCCGAAGGTGATGCCGTGGAGCCTGACGTTGCCGATCCGCTCGGCCACGGCGATCAACCCCTCGTTGGCCTGTTTCAGCGCCTCTTCTGCCTTGCCCTCCGGCAGCATGGCGGTCAGCTCCTTGGCCATCTGGTCGAGATCCACTGGCTTGCCGGCGGGCAGTGCGACCTGACCCACGGCGGCGCAGTTGCCCGGCAGCAGCCACAGGTCGCTTTCCATAGCCTTGGTCGAGGCGACGGGGCGCTTGAACGGTTTGCCCTCGATGGCGGCGATAGCGGCCCGGGCGTACTCGGCCTCGAAGAGGGCCTTCGAGTCCAGCAGCTTCCGCAGGGCCGGCACGGCCGCGCGGTCCTTGACCTCGCCCAGTGTGCGAATCGCCATCAGCCGCCGGACGGCCCGGGCCTTGTCTCTGCCCGAAAGGGCCCGAACCAGGTTTCTGATCCGAGCGGCCGCCTCGGCGTCGGCCGACCCGGCCGCCTTGAGCAATCGCGGCACCACCGTCGGCCCCTTGGCCAGAAGCTTCTGGGAGGCTTGTTCGCGATCCGCGTGCCGTTCGGAGGCGAGCTGCCGGATCAGGGCCGGCACATCCCCCAGTTCAACCGGCCGAAGCTCGGCCAGCATGTTCGCCGCGGTGATCTCCACGCCTTTGGCCTGCCAGTAGGCCTTTGACGAGAGGAAGTCCAACAGGTCGCCGCCCCCGCCCAGCAGCACGATCAGGAACATTCCAAGGGGACTAGCTGCCATCTTCCCATCCTTTCTTACGGTAGAGGGCCCCTACGGCAGGTCTCCCACATGGGCTCCGTTTGTGAACGCCACAGGCGCTCTCCGCATCAGGACACCGACGCCACTTCTCGGAAAAAGCCCCAGCTTCACCACGGCCTGCGCCCCGCCGGGCGCGCGTCTACCTCTTCCGCCTGCCGGCCCGGCGGGTGCGCTTCAGCGCCTGGTCGAGGTCGGCGATGATGTCGTCGGCGTCCTCGACGCCGACGGCCAGGCGGATCAGCGTGTCGGTGATGCCCAGGTCGTAGCGCTGTTTGCGCGAATACTCGTAGTAGCTGACCAGGGCCGGGTGGGTGATGAGGGTTTCGACCCCGCCCAGGCTGGGCGCGATAAAGCACAGCTTGAGGCCGTCGAGGAAGCGCTTGGCCGTAGCCAGGTTGCCCTTGATGTCGAAGGTGACCACGCCGCCGAACCCGTCCATCTGTGCCTTGGCGATGCGGTGGTGCCGGTGGCTCTTCAGCCCAGGATAGTAGACGCGCTTCACGCACGGATGGCCTTCCAGAAACGTCGCCACCCTCATGGCCGTTTCGTTCTGCGCGGCCATGCGCAGGGCGAAGGTCTTCAGCCCGCGCAGGAGCAGGTAACAGCAGTGCGGATCAATCACGCCGCCGATGGCCTTGTGCAGAACCCGGATTTCGTCAACCAGTTCCTTTCGCCCCAGCACCGCCCCGGCCAAGATGTCGTTGTGCCCGCCCAGATACTTGGTGCCGCTGTGCATCACCAGATCGACGCCGAACTCCAGCGGCCGCTGGTTCGCCGGGGTGGCGAACGTGCTGTCGATCAGCGTCAGGACCTTGTGCTTGCGGGCGATCCGGCGAAGCCGCACCAAGTCGAAGACGTTCAGGTAGGGATTGGTCGGGGACTCCGAGAAGATGAAGCGCGTCTTCGGCCCGATCGCGCGATCCAGGGCGTCATAGTCGCCGAAGGGCACGATCGTACAGCCGACGCCGAATCGCTGAAGATAGGAGCTGCAAAACTCGAGCGTCTTCTTGTAGGCATCGTCGGTGATGACGATGTGATCGCCGCTGTGGACCAGCGCCAGGATGGTGGTGACGATCGCGCTCATCCCGGAGCCGAAGATCACGCACTCCTCCGCCCCTTCCAGGGCAGCCATCCGGCGCTGCGCCACCTTTTCGGTGGGGTTGCCGTACCGGCCGTACTCGAATCGCTCCTTGCCGCCCTTCGTGTAGGCGCGGATCTCCTTGCTGTCCTTGAACGCGTAGGTGGAGGTCTGGACGATGGGAGTCGTGATCGAATCGGCATAGCGCTCCCGGTCCTCGCCGGCGTGGATGGCGCGGGTGGACAGGCCCTGCCCGACCGCCGGCTTCCTACGCTTCCGGGGCTTTCTTGTCTGTTTTCCCATTGTCTTGCTCGCCCGCTCCCATGAGCCGAATCGAGCGGATGCTGGCTTCTGTGGCCGCCGCGCCTATTCCTCGGCCATGTACGGATACCGGAAGTCTCTCGGCGGCAGGAACGTCTCCTTGATTGTCCGCGGCGAAACCCACCTTTCAAGGTTCAGCCAACTGCCGGCCTTGTCGTTGGTGCCGGAGGCCCTGGCGCCCCCAAAGGGCTGCTGGCCGACGACCGCTCCCGTGGGCTTGTCGTTGATGTAGAAATTCCCGGCCGCGTGGCGCAGGGTGTTCATCGCCTTGACGATCGCGGTCCGCTCGGTGGCGAAGATCGAGCCGGTCAGCGCGTACGACGAAGTCTGATCGCAAAGCTCAAGCGCCTGGTCGTACTCAGCTTCGGGGTAGACATAGACGGTCAGAACCGGCCCGAAGATCTCTTCCGTCATCAGCCGGGATTTCGGATCGCTCGACAGCACCACGGTCGGCTCGATGAAGTGCCCGAGGGAGTCATCGGCCCCCCCGCCCACGAGAATATCCATGTCAGGGCTGCTGCGGGCATAGTCGATGTAGCCGCTGATGCTGTCAAAGGAATTCTTGTCGATCACCGCCCCCATGAAGTTTTGGAAGTCCGTCACGTCGCCCATCTTGAGCTCGGCGGTGTCGGCCAGCAGGCGCTCCTTGACCGCCGGCCAGATCGAATCCGGAATATACGCCCGCGACGCGGCCGAGCACTTCTGCCCCTGATACTCAAACGCGCCCCGAACCAGCGCCGCCACCAGGGCTTCAATATCGGTGCTGGCGTGGGCAAAGATGAAGTTCTTGCCGCCGGTCTCGCCGACGATCCGCGGATAGGAGACGTACTTGCGAATGTCAGAGCCCACCGCCAGCCAGATCGTCGAGAAGACCTTGGTGGAGCCGGTGAAGTGGATCCCGCCCAGGCTGACGTTATCCAGCGCCGGCGGACCGATAATCGGCCCCGGCCCCGGCACCATGTTGATCACCCCCGGGGGCAAACCGGCCTCGGTGAGGACCTTCATAATAAAGTACGCCGGCAGCACCGCGGCCGACGCCGGCTTCCAGACCACGGTGTTGCCCATCAGCGCCGGCGCCGTCGGCAGGTTGCCGGCGATGGAGGTGAAGTTGAACGGTGTGATCGCCAGCACGAACCCATCCAGCGGCCGGTGCTCCATGTAATTCTGCACGCCGCGCGTCGACATCGGCTGATCCCCGTACACAAGCTGCATGAAGTGCGGGTTGAACCGCCAGAAATCGATCAGCTCGCAGGCCGAATCGATCTCGGCCTGCTGCGGCGTCTTCGACATGTTGAGCATGGTGGCGGCGTTGAGGGTCTGTCGGTACTTGCCCGCAAGCAGCTCGGCCGCCTTCAGCAGCACGATCGCGCGGGAGTCCCAGGGCATCTGGGCCCACTCCTTCTTGGCCTGGTTGGCCGCCTCGATGGCCTTCGTTACGTACAGGGCGTTGCCCTGGTGATACGTGCCCAGGATGCGCTTGTGGTCGTGGGGGTACCGCATTTTCGCCAGCTTGCCGCTGCGGACCTCTTCGCCCCCGATGACCATCGGCACCTCGAGCTTCTCGCCCAGCATCTCCGCCAGCTTGGCCTTCAGCTCCGCCCGCTCCGGGCTGCCCGGGGCGTAGTTCAGGGCGGGCTCGTTCTTCGGCCGGGGAACCTGGAAAATTCCGTTAAACATTGCTATCTCCTTGCATTGGTCTTTTCACAAAGAGCGAAAACAACTACTTTCGCGCTTTGTCTTGGCGGCGTCAAGTGCAAACCGCGCCACCCACGGGCGAACGGCCGTACCCTCCGGGGCGGGCAAACCGCGACTCCGTATTGATCTGCCGGTCCGGCCAGGCGATTATAAAAGCCGGCGCCTTCTCTCGGGGCAATCGGGCGTCAAAGTCTCCTTGCACGCGCGCGCGGGGATGCTGTATCCTGCCCGTCCCCGCGCCTTCTGCGGAAGCGTCAACGCCGCTCGGGGATCCGGGAGGTAAGCAACCTATGTCAATATCACGAGAGCCGAAGCGCCGCCGCGGACACCCGGTGGCCATCTTGGTCGACCGGTCGCGCGATCTTTTGGCCGGGGTAAGCTTCGTCCGCCTGGAGCCGGACGATCGGTATGAGACGACCGACAGCCGCGTGCCGCTGACGGCCGCGAGGCTGCGCCGCTACGACATGCTGGCGATCGTCGCCCAGGCGGCGATGACGTACAGCCGGCGGGAAACGGACGCGATCGTGCAGTTCGTCCGCCGCGGCGGCGGGCTGCTGCTGTCCGGGTCGGCAGGGGCTTTCGATCGCTTCACGGGCAAAGGCGTCGAAGAGATGGCCGTGGCCGCCATCGCGCGACGCTTCGGCGTCGAGTTCGTCGCCCCGGCCGACGCGACCGGGCGGACCGATCTGGACGGTAACCTCGTGCGTGGATATCCCGCCGGGTCGATTGCTCTGGGCCGATCCGCGCCGATGCGCGGACTGCGGAAGGAAGACGTGTTCCTGGAGCAGTGGAGCCCGCTGCGCGCGTCCAGGCGGGCGACCGTCCTGCTGTGCCACCGCGGGACGGGCGAAGCGGCCGCACTGTCGGTGCAGTTCGGCGCGGGCAAGGTCGTCGCCGTGGGCGGGAGCTTTTCGTCCGAGGGAGGCGGGCGTTTGCACCGGGCCCTGATCGACCACCTCGCCTCCAAGCGGGCGGGCCGCGGAGGCCCCGAAAGGCTGCCGTGCGAGGTCTTCCCGAAGTACGCGACCAGACGGGCCGGGAACGTGGAAATCCGATACGCCTCGAGCGTGGCGCGTCGGGTCCCGGCGGTGACGCGGATGGCGCGGAAGCTGCTTCCTCGCTTCGAGGCGGCGGCGCCGACCGACGAGCCCCGAAGCTGGCGGATCGAGCTGAACGGTTCCTGCCGGTCGGGGATCGACTGGTCGTGGCATTCGAGCGGACCGGTGATCCACCTGGGCGTGGGGGCGCCCGACGCGGAACTGGCGTTCGCGCTGGGTCGGCAGGTGGGGGACTTGATAGCATGGCACGGCCAGGCCGGTAGGGTGCTCAGGGAGACCTTCCTGGGCAGGGAAGCACTAGGGCGGTTCTCGGGGCTGTTGGCGATGCGATGGGCCGGGTTCGCTCAAGAGTCCGAGCGTCTCGGCGAGGCGCTGGAGCGCCAAAGTCGGCTCAGGAGCAAGGGGCTCGACCCCGGACGCTACTATGGCGAAGGGGACGACGCTCCCGGGCTGTGGATCTGGTTGGCACTCGCGCGGCGCTACGGTTGGGACATCTTGGAGCGCTTCTTCGGGGCCATCCCGAAGAAGTTAAACCGGGCGGCGGCACCGGAGGCGGTCTTCACGGAGCTGGACCGCACGATCCACTTTCTCAGCCAGGCCGTGAAGGAGGACCTGTATCCGTGGTTTTCCGAGATGCCGGCGACGGTGCATCCGCTGCCGCGGGAGCGATTCGGCTCGGCGGCGTTCCAGCGCGGCGTGCGGCGATACCTTGTTCGCCTGCTGAAGGACACCGATGCGCCGGCCTCGGAGCGGGCCGACGCGCTGGAGGCCCTGATCGCCCGCGAGCAGGCGGACAAGCGCCCGCCGGGACATGCGGTGCGGCAGTTGCGCTCGTGCGATGCGGCGGTGCGGCTGGTTGGGGCCTCGCGGCTGGGGCAGGCCCGCGACTGCCGCGGGCTTAGCGAGCTGGAGGCGCTGGCGGGCAGGCGCGACGATGCGGCCCTGGCGGCGATCGCCGCGCTGCGCCTCGTCGAGCACAGCGGCGGCAAGGGAGCCGCCCGCCTGGCGGCGCTGGCGACGAAGCTGGACCATCGCTTCCAGCTTGAGGCCGGCTACCAGCTCGGGCGCGTCGGCGACGCGCGAGCGGAGCGGCTGTCTCTGGCAGGCATCGGTCGGGCCGACGGGGCGAAGGCCGCACGGCTCGAAACGCGATATCCGGGGTTCGTGGAGGTCTACCCCACGGTGGACGGCCGGCACGTCGCCAACATCTTCTCCGACGACGTGACCGCCCACATGCCCTGCAACACGCACGTGTCGATGTTCTGGGTTTACTGGGTGCACACCGCCCGGAAGTTCCGCCGAAGGGGCCTCTCGCGGCTTGCGATGGCGCGGTCGCTCAACGATGCCCGCGCCCGCAGGTGCTCCTGTGCGGCCCTTGGCACCGGCACGCGCAACACCGCGCACGCGATGTATCGAAGCTTCGGCTTCGTCGACGATCGCCAGAGTGAGGAGCTGAGCTGTGAGCTGGGTCGCCTGCCGCCGGCCGCGCCGGTTAGAGGCATTAGAGTCCGCGCGTATCGCGGCGGCGACGAGCGCGCGATGGCCGACCTTTCCAACGCCTGCTACGGCGAGTCCTTCGCCGCCGCCCCGGCCCGTGCGAGGAGGCCCGCTGGCGGGGCGACGGTGATGCTGGCCTACCGCGGCGGCAGGCTGGTCGGCACCGTCGCCGCCCAGACGCGCGGCAAGGACACCTCCATCAGCGCAATGGCCGTCCGGAGCGACAAGAAGGCCGATGACGTCGCCCGCGCCCTCATCGGAAAACTCCACCGCCTTCTGGTCAAGCGCGGCCTCAAGCGCGTCCGCGTCTGGCGGGGCACGGAGGTGCTGGCCCCACTGTTGCAGCCGATGGGCTACCGCACCCGGAAGACCGGCGGAGTGACCATGTTCGCCCTGCTGAACCTGCCGCAATTCCTCGAGGAGATTGCGCCGCTGCTTACCCGCCGCCTGGGCAAGAAGGACTTCACCGGGACGATCTCGATCCTCGGCCGAAAGCACCGCGCCGCGCTGAAGATCGACAGCGGACGGGTCAGCGTCCTGCGTCAACCCCCCAACGGGGCCGACATCACACTGAAAGCATCCGACGACAACGTCACACGCATCGTGGCCGGCATCGAGACGCCCTTCGAGGCGTACCTGCAACAGAATATGCAGATCGCCCCGATGCTGAACGAGAACGTGCGCGATCTCCTGGAGACGCTGTTCCCCCGTCTTCAGGGCTTTGGCTGGCTGAGGTGAGGCGGGGATGAGGGCGCCCGCGCCGAGTGCGGAGTCTGCTGATGGTCCGCAAGCATGCTCAAGTTTGGCTGGCGGCCCTCGCCGCCCTGACGGTTCCGGCTTGCGCGAAGGCCGACGAGCAGCCCGCGCGTAAAGCCTCTCTCGTCCTAGCCGACGTGAGGAAGCCGGACATCGTCCCGGCGTACCTTCTGATTTGTCCGCAAAAGGCGGTCGCCGAGGTGATGCCGCTGGCCAAGTGGCGGTCCGGCCACGGCCAGACCGTCCGCATCGCCACGGCCGAGACGATCTACAAGGCCTTCGGAAACGGCCGGGCCAGCGCCAAGTCGATCCGCGACTTTCTGCACTCGCTGGCCAAGTTGCCGGCCGCTCCCGCCCGGCCGAAGTTTCTCCTGCTGGTGGGCACGGGCGACAGGCGAAACGCCGAGGGGATGTACCTGCCGACGTGGATCACGCGGGCGCGTTTCTACTCCACGGAGATGCCCTCTGACAAATTCCTCGCCGGCGATTATCTCTACGCGACGCCGGCCGGCTCGGGCGTTCCGGACGTCGCCGTCGGGCGCCTGCCCGCCCGGTCGCTGGGCGACCTGCGGGTGATGGTACGGAAAACGCTGGCCTGCGAGCGCGGCCAAGCGCCCGGGCAGTGGCGCCGCCGGGCCGACGTCTTCGCCGGGCCGGGCGGCTTCGGCCGCATGATCGACGCGGTTCTGGAAAGATTCTTTTCCATCGTGCTGGCCGACCACGCGCCGAACTACCTGAACTGCCACCTGTCCTACGCCAACCCCGCCTCGGCCTACTGCTACGCCCCGTCGCGGTTCAGCGACCACATGGTCGACCGTCTCAACGCCGGACCGGCGCTGATGTTCTACATCGGCCACGGCAGCGAGAAGGGGTTTGACCGGTTCACCTGGAAAGGCCAGACGTATCCGATCCTCAACAGCTCCGCGGTCAAGGCAATCCGCATTCCCCATCACCGCACCATCGTGGTCGCCCTGGCCTGTTCGACCGGCCGGTTCGACGGCGCGGAAGCTTCCGTCGGCGAGCGATTGCTGGCCAGCCCCGCTGGCCCGGCGATATTCGTCGGCTCCAGCCGCATCTCCCAGCCGTACGCCAACGCGATCCTCGGCGCGTTCCTGACCGAGGCGCTGCTGGAGGCGCCCCCGCCGACGGTCGGTCAGGCCTTCCTGCAAGTGCAAAAATGGTTCGCCCGCGGCCGGAGAACGGGGTTCCGGACGATGGTGGACCTGCTGGCCGCGACGCAGTTGGGCTTTGCCGCCCTGTCGGATCAGCGGGCCGACCAGATCATGCTGTACAACCTGCTGGGCGATCCCGCCCTTTCGCTGCCGGTCGTGCGCGAGAGGGCCGCGCTGTCGGCGCCGGCGGCGGCGTGGCCGGGTCAGACCATCGAGGTCCGCATGACAGGCCCGGTCAAGACCGGCACCGCCCACTTTTCGCTGACGATCCGCCGCGACAGGACGTTGAGACCCGTCGCGGCCGTGCCGGAAGACCGTCCAGGCGCGGAAGCGGAAATGATTCGCACCAACGCCCGCGCCAATAACAAAGTAGTCGTTGAGAACTCCGTCAGAATCACTGAAGGCAAGGCCGCCTGGAGCGTCCGCATCCCCGCCGACTGCCCGGCTGGTGAGTTTCACATCAACGTCTACGCCCAAGGCCAACAGCATGACGCCGCCGGCAGCCGAGAGATCTCGATCCAGGGCCCGGAGCAATAGCCGTCGGCGGACGGGCTACCGAGCGAGGCACCGGCGCGCCCTGGTTCTCGAAATATCCTGTACATCCCCGGCGCATTTTGCTACGCGTACTTGGTTGTGATGTGGCGTTGGAGTTACAGATTCGGCGGGAAGCCTGTGAGCCGCGCGGCTCTGACGGGGTCGCTGCTGCTATTGGCGATCGGCTGTTCCTCCCGGGTGCTTACGAATACGCCGCGGTCGGCCATCGAGCAGATGCTGCTTTCCGGGGCCGTGGACAAGGCGCTGGAGAAGCTCCAACTGCCGGAAATCGAGGGCAAGAAGGTCTTCCTGGACTTCGCCAACCTGAAGGCATACGACGCCGAGTATATCAAGGTGGCCACGCGCGCCCGCTTCGCCGAGCTGGGGGCCGTCCTGATGGACAAGGCCGACGCCGCCGATCTGACCGCCGAAGTCGCCTCGGGCTCCGTGGGCACCGAGTCCAAGAGCGCCGTGGTGGGCATGCCCGCCTTCCCCGTGCCCAATTCCCCGGTCCCGTTCCCCGAGGCGCCTTTCCACAAGTCGGCCGAGCAGACCGGAATCGTCAAGCTGCTGATCTTCCTTCACGCCAACGGCAAGTTCGTGGCCGCCAATCACTACTATGCCAAGGTCGACCGAGCCGAGAGCTTTCTGCTCTGGTGGCGATCGGAGCAGATCGACGACATCCGCGAAGGCTGGGAGAAGGCCGACCTGAAGCTCGAGGGCCAAGCCGAACGGGCTTCGCCTCAGGAGAAGTAGCCTTCCGGCAGGGCTGGCGGTCTCGGCCCTTGGCGGGGGAAATCCCAAGGAATTCGACCCGCCGGGGTGTAACCGGAGGCTCTTCGACACCACAAGGCAAGCAGACAGGCGGCTGGCTGATTCCACAGAGGCCCGAAAGCCCCGGGAGACGGCAAAATGGACAGAGCAGGGATCCGACGGAGGTGCGTGCCTGTGCTGCTGCTGGCGATGGTGCCCATGCTGACAGGATGCGCCGTTTCGCGGCTCATCAAGCAGGGCGATGCATACCTGGCAGCCGGCTCTCCCCATCAGGCGGTGCAGTCGTACCACAAGGCGCTGAGCAAGAAATCCGACCTGGCCGAGAACGAGGAGTTCATGGGCAGGCTCACCCAAGCCCGATGCCTGTCGGCCTACCAGGACGGCACGGCGCTGACTGGAAAGGGGCGCTGGGAAGAGGCCGTCGGCAAGTTCTCTGAAAGCCTCCGCATTGATCCGAACTTCGAGGAGGCCGCAGCGGCCCGGGCCCGGGCAAAGCGCCAGGCCTCCAGGGACCGCCACGAGCGGGCGCTGGAACGCGCCGATCAAGGAAAGCTCGAAGAGGCGGTCGCCGAGCTAAAGAGGTCCCTGGAGCTGGACCCGGAGAACGCCGACGCGAAAGCCGCCCTCGAGTCGGTCAATCCCGAAAGGCAGGCCGCGTCCGGTCAGGTGAGTCTGCTGTATGAGAAGTCCGCATCCCTCCGGGGCCAGAAGCGCTGGCAGAAGGCGGCCGAGGCCCTGCAAGCGGCCGTGGCCGCAGACCCCAACCACCTGCCGGCCAGAGCACGCCTGAAGCAATGCAAGGACGCCCTTGACCGGGCCAAGCGCAGCTATGCCGAAGGCTCGCGGCGGCTGGCGGAAAAGGACCTCGACCAAGCGATCGCCGCCCTCGAACAGGCGCTGGAGATCTGGCCTTTCTACGCCGAAGCCGGGCAGCTTCTTTCCAGCGCCCAGGCCCGCCGCCGCCAGGCCGAAGACCTCTTCCAGCGGGCCGGCGGGTCCTTCCAGGCCGGCCGGTGGGACGAGGCCATCGCAAAGGCCGGCTCCGCCCTAAAGATATTTCCCTCCCATTCCGGCGCCCGCTCGCTGCGTCGCCAGGCAATGCTGAACGCGGCGGCGATCCGCGCCGAGGCCGGCCAGCGGCTGTTGGACAAGGGAAAGCTCGACGAGGCGGAGCGGGAGTTCCGCCGGTCGCTGGCGTACGTTTCGGACCTGCCGGCGGCGAAGGAAGGCATCGCCCGGGTGTGTTTCCTCCGCGGCCGGGCCGCCGAGAAAGCCGGCCTCTGGGGCAACGCCCTGCTGTGGCACATGGAGGCCGTCGAGTCCGACGCAAGCCCGGAATATTCCTCCCGACTGCGGCAGGCAAGGGCGAAGCTCGCCGAGCGGGTCTCCTTCGCACTTGGCGTGGACGTGAGGAGCGCAACCTTGAAGTCGAGACTGCTCCGGCGGCTTTCCGCCGATAGGCCGTCGTCGCTCTCGCTGCTAGGCGAAGGGGCGGGCGCCCGCCCGGCCTACACCGCCATCGTCGAACTGGCCGAGCTGGACGTCCGGGACAGAGCCGTCCGAACCGAGAACAAGGTCCACCGCTATACCGTCTCCCGGACCGAGCGCAATCCCAGGATACCCCAGTTGCGGAAACTGCTGCTGGAGGCCCGTCAGGATCTGGCGCGGCTGCGTCGCGCGTACGAACGGAAGTGCCCCACCTGCAAGGGGACCGGCAAGCTGACGTGCCAGAGCTGCCAAGGCAAAGGCACCTTGCCGTGCAAGGCCTGCGGCGGCCGGGGCACGGTCAAGTGCAGTCACTGCGGCGGCACCGGACACACCGGCGGGTCGGTCTGCCACGAATGCAGGGGGCTGGGTGTGGAGTCCTGCCAGGCCTGCCACGGAAGCGGGCAGGTCCACTGCCCGGTTTGCAGCACGCCGAAGCAGAAGCGCGGCTGGGTCGCCTGCAAGCGCTGCCACGGCACCGGCCGGCTCACGAATGTGAAAAAGTCCGACGTAGATGAAAAGCATCGCGAAGTGCAGAGGCTCACCCGCCTGCTGGCCCGGGAGCCCCAGACCATCACAAAGAAGGTCCGGGCCGAGTGGCCGTACGCGGTGGTTCACTACGAGAAGACCGGCATCAGCGAGGTGAGCATTCAACTGATCCGCACCGACACCGGCGCGATCATCGCCACGCCCGCGGTCCGCAACTCCGCCAGATACGAAGACGCCGCCACGCGGAACGCCAATCCCGCGATCGGCCTGGCCGAAGACGGGCTGAGCTTTCCTTCCGACCAGTCCGTGCGCTCGGCCCTGCTGGACGCCGCCGCCGTCGAAAGCTCCCGACGCATCCTCTCGGCGGTGCTGGAGGCGGAAATCTCGCGATTCCGCGCCACGGCCAAGCGGCTGTCGCTGAGCGGCAAGACCGACGAGGCCGTCGAGGCGCTGGTCAACGCCGCCGTGCTCACCGAATCGATCGATCCGAGGGCGGCCGCGAAAGCCTTGCGAGACCTTCGAGCGGCCAGCGTAGGGGCGCCGACCGGTGGTTAAGAGCCGCTGCCGGCAGCCGTGGGCGATGCCGCCTGACGGCGAGTCCTCACGGCAGCCGGCCGAAGACGTCGAGGTGGCGATCGGTGACCATGGCCGCTTCCAGCATCGCCAGACCGGCCCGGTCCAGTTGGCCGGCCACCTCCTCCACCGTGTAGGATGACAGCAGCGACCGGTAGAACTCCTCCTGAAGCAGGGCTGATTCCCCGGAGGCGTACCGGTCCACGATCCGGCGGGCCGCGGCCTCACTGGGCGGACGGGCCAGGTCTCGCAGCAGCACGATCGCGCCGCCCCGGCCGAGCCGCCGCAGCTCCCCCCAGAAGCGATCCACCTCGCTGATGTGATGGAGGATGCTGTTGGAGAAGATCACGTCGAACGCGGCCGCAGGCAGCCCCGTGGCCTTGGCGTCACCCAGGAGAAGCTCGATCCTCTCTGCCAGGCCTGCATCTTCCGCGGCCCGGCGGGCGAAGCCCAACATTGCGGCCGAGGCGTCGACGGCCAAGACGCGCCAACCCGGGCGGGCCAGCGCCACGCGGACGGGGATGTCGCCCGGCCCGGTGCCGAGGTCGACGGCCGCCGCCTCGGGCAAGTGGCCGGCCAGCTCCAGCAGTCGTTCGACAAAGGCCTGGTCGACATCGGCGAAGTCGGCCTTGGCGTACGCCTCGGCCTCAGCGGCAAGGTCCATCGCCTCCGGCTCGGGCTGGCGCGGCATGTGCGGAGCCATAGCGCAAGGGTTTTTACCGCCTGCGGCGGAACAATGCCATCACCCCGCCCCAGCCGAGCCGCCGCAGCTCCCCCCAGAAGCGATCCACCTTGCTGATGTGATGGAGGATGCTGTTGGAGAAGATCACGTCGAACGCGGCCGCGGACAGCGCCTCGACCAGACGGCCCATGCAGTCGTGCTGATTGGGAGGGTCCCACCAGACGTTTCCCTCGACGATGCGGGGGCCGTCGGGGGTCAGGGCAACGTCCCAGCCGATGGTCCGCAGCGGCCAGAACTTCACCGCCGTCGCCTCCACCAGGGCGCGTGTCTCCGGCCAGAAGGGAAGGGCGAATCCCTCGAACGCAACGCCCGTTTCCGGGTGGGCGGGGATCACCCTGATGCCCTCGCCGGTGCCGGTGATCTGATTGGCTGCCTTCAGCAGGCCAGCCTCCAGCTCGACCGCCGCCTGCACGGGGCCCGTCAGCCCGTCCAGGAAGGTGTCGACCACGTGCGGGCCGACGATCGGCTTGAAGTGCGCGTGCAGGATGCGGTAGCCGCCGCTGTCCAGCAGGGTGATCACGCGGACGGTCTGGAGGAATTCCGTGCCGCTGAGCCGGATGAGTTCCGGGTGATTGCGCAATCGCTCCTGAAGGATGACGCCGCCGTCCGCCGCCGCCGTCCGCAGCGCCTCGTACAGGCTCTCGGCCGTGTAGGAGGCGCCGAAGGCGTCGGCGAACTGGCGCCCGTTCCTGCCGAAGACGTTCACCCCCCGCCCCCAGGCCCCTCTGGCGGGCTTGACGACGAACTCCGGTGGCATGCGGCCGGAAAGGAAGCTCCCCCAATCCTCCCGGCCGGCCAGGGAGGCCCCGTCGCAGGACCAGCCGCCCCCGCCGGCGAAGAAGATGGCATACAGCCGCGGGATGGGCACGCCGACGGCCATGCAGTATCGGTAGAAGATGCCCTTGTCCCTGGCCAGGGGGGCCCACGACTCGGGGTTCAGGGCCTTCTGGATCTTCGTCATCCGCTTCCGGCTGACGTACCGGGCAGACTCGCCGGCCGCCGCGTCCGGATCGAACAGCCCCAGCCGGAAGGCCTCCACGGGCAGGAACCTCTCCCGCCGGCATACGCGGACGGCGCGGCCGAAGGCGCGCCCGTAGCGAGGGCTGTACATCGGCGCGATCCTGCGACAGAGCCGCCCGATGCAGAGAAGCCCGTTGAGCCGCCTGCCCCATCGCCTCAGCATGCCGGCCCCCCGACGGCTCCGGGGTCCGCCGCCGCGTCAATCACGCCCACGTAGGTCAAGGCGGCGCCCAGCCTCTTGAACGCCAGCCGCATGGGCAGGTTCAGTACGCCGCAGGTCGCGGCGAGGATCGTCCTGCCGGAAAGCCTCACGTTGCCGATTCGCATGCGGTCTTGCATGTGGCGTCACCCGCCGCCCCGGCCGCGGCCTACTGTGCCTGAAGGACCGACTCATACAGGCGCTCGGTCTTGGCGACCATGTCGAGGTGGCAGAACCTCTCCTCCGCCCAGCGCCGGGCCTGCTGGGCCATCCGCTGGCGCAGGGAGCGGTCGTGGATGAGCCGGGTCAGGGCGGCGGCGAGGGCCTCGCCTCCGGCCTCGGCGACCAGCAGCCCCGTGCGGTCGTGCTGGACGATGAGCGACTGCTCCGGCCTGCTGAAGCCGGCCGAGACCACCGGCGTGCCGCACGCCATCGCCTCGATCATGGTCGAGCCGCCGGAGAGCGTCACCAGCACGTCCAGCGACGCCAGCACGCCGGGCATGTCCTCGCGCCGCCCGGCAAACCGCACGTGCCCGTTGAGGGGCCCCTCTGCGATCAGCCGACTGGCGGCGTCGTGGTATTCCCGCGAGTGGACCTCCCCGATGAGGAAGAAGGTGACCGGCGCCCCGCCGCGGCGGACGATCCTCTCGGCCGCTTCGAGAAAGACCAACTGCCGCTTAAACAGGCCGATCCGCCCGACAATGCCCACCAGCACCTCGCCGGCATCCGGGAAGTCCCGCCGGAGGACGCTGGGCTCGCCCCCCAACGGCCGGAAGAGCCCGAGGTCGACGCCGTCGTAGATCACGCTGACCTTTTCCGGGCGGACGCCCCCGGCCAGCAGGTCCTCGCCGATGCGGTAGGAGATCGCGACCACGCCCGCGACCTCGCCGCAGCCGTATTTGCGGACGTCGCCGGGCGCCAGCGGCGCCCGCACGTGCAGGATAGCCGGAACCGCCAGCCGCCGCGCCGCCCACCGCAGGTAGCCGCTGAGGGAGAGGTTCGAGCAGTGCAGCAGGTCCGCCCCCTGCCGCCGGGCCAGGGCCACCAGCCGGCGGGCGTCGGCGTAGCGGCGGATGCCAGCCGGCAGCGAGCGCCAGGGGCGAAGCGGCATCACGTGCACGGCGACGCCGGCCTGCCGCAACTGCGAGACGAACCCGCCGTCCTCGCGGCAGACGACGACGGGCTCGTACCGCCGGCGGTCGAGGCCGCTTACCAAATACAGCAACTGCCGCTGGCTGCCGCCGATGTGCCCGCCCCTGCACAGGTGCAGTACTCGCGTCATCTCCGGGTTGTTCAAAAGAACGGCCCTCCGAGCGAGGGTTCATTCCAGCCGGGTTGTCGCGCCCGCCCCGCCTGTCCCGGCGCGCTGGGAGTGGGCAGGCCCGATCCGCAAATCACCGGCAGATTGTTGGGCGAACGCCGGCCCGCCGCAAGCCCAAACTACCTCTTGTGGGTCCCCCCGGCAGGATTTGGCCGAGCCGCCCGCGGCGATCAAGGCGACGGCTCGCCGACGCAGCCGGCCGGACCGATCGGCACACCGGCACGCCGGCGAATGGAATTGGCGCCGATGGCGGCGGTTCAACTTTCATTGGCCACGTCGATGGTCACCGATAGATTCTGAATCCGCTCGCCGCCCGCCGGAACGATGTACGCCTCGCCGGCGGGGTGGGGGCTGGCGGTGTGCGTCTTGCGCTGCCCGTCCTCCAACCATTCATGGACTACCCGAACGTCGCCCGGCCGCAGCGGCTGGCTCGGCCGAAGGTAGTGCGCGTAGAGGCGGACCATGTTCAAGGACAGGCGCCTGCGGCGGTTCAACACGAACTTCAGGTAGCATCGCTCGGACGGGGCGTCGAGGACGATGTCCACCGATTCATCCCACCGCCACTTCTCGTTCCGCCCGGGGAAGTCACTCTTCCACGCCGACCGCCACGGCCCCTGCGGCTCCGCAGCGTATAGGATCTCGGCGGACTCGCGCCGGTGCGGGCTGATGTCCACGCCGAAACACGCGTGCACCGTCATCCGCGCGATTTTCGCAGCCGGCGGAGCGGCGACGGCCAACACGGCGTGCCCCCGGCCCTTTCGGGGCGAGAGGTGCCGAACGAACTTCGGGTCGTACGTGAGATTCTTCAGTTCGGCGAAATGCCGCCTGAAATCCGCTCCCTCCCCCAGATCGGGCTGAAGGCAAAGGACGCCATGGCCTTCCTGCATGCTGAAGACAAAGCGATTCTCTCCCGGCCGAACCGCGGGCAGCGGCACGGGCGAGAAGAACAGCGAATTCCGCAGGCGGAGATGGGACAGGCTGGCGTCTTCCGGCCGCCCGCCTGTCAGGTCGAACCGGATCAGGTAGCCGTGCGTCCCCTCGACGAACTCGGTCAGGTCCAGACGGACCGTTGAGCGCCCGGTCTTGTCGTTGGTCCATACCTGCCGCCAGGTCAGGCCGGTGTCGATCGAAACGCTGACGGAATTCGCGGCCGTCTCGTCCTTGCGGAAGAAATCCGCTTGAACGACGGCGCCATCCTGTGACGCCGCCTGCCCGGGCGGTTCGGCGGGCCTGCCGACGATCAGGTAAGGGCTGTACACGCGGAAGACCACCTGGCACGCCCCGGCCGAAGCCGGGCGAACCTCGCCGTCGACGAGGGCGAAGTTGTGCCCGTCGTGCAGGCCGTCGCGGAAGTTCACGTCCGCGGCCTGCCAGTCCGGCTCATAGATCAGCTCGCCGTTGGCGTAGGTGTTCTCCGGCGCCCGCGGATCGTGCGGTCCGGCGTCCACCCAGCGCTGGGTCAGGTCGCGCTTCCAGACCTGACGGAACTCCGGCGGGCAATACCACTTGCCCTCGTTGGACCAGCGGCGAATCAGCCTCTCGCCCCGGCGCAGGTCCAGGTGGATGCTGTGTCCGCGAACCAGGTTGCACCTGTACACCGTCGCCTTGGCCGGCACGTCCGGGTTGAAAAAATGCTCGATGGCGTATTCTCTGGTCTCCCACGGCCAGAACTCGCCGCCGCAGCGATCGAACTGAAAGAACGGCTGGGAAGGATACTTGGGATGGCGGACGTACTTGTCCGGTGCCCGGCAGACCTGCTCGTAGCTGGCGATGGTCTCGCCGTCGTCGGCGACGTAGTACGCGGCCAGGTCGTACTGCCCGTCGAACAGATGCCACTGCCCGTCGTAGTAGGCCTCCATGAGCCTGTGGCCGGGCGCGCCGATGGTCCGGCACTTGATCCCGGCCAGCTCACCGAGGTTTCCCAACAGGTGCGACACCTGGTAGCAGATCGTCGTGCCGTGGACGTTGAACGCGGCAATCGGATCGAACACCATCCCCAGCTCGGTCGTCCCCTCAGGTCTCTCGCGGGCCTCGCACCAGTGGTAGAAGGCATTTCGGGCGATATAGGCCCACAGGGCGATCATCTTCTCCCGGTCGGTCCTCCACCCGGCCGTGAGCGTGCTCACCAGCGATTGGATGTCGGTGGCATCCGGCGCGTCCGCGTTGATCAGCTTGATGTTGCGAGCCATGTTATAGAATCCCTTCGATCGCCTCGATCCCAGGGAACTTCGGCCCGGCCCACGGGCGGGAAGTTCCCGCCAACCATTATGCGCTTTGCGGGGAACGACTTTCAATCAGGCTTCCGGACCGGCCACACTGCACCACCGGCCCGGCGGCAGGAAATCCATTGCGTCCCGGCCCCAGCGGCCAGTATCATAGTAACCGGTGGCCCCGGGCGGGGCCGGCTTGGCCGCCGAGACGAGGGCTGGGCGTCCATCTGGGTCCCTGTAAAGCATCCGCCCGGAAACGAACAGGGCCCAAACGAATAGTTCCATCAATAAATACGATGCGCGGGATTCCCGAGAATCGGCTGCCGCGGCCTTGGCGTCAGAAACAACCTTGCAGTAAGATGAGCCACTGAAGACGTGCGTGAAAGGAGTGCAAGGATGGGCAGGCGCAACAGCCCGAGGGGGATCAGGCCTTTGAACGGTTCGGGCAGACCCGTGTTGGAATCGCTGGAGCCGCGGCTGCTGCTGTCGGCGGACTGGACGATGATGGTGTACGTCGACGGCGACAACGATCTCGAAGCGTACGCCATCGTCGGCGTCAACGAAATGGAGACAGTCGGCTCCACGGCGGAAGTGAACATCGTCGTCCAAGTCGACCGCGCCCCCGGCTACGACGCCAGCAACGGCGACTGGGAGGACACCCGCCGCGGACTGGTCACACAGGACGGCAACACCAGCATCATCTCGTCCGATCTGGCCAGCATCGGCGAGATCAACATGGGCCACCCCGGCTACCTGACCGAATTCATCGAATGGGCCGCCACCACGTATCCGGCCGACCATTACGCGCTGATCCTGTGGAACCACGGCGGCGGGGTCACCGGCGCCATCACAGACGACACCGACGGCGGCTGGCTGACCCTCTCGGAGCTGAACCTGGGCATCAGCCGCTCGCCCGTGAACCTGGACGTCATCGCCTTCGACGCCTGTGTGATGGGCATGATCGAGGTCGCCCACGAAGTCGCCGCCTACGGCGACGTCATGGTCGCCTCGGAAGAATCGATCCCCCACGAGGGCTACCCCTACGACACGATCTTGGCGGACGTGACGGCCAACCCGTCCTGGTCGGCGGCCCAGGTGGCCGGGAGCATGGTCAGCCGGTATGAGGAGTACTACGACGCCATCGACGTGACCACCCTGTCGGCCGTCGACCTGGCGGAGGTGCCGGCGCTGTCGGCCGCGGTCGACGCCGTGGCCGACGCCATCCTCACCGAGCGGGCGGACCTGGACACGGCCGACGCTGCTCATGACGCCGCACAGGATTTCGCGGGATACTGGACCTTGGATCCGATTACGTGGACTCCCGTCTACGTGCCGGGCGACTTCATCGATCTGGGCGGATTCCTCTCGGAGCTATCAGCCAACGCCGTCAACCCCGTGGTTGCCGCCGCCGCCGCCGGCGCGCTGGCCCAGTACAACACCACCATCCTCAGCAATTACAGCGAGGCCAGCCTGGACGGCACCGGCATGACCATTCTCTTCCCCGACGTCGGTGCGATAAGCGAGCTGGCCTACTACGACTACAACGAAGGGAACTTCACCTTCGTCGCCGACACCTCGTGGGGCGATTTCCTGCAAGTCTTCGTGCAGCCGCAGCCGGAGATCAGAGTCATGGACGGGGCGACCGAAATCGATGACGGCCAGATCGTTCCGGTCGACTTCGGCAACGTCGATTTCGGTGCAGACCCCGTCCCGGAAATTTTCACCATCCACAACGACGGTGTGGCCAACTTGACGCTCGGGTCGGTTACGGTCCCGGACGGGTTCGTTTTCTGGGGGTTCTCGTCCAACACCATAGCCGCCGGCGGGAGTCTCATGTTCGCGGTGAGCATGACGACCGACACCTCCGGAACGTGGGCGGGCGATCTGACAATCGCCAGCAACGATTTTGACGAGGATCCGTTCGACTTCGCCATCACCGGCCAGGTCCTCTCCTCCGGCGAGGTCACGGTGGAATACGGCGGCAGCCCGATCACCGATGGTGAGACCACGCCCATCGACTTTGGCCTCGTGGCCCACAACGCGGCCACCGTCGAACAGGTCTTCACCGTCCGCAACGACGGGGCGACACAACTGACGATCGGCACGGTGACGGTCCCGGGCGGCTTTACCGTCACCCAGCCGCTCCAGACGCTGCTGGGACCGGGGGAGTCCACGACGTTCGGAGTGACGTTGGATTCGTCGGTCATGGGCGAGCACGCCGGAGATGTCAGCTTCCTCAACAGCGACGACGACGAGTCGCCGTTCAACTTCGCCATCACCGGCGAGGTCAGCGGCCCGGACCTGGTGGTGACGGACGCGGACTACACGCCCGGTGCCTACGCCGTCGGCCTGGACGCGATTGCGCTGGGCGCCCGCGTGTCCAATCTCGGCGAGGTGGCGATCCCCACGTACCAGCCCATCCGGTTCGAGGGCCGCCTGAGCACGGACACCGTCTGGGGCAACGATGACGACGTGATCGTCTACCAGGCGACGCACACGCTGCCGAGCCTGGGCGTCGGAGAGGATAGCCCCGGCTACTTCCAGGTTCTCTACAGCACCTTCGGCGGCGCCGACCCGGGGATGTATTACCTGGCGGTGAAGGCGAACAGCGACGCCCAGGTGGCCGAGACCGACCTCGACAACAACGTCTGGTGGTCCGCCCAGGCCGACGTCGAGCTGTATCTGGGCGACCGCTACACCCGCCTGGTACAGAGGTCCAGGGTGACCTTCCTGGACGGCCTCGGCAACAGGGTCACGGCGTCGTTCTCCGGGCCGGGCCATGCCGACCTCCTCTCGGCCAACGGCATGACCGGCCGGGGCATGGGCGGCAACATCGTTCGTATCGTCATCGCCGGCACGACGACCAGGTCGCAGCTCAGGATTATCGCCGCCCGCGGCACCGTCGTGGGCGAGATCATCGCCCGCGACGCCATCGGGGGCATCACGGGCAAAGGCGTGGCCGTGCTCGGCAACGTGGAGATCACCGGCACCGCCAAGCGGATCGTGCTGGGCGACATCGCCGGCGACCACGTTGTGACGATCGGCCCACCGGCGCCCGGCGACACCAGGGCGACCGTTGACCTGACCTTCGGCCGACTGGCGGAAGTGAGCATGGTCAGCGAAACGCCCGTCCGGTCCTTTACGGCGACGGAATGGCTGGACCTGGACGCCACGCCGGACATACTTGAGACCCCCTGGATCGGAAGACTCACCACCAGGGGCAACAGGCGAACCGGCTCCGCCGGCCACTTCCAGGCCGACCTGCTGCTGAACGGCAGCGGCAACCCCCGCAACACGCTGGGCACCACCAGGATCGCCGGCGATCTGCGCCAGGCCACATGGGACATCACCGGCGAGATGGGCCGGCTGACCGTTCGCGGAACCGCCGCCGACTCCACGATCCGCACCACCGGCAGCATGGCGGGCGTGACCTTGGGCGCCGCCGACGGGGCCGACTTCCTCGCCGGAATGAAAGACACCGTCGTCCGCCACGCAACCGGCGCCGCCGACTTCGAATCAGACGCCACCATCAAGTCGTTCGCCATCCGCGGGCTCCGGGACGGCGGCGCCACCCGGTGGTACTTCCAGAACAGCAACCTGTCCGCGGCCACGATCGGCAGGGTGAGCCTGCTCAACGTGAACTTCGACAACAGCGTGACGAGCTTCGGCGTTTACGCCCGCGACGCCGGCACCGGAAGAGAGATCGCTTCGGTCCGATACTACGACAAGGTCACCCGGGCCAGGTGGTCCTACCCGTGGCGACTCGGACAGGTGGTCAACACCCAAGACCTGGAAATCCTGGTCCTCTAATCGCGAGGGTTCGATCCTCCACCCGCCAGGCAGCGTTTCGCCTGCGCTTTGGCGTCGTCGTTCCCGCGGACGCCGGATAGGGACGTTCCCATCCGCGACAACGCGGTCGCTCGATGGTCCGAGGTCCGGCCCCGCCGCAGGGAAATGGTTGTGAGCAACACGCACCGCAGCGACGACTGGCAAGAGTATCGGATGGACTACCACCATCCGCATCGCGTGCTGGAGCCGTTGGAGCGGGAGATCGCCGTCGTGGCCGACGCACTGGAAGCGCTTCACGGCGCCGGCGTGCTGCCGCAGACGCGGTATGACCACGACAAGATGCTGGCCCACCGCCGGGCCGCGGCCGAGCTTTTCGAGATTCCCTGGACGGCGATCAGCCCGCGCATGCAGCGGCTGCTGTACGCGATCAACGCCATTGTGCGTCCGGAGAACATGCTGGCGGCCGGGGTGTTCTGCGGCTTCACCTTCATCTCAAACGCCGGGGCGGGCGTGGGGCCGGGGGCGTGCTACACGCCCGGGCGACTCGTCGGCGTGGAGATCAAGCCCGACCAGGCCGAGCGGGCCGAACGAAACGTCCGGCGAATCGATCCGACCGGCGCCGCCGGCGTTCTGGCCGACGACGCCATAAACGTGGCCGCCGGCTCCGACGAGCCGATCCACCTGCTGTACCTCGACGCCGACGGCGACAAAGGCCGCGGCAAGGGCATCTACCTCGATATTCTCGAGGCCGCGTATGACCGCCTGCCGGCCGGCGCGGTCGTCCTGGCCCACAACAGCGTCAACGGCGGCAAGGCCGTGGAGCCCTACCTCCGCTTCGTCCGCGACACGAGAAACTTCCGCGCCAGCGTCAACGTCGTCATCGACCCCGAGGGCCTGGAAGTGTCATTCAAGTAGCCCCAGAGGGGCTGCTGCCCTTCCGGGCGGCTTCGAGCCTGCGGACGAGGTCCACCAGCTCGGCCACCATGGCCTGGAAGATCCTTTCGCCCCATTCGGCGGTGGCCTTGGACGGATCGCCCTGCACGCCGATCATCATCTGCTCGTGCTGGCGGACTCGCGGTACCACGGCCGGGTCGTCCACGAGCTTCTCCGACACGAAAATGCCCGTCTCGCCGGCGAACAGCCTCCGCATGAAATCGGGGCTGTCGACGGGCTTTTGCGGGCGGACCCATTCAGGCTTGAGATACATCATGACGGAGGTCTCGAAGAAGCCGGCGTGGCAGTCGAGGTGATCGAGGGGATACTTCTGGCCCAGCCCGCCGTCGCTGGTGATGGGGGCCACCGCCACCGCCACGTCCGCCGGAAGCTGCCGCAGCCACTGGACCATCTTCGCCCCCAGCTCCAGCATCTGAAGGAAGAGCGTGTCGCCGTGGCCGGGGACGAGCACGATCGTGCGAAAGCCCTGCTTGGCCAGGGACTCGATCGTATCCGCCGCCATCAGCGAGACGGTCTGGGGTGAGAGGTTGATCGTTCCCGGCAGCGTTCCGCCGGAGTAGCCGCAGTGGAACGGCGTGGTCACGAACGAGCCCGTCCGCCCGGCGGCGGCCTTGCACTTTTCGTACCCGACGAACGTGTCGGTGCAAAGCGGCAGGTGATGGCCGTGCTGCTCGGTCACGCCCATCGGAACCAGAACGGTCCGAGTCTCTTTGAGACCGTCCACCACTTCCTTGACTGTCATCAGCTCCATCAATCTGGCGGTCATGGTCTAGCCCTCTGAGATTCATCGCGCCAGTTACGGCGCGCCGCTTCTGGACGCCTCTACGACTCTTTGGTCTCCAGCACCCACTGGGCGGCGGTTTCGGCCAGGGCGGCGCCGAGCCGGTGGTAGTCCTCGACGGCATAGTCCTTCTCTTCATTTCCCTGGTAGCTGATCTCCAGGGAAATGGCCTCGACGCCCAGGACGGTCTGTGCCCAGGTCCGGCTGGAGGTCCCCGCATACACGTCGTTTCCGCCCGGCTTGGGGGTGACGTGGGCCTTGGGCGAGCGGATATCTGCCGGCTGGGCGGCCAGAAAGCGGTTGGCGAACTCCTCTCCGATGGGATTGATCGGCGAGTCGTTGTCCCAGCCGCGCAGCGGCACGTAGTTGGCCCGCTCGGGATGTCCGGGGGCGTGAATGTCGATGAACAGCATCCGCGTGCACGTGTCTTTGAATCGGCCGGCGTCTCGCATGACGGCGAACGCCTCCGGCCGTCTGGGCGTGCCCGGGCCGTACGCGCGGTTGCAGTCGTAGGGGAACGGATCCTTGCCGTAGCTTCCGGCGATGACGTCGTCAAGGTTCACCATCGGCACCGCCCACCAAGCGATTTTTTCGGACAGGCGCGCGTGGGCCGCGACATGGCGCATCAGCCCGTCGAGCACCCACGAGCCGGGGGTCTCGCCGGCGTGATGACGGGCCGTCAGGAACACGCCGGGCTCGTTGCCGCCGGGCAGGCGATTGAACACGCGCGGCATCGGCCGGCCGGCCAGCGTCACCCCGATCATCTCCGCCCGGAAAGCCCCCTCCAGCCGGGCCAGCGTCGCCTCCAGCTCGGCCAACTGATACGGAAAGCAGTGGGCCATCTCGATCTCGTCGGCGTCGGCGTCAATGTCCCAGGCCCACTCGACGCGCCCGCCGGCGGTGTCGACCCGCCCCGGCAGCCCCAGTCGCGCCCACCGGCCGTCGCCGCAGCGGCAGACGGGACGATTCCTCGACCAGTCCGACCCGCCCAGCGTCTGCTCGGGGTTGGCCAGCACCACCCGCACCCCGCGGCCGCCAAGCCCGCTCAGGCGGAAGTGGAACCACAGCGCCTGCGGGCAATTTCGCGGCTCGGCGGCAAAACGCAGCGCGGGCCTGCCGCCCGACTCGTCCACGCCGAGCAGCAGGCCGTTTCCACCCGGGAAATCCGTCCGCAGGGAAATCACCATCGCCCTTTTCGCGCCTCCATCGCTAGCTGCGACCCACCTTCTCCCCGGCGACCGGCCCGGGCTCAGAACTGCCGCAGGAAGCGGACGTCGTTCTCGAACAGCAGCCGGATGTCGGGGATGTTGTACTTCCGCATCACCATGCGGTCGATCCCCATGCCAAAGGCGTAGCCGGTGTACTTCTCGCTGTCGTAGCCGACGGCCTCGAGCACGTTCGGGTCGACCATGCCGCAGCCGCCCATCTCGATCCACCCGGTGCCCTTGCAGATCGGGCAGGTCCCACCATCGCCGGGGCAGAGAGGGCAGGAGATGTCCACCTCGGCCGACGGCTCGGTGAAGGGGAAGTAGTGCGGCCGAAGACGCGCGGCCACCTGCTGGCCGAAGTAGGCCTTGCAGAACTGATCCAGATCCGACTTCAGGTCGACCATGCTTACGCCCTCGTCAACGTAGAGCCCCTCGAGCTGGTGGAACATGAAGCTGTGGGTGGCGTCGACGGTGTCGGGGCGATACACGCGCCCGGGGCTGACGACGCGCACCGGCGGGTCCTGCGCCTCCATCACGCGGATCTGCACGGTGGAGGTCTGGCTGCGAAGCATGATCGACGGGCTGATGTAGAAATTCGCCAGCTCGTCGCGTGCCGGGTGCGACGGCGGCGTGTTCAGGGCGCTGAAGTTGTGCCGCTCATCCTCCACTTCCGGGCCATAGGCGACGGTGAATCCCATGCGCGCCCAGATCTCGGTGATTTCGTCGATGGTCTGGGTGATGATGTGCTGATGCCCGATCCGCACGCGCTCGGCCGGCAGGGTGACGTCCACGGCCTGCCGACGGCGTCGGGCGCCGGCGCCCAGCTTCGACCGGGCCGACTCGAAAGCCTCCGTCAGGGCGCTCTTGAGCTGGTTGGCCGCTTTGCCGTAGCTCGGCCTGGCCTCGGCCGGGAGGTCCTTGATCCGCTGCACGGCAGACTTGACCGCCCCTTTCGCGCCCAGGTAGCGGATGCGCCACCGCTCCAGCGAGGCGGTGTCCGCGACGGCCCGCAACTGGGCCATCGCCTCCTCGCGCAGGCTTTCGAGTTGGGCGAGCGGCTCCATCGTCCCTTCACGGCCGACGCGCTCGATCCGGCGCGCAGCTACTGTTTGGCGGGCTCGTCGGGCTTGGGCTTCTTCGCGGCAGCCTTCTTCCGAGTGGCGGCCGGTTTCTTTCTGGCGGGCTTGGCGGCGGGCTTGGCGGCGGGCTTCTTCTTCGCCGCGGGCGCCTTCTTCTTCGCCGGAGAGGGCTTTTTCGCCGCCTTGGTCGCGGGCTTGGCGGCTCGGGGCTTTTTCGCAGCCGCTGGCTTCTTCGGCGCCGGGGCTTTTTCGACCTCGCCAACCTCGGCCGGGGGCTCCTGCGCCGGCGCCTCCGCCGGCCGGGAGGTGGCAACGGCGACCAGTCGATCAAAAGCGCCAGGGTCTGCGACCGCCATCTCCGCCAGCATTTTCCGGTTTAGGACAACGCCGTTCTCACTGAGGCCGTGCATGAACCGGCTGTAGAGCAACCCTCGCTGCCGGCACGCGGCCGAGATGCGCGTAATCCACAACCGGCGGAAATCGCGCTTCCGCAGTTTTCTCCCGACGGTGGCGTATCGGCCGGCGCGAAGCCACGCCTCGATGGCCACGCGATACCTTCGCGAGGCCGCCCCGATCATACCCCGAGCAGCCTTGAGGGTTTTCTTGTGCTTGCGAGCGCGAGCCGCGCCTTTTCTCACTCTTGGCATGACAACTTCCTCGTCGGCCGGTGGACGTCCCTATGGACCGTTGTTTCCCAACCGGCCTAATTCCAGCGGCATTTTCTTACAAGCCGAGAAGCTTCTTGGCGCGCTTGGAAAACCCTTTGGAAACCGGGCGATCTTTTCGAAAGGCGCGGATCCGCTTCTGCGATTTTCTCGACTTGAGGTGCCCTGCCAGGGGGCGGCGGCGGCGCAGCTTTCCCGTCGCCGTCACCTTGATCCGCTTGGCAACCGCCTTGTTTGTCTTCATCTTCGGCATGCCGACTACCTTCGGCCCGGCGGGCCGACCAGCGCCGCGGGCAGCTCCTGCCTCCGGGCAATCGCTCCCGCAAGGCCGCCGCCCACAGCTCGCTTCGAAACTTCAGCTTGCGTCAAAAGATCGGCTATTCTAGCAACGGGCTCGCGCCTGTAAAGAACTTTTTGAGTCGATAGGATACCAGGGGTGCATCCCTTGTTTGTAGGTAGATTCAGGCGGCAAGGGGTTTGGACTCCCACAGTTCTTGCCATTGCCCGTTGAACCAGGCAATTCGCAGGGCCA
>Ga0315541_1000877_pt1 | contig 30300 bp, 26 predicted proteins | sample SalMarSW160190MG_FD_203095 | JGI IMG/M metagenome (GOLD analysis project Ga0315541, IMG submission 203095) | Salt marsh sediment microbial communities from the Plum Island Ecosystem LTER, Massachusetts, United States - Salt Marsh Sediment SW1601-190 ...
GAGATGTTGTGGCACCGCCGGGAAACCAGGCGGCAAACAGAGAAGACAAACTTTAGCCTATAGCCATGGAAGGCCCCGGTCTACTCGACAACGTCCAACGTTGAACATCGAATAATGATGTCGCTTCGCTCTTCAAATTACTCTAAAATCGAATGAAAAACAAACATCCAATACCAAACATTCAACAGCTATTTCTTTTTCTTTTCAGCCGTTTTGATACTCTTAACAAAAATCTTAATTAATTCTTCTGTTTCCTCTAAAATATCATTTAGTAGTTCAGGTTTTTTAATTAATGGTACCCTCTGAATAAGTTTTAACCATCTTTGGGTCTCCCTAAGTTCTTTTAATGAAATTCTTGCCCTTGTTTTTGTCTTTCATTCAACATTCGATGTTGGACGTTCGATGTTCGATGTTCATTAGTGCTTATGGGGCAATCCACCCACCGCCCAGAACCTCGTTATCTTGATAAAATACAGCGCATTGGCCGGGGGTTATGGCGGATTGCGGTTTTTCAAACCGAACCCTTGCGGTTTTCTCGTTAACGGGAAATAGTTTGGATGCTGCTGCTTTGTGACGGTACCGGACACGGGTATGGACGTTAATCGGGGAGTTTGGTTTTTGATTAATCCAGTTAATGTTGTTAACCCTGCATTCAAAAGAGAGTAGATCTTTTTTAAAGCCAACCGTCAGAAGGTTTTTTTCGGGGTCCATACTGACAACGTAATAGGGTTCGAAGCAAGGGCGGTTGATACCCCGCCGCTGCCCAATGGTAAAAAGATGCAGCCCCCCATGATGGCCGAGCAGATTACCATTGATATCCACTATCCGGCCGGGCTTTGCTTCAAATCCCTTTTGAAGCGCAAGAAATTCCCCGTAGTTTTTATTCCTGATAAAGCACACATCCTGGCTTTCTATCTTTCTAACGGGCTCAAGACCCTTTTTGTGCGCAAGTTTAACAACTTGAAATTTTGTCATTTTTGCAAGAGGAAATAAGGTGCATGCCAACTGTTTTTGGCTCATGAGGGCTAAAAAATAAGACTGTTCCTTTTCAGGATCCACGCCTTTTAAGAGATGAAATCTCCCCTCATTGTCTCTGCTTATTTCGGCATAATGACCCGTGGCAAGCATGGATGCGCCCAGTTTGTAAGCAAAATCGAAAACAGTCCCGAATTTAATTGTGGAATTGCATACCATGCATGGATTGGGGGTTTGACCGGCCTGGTAGGTTCGTGTAAAATAATCGACCACCTTATTTTTAAAATCAATACTGCAGTCTAATGGTTTGACTTCGATTCCCAGCCGGTCCGAAAGGTGAGAAATTGTATGACACGCATCCTTTTTATCACCGTCATGGGTTTCGGTTTCATATCCGGTAATAAAGTGAATTCCGATGAGGTGATGCCCTTGTTCCTTTAACAGATATGCTGCTACAAGTGAATCTATACCGCCGCTTAGGGCAATGGCTGTTAATTGTTTCACCTAAAAACTGCACACAAATTTTAAAAGGTTTAAATAAATATAATTATATTATACTGTTAGCATATAGAGTTTATGTTTTGTGGTACATCATATCGCTGAGTATGAAAATAAAAGCAATTTTTAAAATTTTTGCCCTTCGGGATTGCCCCTTTGACCGCATTTTCTGTGTTGCAGGGCGTTTGCAGTAGTTTACTACGGCTGCACACCCTGCGCCTTGAAAATGCGGCCAAATCGAAAATTGCAGATTTTAGGTTTCATTCAAAAAAAAGCTTTATTTGTTGGGCGAATTTCCATGGCCCGGGTTGGGCAGGCAGGCACACAGAGTTCGCATACGCTGCATTTTTTTTGATCGAATTCGACTATCATTTCAGGCCGTTGAATGTAAAGCGCTTTGGTTGGACAAACAGCGGTACATGCGCCGCAGTGTGTGCATTTTTTTTTGATTCGCTTTATTTCCTGAGAGGCATTTTCAACCTGAACACCCTGATTTTTAAGATATTGTACGCCGTCCTTGAAATTTTTTCTGGTTCCGGTTAATTCCAGAACCATGACCCCCTCTTTCCTGGGTAGTACGGCGGCATTGAGGATATTGAAAACAAGGTCATAATCTTTCACAAGGTAACAGACAATCGGCTTTTCAACCTCGGTTGCGGGAAAACGAAGAATCAGTATTTTTGAATACATGGTAGTCCTCCGAAATTACTTCCTGAATCTTGCATGAAAATTAATGAGAGTTTTTAAACGACTTAGTTGAAGCGGGTTTAAACAAAATCATAGAATCATACTTTTTACCCAGATGGTAAACCGGATGATGATCTTTTTTATTCATTAATTTTCACCCAAAGGGCGAGCCGGAGGCTTCCATCTGCTGCGTTATTAAGGGCTCGCAATAGCAGAACTATGACTTCGCCCTTAAGTGCCTTGCATATGAAATCCTCCGACTCGTGCAAAATTCAGGTACTTATTTGAGGAGTCGGGGAGTTTTTTTAATACAACCGCTTTATTTGAGGGTTTAAAAGAAAAACTTCCCGACCCCTCACTTATTTATATTTAGAAACGTTTTAATCTAAATATAATTGCCTGACATGTCAACTGAAACATGAAATTCGATCAGGGTAAACGCATTTGATTTCGATGTAGCGTAGCGACGGCGTGTTTCTCTTGGAAACCGGCTGACTGTTTGAAGGGCTTTAGCACGCGTTAGCCCGAGCCGAATGAAATTATGACTTAAAAAATAAATGGGATAATTTAGCGACGAATTGTTCTTAATAACTCTGGCACGGCTCGGGCTTACGGTTGCTTAAGCACAAGTTTCAGTCGGTTGGAAAGAGATACACACCGTCGTGGAGCGTTTTCCCTGTATTGGGATTCAAATGCGTTTGCCCTGAAAATTCGAAACGGAATAAACGGTTGTTTTTCGGTGATAAGGCAAATTTTGTCTGTTGACTTTTGATTTCGATGGTGCTTACAAAACGGTTCGCTAATAAAAGCCTTATATTGTTACACCGGAGGCGTATAAACAAAAGCCTCATTTTACGATAATTCACACGTAAAAAAGTAAGTTCTCAGTGCGCCGGGCAAAACTTACGACTCTTGCAAAATTCAGGTATAAGGCTCGAATATTTTTAACCAACAACTTAACAGCAGAGGATTACAAATGGCAGAAAACGTAGTTATTGTGGGTGCAGTGGCCCTTGGAGCAAAGGCCGCCTGCAGGTTTAAACGACTCAGGCAGGATGCAAACGTCACCATAATAGACAAGGATGAACTGATATCATACGGAGGTTGTGGCATACCGTTTTATGTGGCAGGGGATGTGAGCGACGAGACCGAGCTTCGATCCACCAGTTTCCACATGGTCCGGGATGAAAAATTTTTTTTAAACGACAAGGGTGTTATCGCCATGACAGGCACCGAAGTCACGAAAATCGACCGCTCAAAAAAAACGGTACATATCAAAAAAAGCAGTGGTGAAGAAACTGATATCCCCTATGACAAGCTCGTACTTGCCACGGGCTCCGTCCCCAGAAAGCTGGATATGCCGGGAATTTCCCTTAAGAACGTCTTTAATGTCAGCAACTTAAGGGATGCAATTGCCATAAAGAAAAAAATAACCCAAGGCGAAGTGGAGAAGGCGGTTATCATCGGAGCCGGTTTTATAGGGCTTGAGATGGCCCAGGCGCTGGCCGATATGTGGGAAATCGAAACAACGGTTATCGAATACTTCGATCAGGTCATGCCGGGCTTTGTCAGCAGCAGCATCTCCATCATGGCCCAGCGCTGCATGGAGAGGAACGGGGTAAAATTCCATCTTGAGGAGATCGTTCAGTCCCTTGAAGGAGACGAATATGTAACGGCCGTAAAAACCAACAAACGCACCATCCCGGCGGATATGGTCATCATGTCTGTAGGCATCGTGCCCAATACGACCCTTGCAAAGGAGGCGGGTATTGAGACCGGACCGGGCGGGCATATCATAGTGAACGACAGAATGCAGACCTCTGATCCTGAGATTTTTTCAGGGGGTGACTGTGTAGTGATAAAGAATCTTGTCACAGACAAGCCGGCTAATATCCCTTTGGGATCTATGGCCAACCGTCAGGGGCGTGTCATCGGAACGAACCTGGCAGGAGGAGACGCCCGGTTCAAGGGAGGCGTGGGAAGTTTTGTTGTAAAAATCTTTGAAAAATCGCTGGCAGGCGCAGGGCTTTCAATCGATATCGCGAGAAAAGAAGGGTTCGACGCCGTAAGCATTCAGGTGGCCCAGTTCGACAGGGCTCATTTTTACCCCGAGAAAGAAATAATATATCTTGAACTTGTCGCAGACAGAAAGACCCGAACGGTTTTAGGCATCCAGGGCTGGGGCGGCGAAGGAAGCGAAATGGTCGGAAGAGTAAATGCCGTTGCCCCGCTGATTATGAACAAAGCCAAGGTAGAGGATGTCAGCAACTTAGAGATTGCCTATTCTCCTCCGTTTGCCTCTGCCATGGACATAGTCAACGCTCTTGGCAATACCACTGAAAACTTTCTCGATGGCATGTATAAGCCGATGCAAATGGAGGAATTTATTGAGTGCTGGAAGTCTCGCAACAATGGAGACTGCTTTTTCCTCGACTGCAGGGCAAATGCGGATGCCATACCTTTTGAGGAGAAATTTCCGGAAATTTGGAAGAGCATTCCTCATGATGAGCTGGAAAGGCGATGTGACGAGGTGCCGAGAGATAAAAAAATAATTCTGTTATGCAACACCGGTATTCGCTCATATGAAGCCCAGATCAATCTTGCCGCTCATGGAATTGATGATACTGTAAGTGTGGAGTCAGGTATTGCCGGTCTCCAGGATTGCGGCATGGAATTCTAGCCAATTTGCAACAAAAAATTAGGAAGGAGGCAATAAGAGTTTCAAGAGTTAATGCAGATTTTAGGTATAATTATAAATATATAGAAGGAGGTAAAATCATGAAAAAATTTTTTATTTTCGCGTTTGTTATGGTTTTTACTTTGACTGCGGCCGGTTTTGCTGTTGCTGACGACTCAACAATGCTTAAAGCAAATGAGAAAAAAGCCTGGGAAAAGGCGACGAAAGCTTTTCCTGCGGAACGTCAGCTAACTGTTCAGCAATTCAAAGAACTTTACGACAAGGTCATGGCCGGAAAGGAAGATGCCTATTTGGTTGATCTTCGGACTCATCCTGAATTTTATGCCGCTCACATTGCCGGCACGGACCATATCCATGCAGGTCATATGTATACTTTTCCAAAAAAAATCAAAAATAAAGACGCCAAAATCGTGCTGTGGTGCAGGACACACAAACGCGGGGCTTACGTAGGGGAGAGGCTGGCACAATATGGTTATACTAATATATGGTGGTATAAGGACGGCATCGTAGGCTGGATCGAAGCAGGACACCCCCTTTGTAATCAGTTTATGGGGCTGTTAAAAGTCATCGAGTACCATAAAAACTTTACGGAAATCGATAAAGAGACTAAAAAGTCCTTGTATCGAATTCGAGAATTTCACCCCTATTAATAAAAAATTCCTTTCTTCAAGGGAAACGTATTTTTGCTTTTCCCTTGAAGAATTTCCTTTTTTATCTCATTATATCATTGCAAAACTTGATTCTTTACGGCTCTTTATTCCCTCTGAAAAAAAATGTTTGACAGATATCGAACCATGCCATACATCCTTTGTTAAGAATATTAGGAGTTGCCATGAAAACATTTGTCAAAGTCATGAAAGCCCTTTCCGATCCCAACCGAGTAAAAATTTTAAAGCTGTTGCAGGAAAAAGTGATGTGTGTTTGCGAACTGCAGAGCGCTATTGGAATTTCACAGCCCAGTGTTTCCAAGCATCTTAAAATACTGGAAGAGGCGGGGTTGGTTGATTACCAGAAAGATGGTCTGTGGGTAAACTATTTTCTTGCCGACGGTAACCACAGTCCTTATGCGGCCAGCCTTCTGGGAAATATTAAGCACTGGCTGGATGATGATCCACAAATTGCCGAGTTGGTCAAAAAGGTACCTTTTCTAAACCGGGAAGAAATATGTAAGCTATAATTTTTGAACTCTATATATAGCCGTATATGAATACAACCCTAATTGATCGTAAACAAAATGAGGAAGATATATTATTTATTTGGTTTATTTAGCATTTTAGTAGCGTTAGATGAATTTTCATAACACGACTATAATTGAGATATAAGATTTATAAAAAAATCCCATTTTGTTTACCTTTTGGTCTTCGCTTTCAGCTACGACCCAACAAGTCAGGAAAGCCGATGATACCCCATCTTCTTCGTTATCAAGGACTCGCAGTAGACGAATACGGCTTCATCCTTGATGCCTTGAATCTGGGGCATCCTCAACTTTCGATCATTTAGGGTACAATATATGTTTAATACGTTGCGCATCCAGACCGGGATGAGGGCGAACACCAAAGATAAGGATGGCACCATGTCTAAACGAATCACCGAGGAAGAACTGAAATTAGAGGTAAGCAATCTTAGAAAAGAGGTGCTTGCACTGAAGCGATCGGAAAAAGCATCTAAAATCGACCTTGCAGAGATGAATCAGATATTTCAGACAGTTGCCGATGGTGTTATTGTAATTGACAAAGATTTCAATGTGATTCGAGTTAATGAAACATTTACATTTTTATCAGGATTTAGTGAACAGGAAAGCATCGGCCGAAAATGTTATGAGATCTTTCCGGGCGCCCTGTGCCACACCCCCGGATGCCCAATGGTTCGGATTTCCTGCTGTGTGGAACGTGTTGAATATGAAGTAGACAAACAGCGCCGTAACCGCACCAAGATTCCCTGTATTGTAACCGCAACACCTTTGCGCGGGCCGGATGGAGAACTGCTCGGCATTGTGGAGAATTTTAAGGATATCTCCAGGCTTAAACGAATACAGGCGGATCTTCAGCAGAGTTTTGAAAAATTTCGAAAAGCCATGGGGGGAATTATCCAGGCCATTTCCCTTACCATTGAAAAAAGGGATCCCCATACGGCCGGACATCAGCGCCGTGTTGCAAAGCTCAGCCGAGCCATAGCCACCGATATGGGCTTCTCGTGGGATCGTATCGAAGGAATACGCATGGCGGCTGCTATTCATGATCTGGGTAAAATACATGTTCCGGCGGCGATTCTCAGCCGACCCGGACGATTGTCGGAGCCTGAATTGGCCATAATTAGAATTCACCCGAATATTGGATATGATATATTGAAAGGGATTAAATTTTCGTGGCCAATTGCTCAAACCATATTACAGCATCATGAAAGAATGGACGGTTCAGGATATCCATTCGGACTTTTCGCTGAAGATATTTTAGAAGAAGCCAGGATCCTGGCCGTAGCAGATGTGGTTGAAGCCATGTCATCTCATCGACCCTACCGTCCGGCCCATGGAATCGATAAGGCTCTTGAGGAAATATCGAAAGGAAAAGGAATTTTATATGATCCGAAAGTTGTGGATGTATGCCTAAATCTTTTTCTTAATAAGAAATTCGAGTTGGAATAAATTATTTAAAAAAATACAAATGCAACCTCGACTTTTGCAAAGGTCTCGAACATGAGGCCGGCGGTTCACAAATCAAGACCCCTACGTTGCCGGAGGTTGCTCACTGAGACACTTGTTTAAAAATGTCTGCCACACAACGAAGTATTCATGGCCGCCCACAAGATAGGTATCATTATGATCCGCTCCCGCAATCTCATAGAACTCCTTGGGATCCGGAGCTTTTTCGAATAGGCGACGGGCCATGGAAACCGGGATTGTCTGATCGAATTGTCCGTGGATAAACAGAACGGGTGACTTAACGTTGTCAATCAATGACAAACTGTCATACTTGACGACCGAGTTTGGTTGCGGTGCAAAGAAAGGGAAATATCGCCGCATCATGTCATCCGTTGAAGTAAAAGCAGCTTCAAGAATTATCCCCAGGCACTCTTCTTTACTGGCAATATCCACTGCCAGAGCGGTTCCCAGAGATCGGCCAAACAACAATACAGAAGACTTTTGGAAGCCTTTTTCGTTTGTCAGATATCGGAAGGCTCCGTGGGCGTCGGAGAAGGTTCCGGCTTTTGAGATTTCACCCTGGCTCAGGCCGTATTCACGATAGTCGAAGATAAAAATAGGGATTTTAAGGGCGTCATGCAGCTTTTTAAGATTATGCAGACGATGGCTGATATTACCGGCATTGCCATGAAACCAGAGCAATACCACCCGTTCATCGGGCCCGTGAACAAACCAGCCGTGCAGGCGGGTGCCGTCCTGTGCGGGAAAGAAAACTTCTTCATAGGACTCTAAACCGTAATCTTTGGGTGTTGCTTCAATATATCTTTCCGGAAAAAATACAATACCTTTTTCTGACATGATATTAGTCCTTGTTGTTTTACCTCAAATGATCGTAAACAAAATGGAGAGGTGTATTTACATCATAATATTATTCATATTTATTGTAGTTCAAAACTTGTCCTATATTGCGGTTATAGGTTAATTATGGTTTTGAGCAATTTATCTCCATTTTGTTTACCCTTCGGGAAAGCCGATGATACGCCATCTCCTTTGTTATCAAGGGCTCGCAGTAGTTAACGGAGGTTTATCCCGCTTTATCAGCGGGGCTTCGCCCTTGATGCCGCGGATCTGGCGCATCCTCGACTTTCGCTCAATTGAGGTTATGAATTGTGGATTGAGGAAATTACTTCAGCAGTCCGGGTGTTTTTCTTATAAAGCTTTGTATATAGCGTAATGAATGATCAGCAGCGAAATCATACACTGTTTGAATACATTAGGGATCGTTAAGAAAGAACAGCGGTATTTTGTGTTCGTAATTAAAACCCGTTAAGCGAGTAGTCATATAACCTATTTATTTAAAGCCATATTTTCTGTTCTTTCTTTACGAACCCTTATGTATGAGTTTGTATGATGTAGTCGCTGATTATTCATGGAGCTATTGAATCGAAAAAACTACCCGACCCCTCAATTATTTAAACCTAAGCATATCTTGTCGGATCGTCTACCCCTGCTTCTTTAAACCCTTTTTTTCTTAAAGAACAGCTGTCACACCTGCCGCATGCAAGACCCTGAGGCGAGGGGTCATAACAGCTGTGGGTCACAGAGTAATCGATCCCCAATTCCATACCTTTTTTAATAATCTGAGCTTTGGTCAAACGGATAACCGGCGTCCTTATATTGATTTTTGTCATCCCTTCCACACCTGACTTTGTAGCAAGATTGGCCATACGTTCAAATGCGTCGATATATTCGGGCCTGCAATCCGGGTATCCGCTGTAGTCGATGGCGTTAACCCCGATAAAAATGTTTGAGGATTCAAGAACCTCGGCCCACGCCAGGGCAAAGGAAAGAAATATGGTATTCCGTGCCGGAACATACGTAACAGGTATCTCCCGGGTCATGGTACGTTCATCCCTGGCTTTGGGCACATCCATATCATCGGTAAGGGATGAACCGCCTATTTTAGTTAGATCGAAATTTATTACAAGATGCTCCGCCACACCCAAGGCATCCGCTACTTTTTGGGCAGCTTCAAGTTCAACGGCGTGACGCTGCCCGTAAAAAAAACTTAAACTGTAGATTTCAAAACCCTCATGCTTTGCCATGGCCATAGCAGTGGTGGAATCAATCCCACCACTTGAAAGAACAACAGCCTTTTTTATATGGGTCATAATTATACACCTCTTTCCCTATCGGGCCATATGATTTTATGTAATTGGAGGTGCAGTCTGACATTCAGGTTATCTTTAAGTATCCATTCCGCAAGTCGGTTGGGTGACATCCCCCCTGAAACAGGAGAAAAAAGAATCTGTTCTTCGGGGAAATCAGGGCAATTTGAATCGATGGTTTGTTTTGCATATTCATAATCACTGCGGTTTCCAATGACAAATTTTACCTGGTCTTTGGAACCCAGTCTTTTTAGATTTTCCATATCATTTTCGTTAGATTCACCGCTTGTGGGGCATTTGATGTCGACAATTTTTATACACCGACCGTCAACACGGCTGATGTCAAGACTTCCATTTGTTTCCAGCATTACTTCATAGCCATTTTCAAGAAGCCTGTATATTAAAACGGGGGTTTCGCTTTGAATTAAGGGTTCTCCACCGGTTATTTCAACCAGCTGGCACTTATAGGCGGCAATACGGTTCATTATTTCGGTGAGCTCCATGTTTACCCCTTGTTCGTAAGCATACCGGGTATCACAGTATGAACATCTTAAATTGCAACCGGTGAGTCTTACAAATATGCAGGGGCGGCCGCTATAGATGGATTCACCCTGTATGCTGTAAAATATTTCGTTTACTAGAAGCGTCATTTGGAAACCCTTGCTTTTTGTTATCATTCTTTAGGGTTATATCAAGATGATATGCTAAAGTAAACGAACAATTGCCAAAGCGAGCACTAATGTGCTATCTAGTGTCCATCCATAAATGATCTTTTTGCCCAATCTCTTCGTTATGCTCAAAAAATAATCCTCGGAATATCAACTATATGCCTGCGGTTATTTTTTTCGCATGCCTTGATCTTGAACAAAAATCCTCATTTATGGATGGACACTATCTATACCGGCCCGGACAAGCCAAAACCAACAAAGATCGGTTTTATTTTACCACGAAGTTCACGAAGTAAAAGAAGAATAATATATATAATCTTCGTGTCTTGGTGCCTTTGTGGCGAGAAGAAAAAAGTCAATGCAAATTTTAGGTTAAAAGCAAAATGAAGAGCATAAGTCTAATGAAAAATACCGTTCAGGAATATGCTTGGGGGTCTTTTACGGCTATTGCTGAACTTTTAGGCAAGGATTCCCCTTCAAAAACACCACAGGCGGAACTATGGATGGGAGCTCATCCCAAAGCGCCTTCTTTAGTAAAATGTGACGACAATTGGATATCGTTGCTTGAATTGATTGAGAAAAACCCGGACCATATTCTTGGGAAAAAAGTTTCGGAAAAGTTTGATAATAGGCTTCCGTACCTGTTCAAGGTACTGGCCGCAGCAAAACCGCTGTCCATTCAGGCCCACCCCAGTGTAGATCAGGCGAAACAGGGTTTTGAAAGGGAAAACAGGCAAGGAATTCCTTTAGATGCTTACAACAGGAACTATAAGGATGATAATCACAAGCCCGAGTGCATCTGCGCGCAGACCCTTTTCTGGGCCTTGAACGGTTTTCGGAAAATTTCGGAGATTGTCGGCCTTATGGAAAAAATTTGCCCGCAAGGATTGAAAAAAGAGCTTGATACGCTTCGAAGGCAACAAAGTCCCATGGAGTTAAAAAAATTTTTCCAGTCCCTGATGACAATGAATGGTCAGCGGCAGACGCAGATCATCTCCCGTGCCGTTTCAAATGCAAAAAAGTTTACAGATGATGATCCGGCCTATAAATGGATGATCGATCTTCATAAAGAATATCCGGAGGATATCGGGGTGTTTTCTCCCATTCTCTTGAACCTGATATGTCTTGAGCCGGGCCAGGCAATGTTCCTTCCGGCCGGAGAACTTCATGCTTATCTTGACGGCGTAGGGATTGAATTAATGGCAAACTCGGACAATGTGCTAAGGGGCGGTCTGACGCCAAAGTATATTGATATACCGGAGTTATTGAATGTTCTTAATTTTGAAGCACGCAAAGTAAATATTCTTGGGACCGAACAGATCAACGAATGTGAATGGGTATATGAAAGTCATGCCGAGGAGTTTATTCTGTCTATTATCGATGTAAAAGAGGGTATAATCTATAATAGTACCACCGACCGCAGCATTGAAATACTCCTCTGCTCAGATGGAAAAGCAACGATTGCCGATATCGGGGAAAATGATAAAGTTGTCATTGACAGGGGAAAATCGATTATAATACCTGCAGTTGTAAAAAAATACAGTATCCAAGGAAATGCCGCCTTTTACAAAGCAGCGGTTCCGCTTTGAGTCCCAATACAGGGAGAACGCTCCACGGCGGCGTGTATCTCTTTTCAACCGACTGAAACGCGTGCTAAAGCCCTTCAAACAGTCAGTCGGTTTCCAAGAGATACACGCCGTCGCTTCGCTGCACCGAAATCAAATGCGTTTATCTTGTTTGCGTTTGAAAAAAGTCTTGACATAAAAGAGTCGATACTATAGATGTTTCAAGAAAGGTCTCATAACATAAGGAATTTAAATGGTGCATAATAGATCAGGCAAGTATTATTTTAATTATTGGTATTTTTTTAATACCGTTCTGCCTGGGGTGCGCTGATACAAGAACAACTTGCAAAGCGAAAAAAACCGTGGGTAGACCGAAAACCCCACGGTTTTTTATTTTCAAAGGCCGTGGAGAAAAAAACTTCGCGGCCTTTTTTGTTTAAAAGGAGGATTCTATCATGACATATTTAGGCAAACGAATCCGGATAGAGCGGATACAGAACCGGGATACCAGAAAGATGGTAATTGTGCCAATGGATCACGGCATTTCAATGGGTCCCATTGACGGTCTGAAGGATATGAAAGATGCAATCCATAAGGTGGCCGAAGGGGGAGCAAATGCCATAGTGGAACATAAGGGTTTGGTGGGTGAAGGTCACCGGGGGGAAGGCAAAGATATCGGACTGATAATCCATTTGTCCGCCTCCACGAGCCTTTCGCCGTATCCCAATGTCAAAACACTGGTCTGTACGGTTGAAGAGGCGATCAAACTCGGTGCAGATGCTGTATCCATACATGTGAATTTAGGGAACGGTCAAGAAAAAGAGATGCTTCATGATTTTGGGCAGGTGAGCAATGAAGCTCGTAAGTGGGGCATGCCGCTACTTGCCATGATTTATCCAAGAGGCGAGAAAATCAAAAATGAATACGACGTTAGCGCAGTTAAGCATGCCGCACGTGTGGGAAATGAGATGGGCGCAGATATTGTAAAAGTTTCATACACCGGCTCAGTGGAGACATTTAAAGAAGTTGTTTCGGGGTGTTCGGTTCCTGTTGTAATTGCCGGTGGTCCTAAAATGGATTCGGACCATGAGATACTCGAAATGGTAAAAGGTTCTATTGACGCAGGGGGTGCAGGTGTCTCCATAGGCCGCAATGTGTTTCAGCATAAAGATCCTACGCGCATGGTACGGGCGATTTCAGCCATTGTTCATGAAGGCCGCAATGTGGAAGATGCGCTAAAAATCCTAAATCGGGAGTAATATTATGCGAAAACTATGGGTAAAGGTAGATCCCTGGGATAAGAAAATGGTGACCACGGCTCTTGAAGGTGGTGCGGATGGTATCATGGTGCCCAAGGGATTTTCCAAAAAAGTAAAAGAGCTGGGAAGGATTCAGACCATTTCTGAGGACGGTGACCTAACGCTCGGGAAAGACGTGGTCTTCTTCACCATAACAAGCGGTGAAGACGAAGAAAAAATTGTCAAGCTCAGTCAGAATAAGCCTGTCATTCTTGAGTGCAGCGACTGGACGGTCATTCCCCTTGAGAACCTTATCGCAAAAGGCGCAAACGTCATTGCTCAGGTTCGCGATTTAAAAGAGGCGCAAACCGCTTTCGGCATTCTTGAAAAAGGTGTAGATCACGTTCTTTTCCATACAGACGATGTGATAGAGCTGAAAAAAACACTCTCCTGGTTTCGTTCAGAAGGGGATAAAATATCTCTTCAAGCGGCAGAAATCGTGGAAGTCAGATCTGTGGGAATGGGAGACAGGGTCTGTGTGGATACCTGCACATCAATGGACATGGGCCAGGGAATTTTGGTTGGAAACAGCAGCAGTGCTCTTTTTCTAATACATGCCGAAAGCATTTTCAATCCTTATGTATCTCCCAGACCTTTCCGGGTGAATGCGGGACCCGTGCATTCATACACAAGAGTTCCGGACGGAAAAACAAAGTATCTTTCAGAGCTTTCATCCGGAGATCAGGTGATGATCGTGGATTTTAAAGGCAATACAACAACAGGTATTGTGGGGCGCTTAAAAATCGAAAAACGACCATTGATGCTGGTAAAGGCTGTTTTTAAGGGAAAAGAGATTACAAGCATTGTTCAAAATGCTGAAACGATCCGGCTGACAAGCCCCGACGGTAAAGCGGTATCTGTTGTGAATCTATCGCCCGGTGACAAGGTTCTGGTGGCCATGGAAGAGGGCGGAAGGCATTTTGGCATTAAGATAGAAGAATCTATCACTGAAAAATGATCGAGATAAAACCACAGAAAATAAAGAATTGTGAGATTACCGTTCCGGGGTCAAAGAGCTACACTCACCGGATTCTCATTGCCGCAGCCCTGTCAGACGGTATTTGCACCATTCATAACGGACTTAAAAGCGAAGATACCCTCCTTACCCTGGGGGCTTTACGGCAAATGGGTATATCCATTGATGTAACGAATGACAGATTTGTGGTGCATGGCACAAAAGGAGTCTTTAAGCCCTGTATGGATCCGGTGTATCTTGGAAATTCCGGGACTTCAATGCGTCTTTTAACAGCTGTAGCGGCTTTGGGACAAGGCGGCTACACTTTGACAGGAACAGAGCGTATGGGAGAGCGGCCCATTCAGGATCTGCTGGACGGCTTGAGCCAGATCGGGGTGAAGGCTCGTTCTGTAAATGACAATGGATGCCCTCCTATTGAGATAAAAGGGGACAACGTTACCGGCGGCAAGGTTGATCTGAAGTGCGGCGTCAGCAGCCAGTTTCTATCTGCATTGCTTCTCATTGCACCTTGTACCAAAAAAGGAATTGAAATAAATGTCACCGAGGGGCCGGTATCAAGACCCTATGTGGATATGACTGTGGATGTCATGGAAGAATTCGGGGTTGAGGTCCGTCGTGACCGTTACGACAGTTTCAGGATCCCCGGGGGACAGACATACCAGGCCGGATCATATGTTGTGGAACCCGATTGCTCTCAGGCAGGATATTTCTGGGCGGCAGCCGCAATATCCGGCGCAAAAATTAAGGTTAAGGGAACGACAATAAATACGCGACAAGGCGATGTTCGTTTTGCGGAACTTTTTGAAAAAATGGGGTGTAAAATTATATATGAAAAGGACGGTATTGCCGTATTCGGCGGACCCCTTTCGGCGATAACGGCGGATATGGCCGATATGCCGGACATGGTTCCCACCCTGGCCGTGGTTGCATCATTTGCAAAAGGAACCACTGTGATTCATAATGTGGCGCACCTCAAAGCAAAGGAGAGTGATCGTTTAGGTTCCGTGGTTCAAGAGCTTTCAAAAATAGGAATCCAAGCAAGCTGCAGCCAAACCGGTATGATGATCACGGGCGGCACGCCACACGGTTCTGAAATTGATACCTACGGGGATCATCGCATAGCCATGAGTTTTGCGCTTGTGGGCCTAAAAGTCCCAGGGATTATTATCAGAGATGAAACGTGTGTTGAAAAATCGTTTCCGAATTTCTGGGATGTGTTTCAAGGGCTGTATCAGTGAATAGTTGAATATTTTCGATTGGACATTGAATAGTTAAGGAATTCTTCCGTAACTTCTCAATAAGTTTTGGTGTATTAATTGATGATATGGACCCGAATCAATAAGTTCTATAATTTATTGAGAAGTTACATTCTTGCAATTAGTTCCTTATTTATAATTTTTGCGTTTTTTATGGCAAAAAATATCTAAACTTATTGAGTGTGAAGTGCCTAAAGTGACCTAAATCCGCCAAAGTACGGTGGCGGATAAAGTGCCTAAAATTAAGGAATACTGCCAATTTGTATAAAAGTCGGAGCGTAGCGACTCCTTAACCCTGGCCCAGACCGATCACCAATACGCTGTACTCAAAAAGTCATGTTTGTAATGGTGCATAAGTCAAATCAATATATGAACGATTAGCACCAGGGCGGGCTTTAGATCACTTCAAACCCTGGCCCAGACCGATCACCAGTACTTTATAATCATAAGTTAGGTCCAGCATGACACATAGCATATACTGAATACACATAGCCGAATCGCACCAGGGCAGGCTTTAGATCACTTTTAACTTTTCCGGTTTATCCGGGTTAGGAAATAAACAGGGAAGCAAAAATGCCGGGGAACACATTTGGAGCATTGTTAAAGATAACCACGTGGGGTGAGTCCCACGGAAAAGGGATAGGTGTTGTCATTGACGGTTGTCCGCCAAACATACCCCTTGATGAGAGCATGATCCAATCCATGTTAAATCGAAGGCGGCCGGGAAAATCAACGGCAAGTACGACCCGGAAGGAGCCTGATCAGGCGATGATTATGTCCGGTGTTTTTGATAATATGACAACCGGTACGCCGATTATGATTATGGTGATCAACAAAGACGCAGATTCCAAGGCGTATGAGCCGTATGCAGATCTTTTTCGACCGGGGCATGGGGATATAACTTACATGGCCAAATACGGCATACGGGATTGGCGCGGGGGCGGGCGGGCATCTGCACGGGAAACCGTGGCCAGAGTGGCGGCCGGTGCTGTGGCAAAGGCAATTCTTGATAGAAAAAACATTGAGGTTTTTGCATATACAATGCATCTTGGTGGTATACGGGCAAAAAAGTGTGATCTGGATGTGATTGATAAAAACATGTTCTATTGTCCGGATATGGAAGCCGCTGAAAAGATGGAAGAACGTGTTTTGCAGGTAAAAAAAATGGGAGATTCAATCGGTGGTATCGTGGAGATTCTGGCAAGAGGAGTTCCACCCGGATTAGGAGATCCAGTATTTGATAAAATCGATGCAGATCTGGCAAAAGCGCTGATGAGTATCGGTGCGGTCAAAGGGGTTGAGATCGGCTCTGGATTTGAAGCTGCGGCCAAGCTGGGTTCTGAAAACAATGATCCCATAACTCCTCAGGGATTTTCCAGCAATAACGCCGGCGGTATTTTAGCCGGAATATCTAACGGAGATGATATCTTGATTCGAGTTGCCGTAAAACCGATTCCTTCCATTTTAATCGAGCAAAAAACAATCGACGCATCACGGAAGCCGGACACAATTTCAACCCGAGGACGTCATGATATTTCGGCCATACCCCGCATCAATGTGGTCTGCGAGGCCATGGTCGAGCTTGTTCTTGCGGATCATCTATTAAGGCAACGTGCAATTCAATAGGCCGGATGTTGCTGATTACACAAGGTCCGGTTTAGGTTAGCCACGACTTGACATCCTTTTTTGAAGGGATTTTTCCCACGCTTTTAACTTCGCCGTCAATAACGACCGCAGGGGTGCCAAAAACGCCGTAGCCGGCAATTTTCATGATATCGGTCACTTTCTCTACTTTGGCCTCTACACCTGCTTCCGCCACTGCTTCCTTTACGTGTTGTTCGGTCTGTTTACATTTTGGGCAACCCGGGCCCAGTACTTTAATTTCCATGATTTTCTCCTTTCTAATACCCAGCCTTGACAAGCCGGATTCAAAAATATTTGGCACAAAAAGCACAAAATTTACAACTAAGGAACTATGGTGATTGATTCCGGCTTATCTATATTCGTTAAAATAATGCCCGAAGATCATCCCGCTAATTGTGGCCATAATTACGACGAGTATTATATAGGCGATAGTCTTTTTAGTTCCCAGCACGCTTCTGATTACCAGCATATTCGGGAGGCTGAGCGCAGGACCGGCGAGCAGAAGGGCAAGTGCCGGCCCGTTACCCATGCCCGAACCGATAAGTCCCTGTAGAATTGGTACTTCAGTTAGAGTGGCAAAATACATGAATGCACCCGCCAAAGAGGCAAATAGGTTTGCACCCAAAGAATTGCCTCCCACCAGGCTGCTCACCCAACGGGATGAGATAAGGCCTTGTGAACCGGGCCGCCCAAGCAAAAGTCCTGCCACAAGCACGCCGGCAAAGAGCAAGGGCATGATTTGCTTGGTGAAATCCCAGCTTGAAAGAAACCAGTTCTCGGTTTCGCCTCGAGTGGTTGTGATCATCCAAACCAATCCAATAATTCCTGCTGAAAAAGCGATGAGCGGTTCATGTGGAAATAAAAGTGCTAAAACCAAAACGGCTGCGCCGGCAAGGGCAACTTTATGGGCCTTAACCTTAAACCAGACCATGAGAAGTACTCCCAAAATTGCTGCGAAAATTCCGGTCATCAGCCATTTGACGCTGTAAATGGCATTCCACAGCCCCGAAGGATCGGCCGGTTTTCCCCATGTGGCAGAAATAAGAATAAACACCATGGTGGCAAAATAAAGTACATTCTGCCACAGGGGCCGTTCAACCTCGGGTTCCGGCATATGCAGGGCTGCCTGGACTTTGGCATCTTCTTCTTTAATGAAAATAAAGTGCATGATCAGCCCGATAACAATGCTGAAAATTACGGCCCCCACCGCACGAGCCGTGCCCATGGCAAGGCCGAGAACCCGGGCCGTCAGAACAATCGCCAGCACGTTAATGGCCGGACCGGAATAGAGAAACGCAATGGCCGGTCCCAACCCGGCGCCCCGTTTCCAGATGCCGGCAAAAATCGGTAAGACCGTGCAGGAGCAAACCGCAAGAATAGAGCCGGATACCGATGCAACACCGTAAGCCAGCACTTTTTTTGCACCGGCGCCCAGATATTTCATAACTGCGGCCTGTGATACAAAACAGGCGATGGCGCCGGCAATGAAAAAGGCCGGCACCAGGCAGAGAATCACGTGCTCCCGGGCATACCATTTTGCAAGGGCCAGGGACTCAATCACGGCGCCGGTAAAACGGGTATTGCCAACAGGAAGCCAGAAAAAGACCAGGAAAATTCCTACAATTAGAACCAGCGGTTTCCAGATGGTTCCCCAATCTATCAAACTCGGTTGTACTTCTTCTTTCACAATTTCTGCAGATTCTTGTAGAGCGACATTCGTGCTGTTTTTTATAGCAGTACGACCCATTTGACCTTTGTCCTTACAATAATTTGCATTTAAAACCATTCATTCGTCTGAGAAAAAGATAAGCAGCTCGAATAATTTTTAAATATAAATATGTATATATAGCTATATATACCGGTAAAAAAATATAGCTTACATATTTCTTTCCGGTATAATATCAACAATTAATACACCAGAACTTATAGAGAAATTGCCACTGGGCTGTGAAATTCCAATAGCGCTCTGCAATTCGCAAACACACATCACTTTTTTTGCATCAATTTTAGAATGTTTACTCTGTTGGGATCGAAAAGGGCTTTCATGACCACACCATATATTCCTAAAAAAGAATATATAGCATGAGTTGACATGTGTCAAACAATTTTTTTAACTTGATTCGTGGAGATACACTATTATTTGTTTTTTACTTTCAGTATCAGGGCAAACGCATTTGATTTCGGTGTAGCGTAGCGACGGAGTGTTTCTCTTGGAAAGCGACTGACTGTTTGAAGGGCTTTAGCACGCGTTAGCCCGAGTCGAATGAAATTATGACTTAAAAAAAATCAATGGGATAATTTAGCGACGAATTGTTCTTAATAACTCTGACGCGGCTCGGGCTTACGGGTGTTTAAGCACAAGTTTCAGTCGGTTGGAAAGAGATACACTCCGTCGTGGAGCTTTCTCTCTGTATTGGAAATCAAATGCGTTTACCCTGCTTCCAGTATATCTTCAATCATAGATTTAATGCTCTCCACCTGCGATCCGGACAGTAAAAAAGGGTAATCGTTTTCCGAGGAAATTGCCGGATACGTTTTGGCATCCTTATCTTTTTTGGCAAATATGGAAAGCGAGTATTCCTTGTCTCCTTTCAGGGCAACGGCATAGGTCGGGTTTTTTAAATCGTCTTTTTTCACGTCATTTATATAGGTTTCACACTCCAGTCGATTAAGAAAACTTAAAAGACTCTTAACCCTTTCTTTATCCACTTTTTTACCGTCAGCATTCTGCCAGACTATTTTGGTTTCGGGTTCTTTAGAGGTTTTGCCTTGTTTACCCTTTTTTTTGCTATCTTGTTCGGAAACCTGTTTTTGACTCATAGTCATGGTCTTTTTGTCATGGGTAAGCGTAATTTCGCGGATATCTTTTTGCGTAACCGACAACACGGTCTTATCTCGCAACTCATCAACGGTCTGGTCAAATTCCCGTCTGAAATTCCCTCTGGCGTGATAGACATTGGAATCCGTGGCCAATCTAACAAATGTATGCTGATAGGTAGTCGCTGCTTTGCCGATATCAAATTCCCGGCTCAGCGTTTTTCCTTGCCAGGCTTTCACATTGATTTTTTTATCGCTGGTCAAATCATAACGGACATAATTTTTTGATTCTGATACAAGTGCGGTCAGTGTCAATTTTTCAATTACATCAAGCATGTTTTTGACCTTTGCAGAATCAGCAGGATATTCTTTCACCCCGATGTGCCAGGTGTTGTCTTTTTTATTCAAAACAAGGGTCTTGCCTGCCTTGCCGACTTCAAGTTTTGAAATCTGTTTCCCGGAAACCTTGGTGATATCCGGAAGCTTGTAATGTGTCCGGTTTGAGCGATGTAAGATAAGATAAAAGATCAATGCAAGCATGACACCTGCCAATATGAAATATTCTTTTTTAAGTTTCATCTTAACCTCTCTTTATGCGTTCAAAGGTCAAAAGTTCCAAGTTCAAAGTTGATGGAAGATTGCATAATAGATTTAATAATAGATGTAAGTGCCTAAAGTGCACTAAAGTGATCTAAAGTGCCTAAAGCCCGCCCTGGTGCGACTCGTTCATATATATTGACATAAGCTATGCATTATTCCAAACCTAACTTTCTGAATGTAGAGTATTGGTGATCGGTCTGGGCCAGGGTTGAGGTATTCAAACAAGTTAAATATTAAATGTGTGCACCGGTGATGCTTTCATTAACTTTAGCTCACTTCAAACTTTAGTCACTTTAGGCATTTTTTATTTTTGAAACATCATCTGTATCCGTTTTTTTCTAGAATAACGGCCGAGCCAAATAATTAATCCCAAAAAGACGACAAGCACCGGAAGTCCGGCGATATTAAAAGACTTGACAAATGTTTTTGTAAGCGCTCCGGTATCATGTAACGGATTAAAACGGAGAATTTTGCTTCGCATTGTAGCGATATTCTGCCGGTGGTTCAGGGCATCTATGGTATTCATAACAAACATGTCGTTAGGGCTGTCACCTTCAGGATCCAGAACCGTGTCCTTTAACATTTCCGACGAAGCCATCAAAAAGATTTTAGCAGGTTTGCCTTTTGGTATAAAGTCTCCCCGGCCTTTTATCTTGGACATGTCAACGTTCTGTTTTTTAGCTCCGGATTCATTGCTGCTTTCTTTGTTATCCTTGGTTTCCGTATCCGTCTCATTCGATGTTTTTTCAGGGATCGGTTTTCCCGAAAAATAACTGGGAAATTCCCCTTCAATAATATATGCCAATGGAAAACTCTGTAGTTCATTAGCAGGCGGCGAGGTGCTGAAAAACATCGGATTCAGTGTGATATTTTCGCGCATTTCCCATGATTTTTCCGAAGATGAAAACAGCTTCACGGGCGTTAACTTGTTTTTTGAAATCCGTTCTTCATCCAGTTCCAGAGGGGATATTTTAACCGCAACCAGCCCATTGATGCCGTTCATAAATTTAAGGTCGTGGTTGATAAATCTGTTTTTGATGATCGGGGCAAAATAAATGGGTCTTTCCCCCCCGCCCATGCTTCTGGGAAGCCGTTGCTTATGACAATTTTCATCCATAACATATGATTTTTTCATGTTGATTCCGTAATGAGCCAGCAATTTGTTAAGACCGGTATCCAGGGGCACATATTTAACCCCCCTGTTTAATCCAAAATTTTGCCGGCTGTTATCCCTGACTTCATTGAAAGCATCCAAGAACAGTGCCAGGTTGGTTCCTCTCATCAGGGCCTGATCGATCTGGTAAAGCTCGTAATCGGAAAAACTTTCTGTGGGTCGTGCGATAACCAGACAATTCAGGCTGCCGGGGATGGGCTGGTCTTTTAAATTGACCGGTTTAATGCTGTAAGTTTGGGAGATCAGGTTTGCAAATGTTGATAGCGAACCCGGATTTTTTTGTCCCATTGGCGAGAAACCCGAAATATCATGGGTACCGTGATCCGCAAGATATCCAAGATTCTGGTTGATATCGATCAGGGTTTCCAGATTGTCGTTGATTATTTCTTCCAGTTGATCAATGTCGGTTAAATTATACTGGGTTCCGATGATCGGTATCCGTAGTACACTTAACAGCGGAATCTCCCGGACTTTTTCCTTATATTCCATTACAAGACCGATGGTGCCGCTGCCGGCCTGAATTTTACCGCCTGAAAGATCAGGCCATTTGAGATGCATAAGGTTATATTTTTTCAAGGATTGTTGATCTGTTTGCCCGGGTGAGGGGTCGATATAAGTATATTCGAGTTTCCCGTAGTTTTTGGAATTAACGTTGTTAATTATTTCTTCCAACTTCCGTGGATATTCAGGTAGTTCGCTAAGACCCATAAACGGTGCAACAGATTTTAAGGAAGAAGACAGAAAGAGTTTGACCCGAATTTTATCCGCAAGGCTTAACAATGCACTGATTTTATTGTTCAACTTCTGTATGGCCGTGGTCAGTTTGTACTCTAACCCGTTGATGGAGGTAATTGTGGGAATTCTTTCTATCATATCGCCGTGAATTAACACCAGGCCCATGTAAGCCTTTTTAAATTTTACTTTGAACCGGATGAATCCCATAATTTCTGGCCAGTTTCTGATTTTCCTGTGCCGAAGGGTTGATCCCTTCAGCCTCGGGGCTGACGTCATAAAACCGGTAGTTAAAATATTTGTTGGCATGGATAGCATATTCTTCAAGCAAATCATGAAGATATCGTTCCGTATTGTTGTATGGCGCCGGCAGGTTTTTGGTAAAAAACACATCTATGGTTAACGGCTCGGAAAGCGTGGATACCACCTTTTTGCTTGCTTCGGATATGGAATAGAGCCTGTTTGACGTAAGATCCATCCTGAAAAAGAGTGTTATGCCGGCCACATTGATGAGGACGATGATCACCAGATAAATAAAAAGCTTTATATATTTTGCATATGGTTTTTGCTTACCCATTTTATTCTCCTTAATTCTTTTCTTGCATGACCAGATGGGTGCCGTAAAGACCGATGAAGACAACACTTAAAAAATAGACAATATCCCGAGAATCGATGATCCCTTTGGCGATGTTTTGGAAATGAAAATCAGCACCCAGATACCCGATAACCCCCAACAGGGACCCGGGAAAGAAAAAGAGCATTTTGTCAATCAAGGTCAGCGTAAAGCAGATCGCCATGCCCACAATAAAAGCGATGATTTGATTGCGGGTCAATGACGATGCAAAAAGCCCCACAGCGACAAAAGACGCGCCCAGTAAAAGAGCTCCCAAATAGCCTCCTGCCACAGGTCCCCATTCGAGCTGGCCCATAAAGGCGATGAATATGGGGTAGGAAAAGGTCGGCACCAGGGCCGCGGCCACGAATAAAACGCCGGCTAAGAATTTTCCCAAAAGGATATCCTTAAATGTCACCGGCAGGGTGAGCAGCATCTCGTAAGATCCCACGTTCAACTCCTCGGAAAACAATCTCATGGTGACTGCCGGGATCAGGAAGGAAAAAGTAATGGGAAGCAGATTAAAAAAGTTTCTCAGATCAGCCTGATTATAATAGAAAAAGGTTGTAAAAAAGAACCACCCGGTCACCAGTAGAAAAATAGATATGACAATATAGGCGATGGGGGATATGAAATAGTCTTTTAGTTCCTTATTGCAAATACGGATAACTTGCTGCATGTCAGTCCTCCTCGGTCAACTCGCGGAATATGGTTTCAAGGGTTTTGGTCTCCTGATGAAACTCAATGAGAACCCAATCGGTTTGTTTTATGGCGTGATAAACGGTTTCTCTCAGGTCGGAAGCGGATTTGCAGGCAACTTTCACGCTAAGCGGGCCGTTTGGTTTTTCATTGATTTTTTCAATTTCAGCGACGCCGTCAATTCCACTTAATCTATCGTGTACGTCTTGAAAATTTGCTCTCAGGATATCTAAATGGATAAAATGTGTTTGGCCCGCAGATTGCTTGAGATTTTCCATTCGGTCGTTTGCGACGATCTTTCCTTTGTCGATAATCACCACCCGGTCACAGGTTGCCTCAACTTCGCTCAGGATATGGGTTGAAAGAATTACGGTTTTTTCTTCCCCGATGTGCCGGATGATTTCCCGTATTTCGGCGATCTGATTGGGATCCAGGCCTGAAGTGGGTTCATCAAGAATCAAAATTTCCGGGTCATCCATCATGGCGTGGGCCAGACCGACCCGCTGATTTAATCCTTTGGAGAGTTCACTGATACTCCGGTGCATAATTTCATCCAGTCCGCACAAATCCACAAGCTGCCGGATTCTGGAAATTTTCTTATTTTTATCCAGTCCCCTCAGTCCTGCAACATAATCAAGATAGTCGTAAACCAGCATGCTGTGGTACAGGGGTGCGGATTCCGGAAGGTATCCCATCAGCTTTTTGATTTCCAGCAAATTCTCATCAAGCTGATAGTCCTTTACGCGAATGGTTCCGGATGTGGGCATAAAATAGCCGGTCAACATTCGCAAGGTGGTTGTTTTACCTGCGCCGTTTGGGCCCAGCAATCCTAAAATTTCACCTTTTTTTATGTCGAGATTGATCTGATCCACAGCGCACAAGTCTTTGTAATATTTACTCAAATTTTCAATATGGATCATGGTTTTTCCTTTCTTTTTGGTAGTTTCGTAAAAAATCGGTTTTGCTAAAAATTTCTTTAAAAACTTTTTACGAATTCATCAAGCTTAAAAATTTTAAATTAATAAATTCGGCACGTTGAGCTTTATTAGAAGGAGTTTTTTTTAAGTTAAAGCAGATCCTTACCTGTGCAACGCTTATAATACTTGAGGAGATCAATTATGGTGAGGTCTGCTATGACCCTTTTTTGATTATCCAGGATCGCAATCTCTTTAACGTTGTTTTTGATCATACGCTTGAGAACATTCTCTACTTCATCGGTAACCCGCGCAACGAGAGCATTTTCATGCATAAAGTCTTTTGCCGTTTCCGAAACCGCCATGCTGATAAGGTGTCGACTATCGATATGCGTATCGTGGTAGTGAAAAAAAAAGTGCCTGACCAGATTCCCTAAGGAGATGATTCCTTTAAGCCTTTCCTGGTCATCCACAACGTAAAGGATACGTGAATGATCGGATTGGACAAATGCCTCGATAAGTTCACTAACACCGGCCCGTTCTTTTACCTTGGGAACATTGCGCGGTTTGGATTCTTTCAAAAAATCAGCCACCTTACCGATATGGTTTGTTCTTTTTAACTTTTTCATAACACTCCTTTTTTGATAACCAATGTTCCATTTTTCCATCATTCCATTATTCCACTCGACATTTAAGGTAGACTCCGCTCCTCTGGGGTGAAACCAAAGCCAGACCCTCTGGGTCACGATCCTTTATTCTGTTGTTTGGATAGAGATTTCCCCTGCCTTTGTTAATGCATATTTTACAAGGACCGGACCAATAATCTCAAAAAAAATACAGGTGGCCGTGATTGTTGTCAGCACATGAGCACCTATTATTTCTGCGTGCGTAAGGTGATATTTTGCAGAGAGTTGAGTAAACTCATTCATGACGATGAGGGAAAAACCTATTGCCACCCCTGCCTGGGAAAGAAGGCCGTACCCCAGATATTTTTTTATTTTTTTCTCAACCCGGCCCAAACAAGCCCCGAGATAAGCGCCTCCAATTTTTCCAGCGGATCGGCCGATGATGTATGCCACGCTAAGGCCTCCCAGGGTCGTAATGGCGGATATCTTCAGGTGTGTGCCGGCAAGACAAAAGAACAGCAAAAACACCAGCGGCATGATTTGGTCAAGGGGTGTCCTTACCCTTCGTATCACTGCTTCAGGTTGGTTGTTGGAGAGCACGAAGCCTACCATCATATTGGTCAGAATAAAAGACAAATGCCACCGGATTGACAGGCCGGTGGCGAGCAAAACAACTCCGAAAATGATTATCAAAACATCTCGGGAATTATGAAGTTTTGCTACCAGCCTTGAGAACACAATTCCAATGGCTCCGCCAAGGATCACGCTTAAGCTGATTTCTACCATAGGAGCCCCAAGCGCAGGTAGAATATTTGTCGTGACAGGGTAAGATTCTCTGATGAGAAGCGTCTTTGCAATGGCAACGGCAAATCCATAAATAACAACGGCCAGTCCATCGTCAAATCCCACCACCGCATAAAGCGCCTTTGTAAGACTTCCCTTGGCTTTGTATTCCTGAATAACGGCAACCGTCCCTGCAGGCGCAGTGGCCGGCGCCATTGCACCAAAAATGATTGATAAAGGCAGATCTCGAGTGAGCACATATATTGCAAATGCAACTACCAGAAAGGCCATCAAAGATGACGCAAAAATAATGGAAACAATGCCGGGACCCATACGCTTTAAAGAAGCCAGACTCAGCTCGGAACCAATAGTAAATGCAACAAATCCTAATCCAATCTCCGACACGAATGATAGCTGTTGAATAACACCTTGTTCAAAAATATTCAGAATGGATGGTCCGAGAATGATGCCCAACGCCATATAACCGATAATTGTGGGCAAATTGATACGATTCGCCAGGCGACCCACATAGAACCCGATAATTGTTGCACCCCCCAAAAGAGTCAAAATGGAAAGTTGTAAAAATGAACTGTCGGTTTTCATTTTAAAATATTCTTTCAGGCCGTGGTCTTTCAAAAAGCCCGACTACTTTAATTTCTCGATTCGTTCGATATCCTTTGATTTTCCCAGCATCATAAGAATGTCGCTTTCCTTAATAACAAAACTTGCCGAAGGAACAAGAATAAAGTTTTCAGGAACGAGTTCTTTAACCGCAATGACATACACTTTGTAGTTGGCTCGAAGATTCAGATCTTTCAGGGATTTACCGATAAAAGCGCTTGGAGGGCCTACCTGGACGAGATTGTAGTCTTCCTCTAACGGAATAAAATCCAAAATATTGGGCCTGGACAACCCTCTGGCCACCCTGCCTGCCATATCTTTTTCCGGGTGGATGATTTCCGTGGCGCCGACCTTGCTCAATATTTTTGCGTGATCTTCGTCCAGTGCCTTTGCCAGAATCTTTTTGACTCCGATTTCATGTAAATGGAGGCTGATTAATATGCTGATGCTGATATTGGTTCCGGTGCTGACAATAACCCCGTCCATTACTTCCAGGCCAAGGGATTTGAGGGGCTCGTTTTCAGTGGCGTCCATTACGATGGCTTCACTGCAGAATGTTTTAATCGCCTGAACACGGTTGCGATCAGCATCAATCGCTATAACTTCATTCCCGTCCTCGTAGAGTGATTTGGCGACAAAAAAGCCGAATTTCCCCAAACCGATGACTGCAAATCTTTTCATTTTTTTCATTTTTCACCTGAATGTATATTTTGTGATTTTTGTGACAAAACGTTTCCAAACTTATTAAGTATGAAGTGACTAAAGTGATCTAAAGTGACTAAAGTTGTGGAATTCTGACAAGTTAATATGGAAAGCTGGAGCGATCTGCCCGCTTATGACCCTCGCCTTGCTTGGCTGGCGGACGAGTTTGCAATGGCATGGGAGGGCGACTCCTTAACCCTGGCCCAGACCGATCACCAATACTCTGTACTCAAAAAGTCATGTTTGTAATGGTGCATAAGTCAAATCAATATATGAACGATTAGCACCAGGGCGGGCTTTAGATCACTTCAAACTTTAGTTCACTTGTAACTTTTACGGCCCGTCCGCCTGACTCCGCTCGGCAGGAGGGCGGGCTTATCCGGCTCAGGTATTAGCCAATCATAATATTTTCTTCAGCATATTCAATGCCGTTTGTTAATTCTACACCGGCGATTAAATAGGAAAAGGTTAATACGCCTACCCGGCCGATTAACATTATGATAATAATTAAAAATTTCCCCAGACAGCTAATTTGGGCCGTAGCGCCCATGGAAAGGCCCACGGTTCCAAACGCTGAAACCACTTCAAACAGATATGAAAGAAACTGTGAATGATTTTGACCGGAATACATATTTTCCGGCGTGCTTAAAAGGAGTAAAAAAAGCGCTGCTACAATTATAGTCATAGATATAACCACAAGTGATGTGCTTTTTGCTACCGTATCTTTGGGGATGCTTTTTTTGAACATGTTAACCCGGATTTTATTCCTCATACGGCTCCAGGCAAATTTTCCCAGAACAGCGAGGGTGGTCGTTTTAATCCCTCCACCGCAAGAACCCGGAGAGGCGCCGACATACATTAAAAATATCATAAATGCGAGGGTTGCGTTGCCGAGTGCGGCAATATTGATCGTGTTGAATCCAGCGGTGCGGCAGGTTATGGACTGGAAAAGAGAAGTCAGAAAACGGCCGACAAATGAGTATCCGTGTATTGAAGCATTCTGTTCAACGCTCCAGAAAACCGCCGTGCCGGCTATGATTAGAATGACGGTTGTAATTAAAACGGTTTTTGTTTGAACAGACAGCTTTACCCGTTTCCCTTGTGACCGGAATACGGTTTTATATATGTCATACACCACAGGGAACCCGATTCCGCCGAAGATAATTAACGTGCAGATCACAGTATTGAGAAAGACATCACCGGTGTAATTCATAAAACTGTTCGTGAACAGGGAAAACCCCGCGTTGCAAAATGCGGAGACAGAGTGAAACACAGCCATGTAGAGTGCCTTTGTTAATGGATATTCTTTGGTCCAGTGAACGGCTAGCAGCAGTATCCCGGTTAGTTCCGCAATGACGGTGAACCAGAGAATTGACTTCACAAGCTGATTGATATCTTCACGGGGTGTATGGGCAAAAAGATCCTGCATGGCCATCCGCTGTTTAAAAGATACCATCTTTCCGATCATCAGAAAGATGGTCGCTGAAACCGTCATTACACCCAGTCCGCCCAGTTGAATCAAAGCAAGAATAATATGTTGACCGAAAAGAGTAAAATAGGACCCTGTATCGACAACGATCAGGCCGGTTACACAGACTGCGGACGTGGCGGTAAAGATTGCATCGATGAAAGAAATCGTTCCGGAAACAGTGGATGCCGGCAACAGAAGCAAAAATGTGCCGACACCGATCGTCACAAGATAACTGGACAATAAAATTGTCCCGGGATGCATTTTTCTAAATGCTTTCATGAGTTATCAGAAACCATACAGAGGCCCACCAGTGTCAGATAATGGATAACCAGTTTAAATGAAACAAATTCAATAGTCCATAAATTTTTTTATTTGTGACCGGTCACAGCGGTTATGTTTTTCTTGACTTTTTTGAAACACCCATATTTTAATTTTTTATCCATTGTCGTAAAAGAACTGAATATTGGTTATTCTCTGCTGGAAGTAGATATTGAAAAATCGCTGAAGCTACTGCTTTCGATCAAGATAATGAAATGGTTACTCACGGCACATCCAAAATGATGGTGGCCCAGGGGCTTCAAACAACAACTCAGGCCGTCAACTCATCAGAACTTAAATTATTGCCAAGTAAATTCATTTAAAAGGAAAAGCATAATGGAAGCTATCAAGAAATTTTTTAAAAATGATCGGTTCGCCGATCATGTCGGTATAGAACTATTAGAAGTTTCTAAAGGACGGGCAAAAGCGAAAATGGAAATTAAAGACCATCATTTAAACGGCATAAATATTGCTCATGGCGGCGCCATATTCTCCCTGGCAGATTTAGGTTTTGCTGTTGCTTCAAATTCTCATAGAACCGTTGCCGTGAGCATCAATGTAAGCATCTCTTATTTAAAAGCTACTGCCAACGGAACATTAATTGCTGAAGCAAAAGAAGTTTCATTAAATCCAAAACTTGCCACATATGAAATCCGTGTGACTGACGAAAACAATGATATCATCGCCATCTTTCTGGGAACCGTCTACAGAAAGAAAGATAACATTTAAGCGATCCGACGACGCTCAATTTTTCGATTTACCCTTTCCAGAACGTCCCAAACTTCACGTTTTATACGAAATGCCTTAGGCACTATGAGCAAATGGGAATTAGCGGTTTACGATACTTCGTAAAATAGTCATGACCAATTTACGATACTTCGTAAAATGGTCTTGACTTTCAGTGGATACTATACGCCGCTGGATAAGGGTGATATTGCCCCAAAAAAGTAGACACGGTCAAGCGCAAAGTTTCACCTTCTGTTTTTCATATTCAGCCGGGCAAAGATACTCTAGTGTTGAGTGCCTTCTCTGACGATTGTAGAACACCTCGATATATTCAAAAATGGAACGCAAGGTATCCTGATGACCTTCATAGCGTTCATGATAAACCAGCTCGGTTTTCATAATACCGAAAAACGACTCGGCTACGGCATTATCC
>Ga0315541_1000878_pt1 | contig 30276 bp, 37 predicted proteins | sample SalMarSW160190MG_FD_203095 | JGI IMG/M metagenome (GOLD analysis project Ga0315541, IMG submission 203095) | Salt marsh sediment microbial communities from the Plum Island Ecosystem LTER, Massachusetts, United States - Salt Marsh Sediment SW1601-190 ...
ATTTGAAATTCAAGTGTCACCCTGACCCTCAACGAACACTTCCTTCAATCTGGCCATCGCGAAGTTTAATGGTGCGCTGGGTATAAGCGGCAATATCTGGTTCATGAGTAACCAGAACGATGGTCATCCCTTGCTCATTCAATTGCTTGAAAATCGCCATGATTTCCTGGCTAGTCTGGGTGTCGAGGTTGCCTGTGGGTTCATCAGCTAAAATAAGAGATGGATTATTTACTAAGGCTCGGGCGATAGCCACCCGTTGTTGCTCTCCTCCAGCTAGCTCGCTTGGCCTGTGAGTGACCCGATGAGCTAACCCCACGGACTCCAGGACCTGTAACGCTCGTTGCCGCCGGTTGCTGGCACCAATGTAAATAAGTGGCAGCTCCACATTGGCTAAAGCCGTGGTCCTGGACAACAAGTTGAAGCTTTGGAAGACAAAGCCTATCTTCTTATTCCTTATCTCGGCCAATTGATTATCGTTAAGCTCACTTACCTCGGTCCCATCCAGGCGGTATCGTCCTGAAGTCGGCTTGTCAAGGCAGCCGATGATATTCATCAGGGTGGACTTCCCCGAGCCCGAAGGCCCTGTGATAGATACCATCTCCCCTGACTTAATGTGGCAGCTAATCCCCCGCAGAGCAGGAATTTCGGTCTGACCCGCTTTATACACTTTGGTTATGTTTTCAAGTTCAAGCATTGGCTACATCGTGAAGAAGAAGCTTGGTTGCTCCCCAGAAGCAGGTAATACCACCTTTTCCCCCTCCTCCAATCCTGACAGAACTTCAGTGTTTATCCCGTCGGTTAACCCTAAGGTAATTTCTCGTTCCTCAACTTGCTCATCTACGAGCACTAAAACCTTTGGGTTTTCCAAGCTCCCCCAATTGGCTTTGTTCGGTATCACCAATACATCATCACGGCGCTCGATGATGACTTTAGCAGTGGCAGTCATGCCATCCCTGAGCTCTTCAACGGGATTTTCTAAAGTTATGGTGGTATCGTAAAATACCACCCCTGCTTGAGTTGTGCCTACCAGGGAGATAAAAGCCACCTCACCCTTTACTTCCTCGTCAGGCAAGGCATCTAACAAAATATTTGCTTCCTGGCCTGGCTGCACCATGGCGATGTCTATTTCATCAATGAAGCCACTCATCTCTATCTCACTGGTGTCAACCAGGGATATTGCCGGAGTGGCTAATGTCGCTGTCGAGACTTCCTTTCCTTCAGTTATGGTGATGTCAGCTACCACGCCATCGAAGGGAGCCGTTATTACCGCCTTTTCCAGGTTAAGCTTTGCCGATTCTAAATTCGCTCTGGCTATATCCGATTGCAGCTCGAGTAGCTTGACCGACCAGGGCAACTGAAACGTTCTAGATAGAGATTTTTCTTCAGCCTTGCTTAGATTTCCCTCGATTAAGTCCAGCAAGACTTGTGCCTCCTCGATCCCTCCCTCATTCAGAAGCTCCTGAGCCTGTGTTAAGTTATCCTGGGCTTCGTCCAGAGCTAACCATACTCCAGGCATATCAGTACCCCACGTTTTGGTATAGTGAGGATAGATTGTTTTCATCAAATTGATCTGAGCAGTTTCGTATTGTGCCTGTGCTATTTCTACACTTAATTCCAGGGAACGTGCATCGAGCCTGGCTAATACTTGGCCTTTTGTCACGTTATTTCCTTTGTCAACTAGCACCTCTGTCACTGTACCGGTAGCGCCGAATGATAAATCTGCCTTGTGAGGCATTTCTAAATTGCCATCCACTAAAACGGTTCTCACTATATCGCCTCGAGTAACCACAGCAGTATCCGACGGCGTAGCTTTAGGGCCGGTGCCTCTAGTAAGTACGATAGCGAGTACTATACCGATAATAACCACGCAGATTGTTATTATTATTGTTCGCCTTTTTTTCATGTTCCTTCGCCTCTTTTCATTTTCCAAAATTTTGCTTGTTGTAACACAGCAAATATTTTCTTCAACACAGAGCCAAGATGCCTGAAAGTTTAGCAGCAGGATTGTTAATCTTGATTGGCCTCATTTTCTAAATTTTCAGTTCCAATTTCCCTTACTAACTTAGTAAACTCATTCACATGTTGGCTCATAATATTGACTAACTCCTCAACTGCCTCCACTTTAACAAAGATCAGCCCCCTTCCCTGAAGTATCTTAAAAGTTAGCAGCCTGGTACCAGCATCTATACCCAATTCCCTTCTGGCTTCCACGGGTATAACTATCTGCCCCCGTGGGCCAACAACCGTTGAGCCAAAACACTTACCGACTACCTGCATGTCCTCGTATTCCATTTTCCCTCCTAGAATAAACTTGGCGCCCAACTTAATATCGTATGATATGTCCTACCATTCGGAATTATATGGTTTTTCTTATTTTTTGTCAAAAGTATGTTGGAGATTGTTCATTAACCGCTCGTGGTGAGCGGAACCATGAGCGGCAGTCATGATAAAATTAAGTTGCCCTTCAACAGGCTCGGGCGAACGGGTTGCTGAACAACCCCTGAATTTTAAGCGTGGCTCGCGATGAAAAAACTTATTGAAGGAGCCGGTAAGCTGGGGATAGAGTTCAATGCCAGGCAGGTAAAGCAATTTGAGCTTTACTACCAGGAGCTGATTGAATGGAATAAAAAAGTTAACCTCACAGCCATAACAGCTTACTCCTCGGTGCAGATAAAGCATTTCCTTGATTCCCTGACCATCACTCTAGCTTTGCCTGAGGAAGAGGTGGAAAGGCCAGATTTCAATATTATAGACATAGGCACAGGTGCTGGCTTCCCCGGAGTGCCGCTCAAGATTCTTTTCCCCCAGCCCAGGCTGGTGCTCATTGAACCCACAACAAAAAAGACAGCTTTCCTTCACCATATTATCCGCAAACTGGAACTGGAAAATGTAGAAGTGCTGAATAGTAGAGCTGAGGAAGCGGCTCATTTACCACTCTATCGTGAGCAATTTGCTCTGGTTCTCTCCCGTGCTGTAGCCTTGTTGCCTACCTTGGTGGAACTAACTCTGCCCTTTTGCCAGATCGGGGGAAGATTTATCGCTCAAAAAAAAGGGGAGGTCGACCAGGAGATAAACAGGGCGAAAGAAGCCATTGCTGCCCTGGGAGGCAAATTAGGCCAGATAAAGAAAATAGAATTGGACGAATTTAATGATGAGCGTTATTTAGTAATTATTGATAAAATAGACCCGACACCGAGTAAATATCCCCGTCGTCCTGGACTGCCAAGGCGACGGCCAATTTAAAACCCCATGAAAATTCGCTGCGTTTTTCAGGGATAACTAATTCAGGAGGTGAAATAGAGATGTGGAGTCGGAGATCCCGGAGGTTCTATTTTGGCCTTCCTCCCTTCGCTTTCTACTTCCAGGGATTCAAGCCCTTTCCCGACAGAAAGGAGTATCTGGACATGCTCGAGGAGTATAAGAAAGACCTGGAGGAAGAACTCAAGGAACTAGAAAGGGAGATCGAGGAAACAAAAAAGAGCCTCTAGCAAAGAAGTGCAAGCCAGGGTCCAGTCTCATAAATAGCCATTATAATCATCGGCTTGTCATTAGCCTTGTAGCACACGATGTTGTTCAAGCTATCAATTTGTCAGCTTGCTATTATGGGTTGGTATGTGAGTCGGCGCTCAGACCCTATCGCCTGATTTAAAGTGAAATTTGCAGACTTCCCGCCAATCCGCCGAAATTTTTGAAAACTTGAAAACAATGATTGACAGTGTGTGGGGGGAGTGATACTGTATGTGACAATATCCTGCGGAAACTAGACTATTAGATAAGAGGGAAACTATGGGGCAAAAGAAAATCTTCGCGTCGGCAATTCTGTTGGTAGCATTGATGGTGGCTTTCCCAGCAGCCGGCCTGCTAGCCAGGGAAAGCAGCGCAGACACCATGGATTTATCGACAACGGAGAGCAGTGTACTGGAGGCTTATTGCAAACTGCCTCTCCTGTTCATCGAGAATCAGGGGCAGGTGGATGGGGCGGTCAGGTACTACGTCACGGCGTCAGGACAGACGGTCTATGCTGATGTCAACGCCGCTGCGACCACCATCACCATGAACGGCGACTATTCCATCACAGCTGACTTTGAGGAGATACTGTCGGTTCAGTACGACCTCTCCATCAACAGCACGGGAGGAGGCTCGGTAACCGAGCCTGGTCAGGGAGTGTTTCCCTATGACGAAGTGTTTCCCTATGACGAAGGAACGGTAGTCGACCTGGTGGCGACCCCAGATGCTGGCTACCGGTTTGTCGAGTGGACTGGTGATGTGGGCACCATTACTGATGTCAATGCCGCTGCCACCACCATCAGTATGAACGGCGACTACTCCATAACGGCTAACTTTGTGGGTGTTGAGGCTGGCGATGTGGGCATTAAGGCTGGCGACTGGATAAAGTTTGAGTATACGATTACTGGTTTGCCTGCTGGTCAGCCGTATCCAGAGTGGTTGAAGTGGGAGTTTCTAAGCGTTGAAGGCACAATCGCTACTGTGCGGGCTACTTTGCACATGTCTGACGGAAACGAAGAAAGCGCCACCGCGCCTGTGGATGTTGTGTCTGGCGGCGAAGTCCCTGGGCTCTTAGGAGGTATTTTTTCCGCCAACCTGACAACAGGAGACTCCGTTTGCATAACTAGGTATGGCAATGTAACAATAGAAGGCGAAGCTACAAGAACTTATGCGGGAGCAAACAGAATAGTAGTCTATGCAAGCGTTTCGCAGGATACAGTCCAGAATACTTACTACTGGGATAAACTGACTGGGGTGGTGGTGGAGGCATCCTCAACTTATCCCGACATTACAGCCACCGCTAAGGCAACAGAGACAAACATGTGGGAAGCTATAACTGTCCGGATGCCGTGGTGGCCCTGGATAATAGTTGGGGTGGTGGCGGTGGGACTGGTGATTTTCTTCGTGCGTAGAAGGAAAGCTGCTTAGATCAAAGGACGCTGAACTGAGCTTTCCCCTCTTTACTCAGCCACTACACTTTGTCACCTCGCGATGACTTTTGTGTCACCATTTCTGCAAATCACCATAATCACAGTGCAGAGTCTAATGATAACATTTCCAGATTTGGTGGGCTAACCCTCTATTACTCAATTTACGGACTTTTTTACCGAGTGCGCTGAGATTCTGGAAAAATCGCAAAAACGGTCTGACACTGGTTAATAACCTTCCGTGTCCAAATTCATTTGCCTCCCAGCATGACATTACTAGATGTTCTCATTTGACATTTGTGATTTGACTGGCATAGCGGTATAATGGAAATTGATGGAAAAGGGTACCTGGAAAGTTAAGACAGGACTGGCCCAGACGCTGAAGGGTGGGGTGATTATGGACGTGGTTACCCCGGAGCAGGCTAAAATTGCCGAAGAAGCCGGTGCCTGCGCTGTCATGGCGTTGGAACGAGTGCCGGCAGATATCCGCGCCGACGGCGGAGTGGCTCGCATGGCTGACCCCACTATAATTACGGCCATAATGAGAGCGGTGAGCATCCCCGTAATGGCCAAATGCCGCATCGGTCATTTTGCTGAGGCTCAGGTGCTGGAAGCGTTGGGCGTTGATTTTATCGACGAGTCAGAAGTGCTTACTCCCGCCGATGAAAGCCATCATGTTTGGAAACATGATTTTAAGGTTCCTTTTGTCTGCGGCTGCCGTGACTTAGGCGAGGCATTACGTCGTATTGCCGAAGGAGCGGCGATGATTCGCACCAAGGGCGAGGCTGGAACGGGCAACATCGTTGAAGCTGTAAGGCACATGCGGGCAGTCCAGGATGGGATTCGCAGACTTCAAGCTTTACCTGAGGAGGAATTAGTAGCTGAGGCGAAAGTTCTTGGTGCTCCTCTGGAACTAGTAATGGAGGTGCATAAAGCAGGGAAGTTACCTGTTGTGAACTTTGCCGCCGGCGGTGTAGCGACACCCGCCGATGCTGCTTTGATGATGCAACTAGGAGCCGAGGGGGTGTTTGTGGGCTCGGGGATTTTTAAGTCCAGCGACCCCGCAACCAGAGCGCAGGCCATTGTTAAGGCTACCACCCACTACCAGGACCCGGCTATCGTCGCTGAGGTATCTAAAGGTTTGGGAACCGCTATGCCTGGTCTGGACATAAAAGCTATACCCCAACAAGAATTGTTGGCCCCCCGGGGTTGGTAAGGTGGAGACAGGTATTTCACAGAATGCGAAGGGTAGTTACTGACGATTTAGACGCACTGCTTGATATCTTGCCACTCCATATCCGTGAGCCGCTCTACCAGCAGCCCGACCACAGCGAACTGTTGGAGGTAATCTTAGATTTAGGGCGTCTCCCCGAAGCCCGTTTTCCCCATAGAGAGCTGGTCCTTAACTCCAGGGAGGTGAGCCAGTCTGATATTGATTATGTAGTATCACGCATTGGCGAGTTCACCGGGGATAATCGCGCCGGCATCAACCACACCCTTCACCGCATCTCAGCCATACGCAATAGAAATGGCTACATAATTGGCTTGACCTGCCGTGTGGGCAGAGCTGTGTTTGGCACCGTAAAGATGATTCAAGACCTTATCGAATCAGGCAAAAATGTTCTGCTCCTGGGGCGGCCCGGTATAGGCAAAACCACTATGTTGCGGGAGGTGGCGCGAGTGCTGGCCGATGACTTCAAAAAACGCGTTATTGTAATCGACACCTCCAATGAAATTGCCGGGGATGGAGACATTCCTCATCCCGCCATCGGGCATGCCCGGCGAATGCAGGTAGCTGCTCCCGCTGAACAACATGCGGTAATGATTGAAGCAGTGGAAAATCACATGCCTGAGGTCATCATTATCGACGAAATAGGCACTGAACTCGAGGCTCAAGCGGCTCGTACCATCGCTGAACGTGGAGTGCAATTGGTGGGCACGGCACATGGAAACACTCTGGAAAACTTGATAATGAATCCTACTTTGTCTGACCTCATCGGAGGTATTCAGACGGTTACCCTGGGAGATGAGGAAGCCAGGCGACGGCACACGCAAAAGTCTATCCTGGAGCGTAAGGCTCCACCCACCTTTGGTGTGGTGGTGGAAATTGTTGATTATTACAAGGTAACCGTACATCCCGACGTGACCGAGGCCGTTGATGCTCTCTTACATGGGCAACCCCCCAAGGCCGAAATGCGCTGGATGGATGAAGACGGTGAGGTAAAGAGGGAGGCGATAACCTCTCCTCTTATATGGGAAAGCAAGGAAGAGAAGCAGCCGGAAAAAACGCTGCGGTTCTACCTCTTCGGCGCTAACCGGTCTCGATTGGAGCAAATTGCCAGGGAAGGGCGAAAAGAGGTGAAAATCGTCGCTGACCTTAAGCAAGCTGACCTTTTCCTCACTACGCGAAGTTATTACCGCCGCAAGCCACAGAAGATACGGGATGCCGAAGCGCTGGGTATACCGATTTATGTCCTTAAAAGCAACAATGCCGCTCAAATGAAGCAATGCCTGGACGCCCTCTATCCCCGTGACACTCAATATACCTATGTCCATAATCTACAGCGTATCTTAGCTGGACGCCGCGGTTTCAACTCCGGTAACCGGAGCCTGGAACCTGGCGGCAAGAGGAAATCGAGGTAATCCTTGGGACTGTTCATCACCTTTGAGGGTGGCGAAGGCTGCGGCAAAAGCACCCAATCCAGGCTCTTGCTGAAGAAAATTGAGCAGCAGAACATCCCCGTGGTGTTAACCCATGAGCCTGGAGGCACGGCTCTGGGTAACGAATTAAGAAAAGCGCTTAAGAGGAGAAGGGGCTCCTTCATTTCGCCCCAGGCTGAGCTGTTTCTCGTGGCGGCTTCCCGTGCCCAATTGGTAGCTGAGGTAATTCGTCCTGCTTTAGAAGAAGGTAAAGTAGTCATCTGCGACCGCTTTATTTACTCCACCCTGGTCTATCAGGGCTATGGGCGGGGACTTGATTTGACTGCCATAGAGATGGTCAACAATATAGCAACACAGAATCTTAAGCCGGACCTCACTATCTTCTTGGATATTTCACCTGAGCAGGGATTGGCGCGAAAGCGAAGTTTAAAAGACCGCTTTGAGCTGGAGGATTTGTCATTCCACCGGCGGGTTAGGGATGGATACCTCAAGGCCGCCGCCGCCGAGCCCGACCGCTGGTTGGTGATAGATGCCTCCCTGCCTAAAGGGAAAATTGCTGAGATTATCTGGGATAGGGTGAGCCAGTTAAGGCCTGATTTATCAGCCTGACCATTTTTGTCATCCCGACAAGTCGGTATCTAAAGGCATGACTAAGGGTAAGGTCGCTGTGGCATTGAGCGGAGGGGTGGATTCCTCCGTCGCTGCTTTGTTGCTCAAAGAAGCCGCCTATGAAGTAATGGGCATACATATGCGCCTCTGGGATTCTCCGCACTCCGAATACCATGCACATCGGGCGGAGAATATCTGCCGCATTTTAGACATTCCCTACCACCAGGTTGAACTGCAAAAGGAATTTGAGCTTTGTGTAGTGGACTATTTCTGCTGGGAATACCAACAAGGGCGGACTCCCAATCCCTGCGTTGCCTGCAACCAGCACATAAAGTTTGGCCTCCTCCTCGACAAAGCACTCTCTCTGGGCGCTGACTATCTGGCTACAGGCCATTATGCCAGGGTAGAGCATTCCAGAGACGGGTATCGCTTGCTTAAAGCAGTGGACACCAGTAGAGACCAGTCTTATTTTCTCTATACTCTAACTCAGGAAAAGCTCAGGCATGTCCTGTTTCCTTTAGGCGAGCATAGCAGAGACGAGGTTAAACAGATGGCAAAGCAGGCGAGATTGCCCACAGCAAGCAAACCCAGCCAGGACATCTGCTTTATCTCCCAGAAGAACTATGCTACCTTCCTCAGCCAGAGATTTTCCAGCGCGCCTGGCGATATTATAGATACCCAGGGAAGGAAATTAGGTCAGCATCTGGGAATAGCCTTTTATACCATTGGGCAGAGGCATGGCCTGGGATTAGCCCCGACAAGTCGGGGCAAGCCACTCTACGTCGTAATGATAGAGCCTGAACACAATAGAATTGTGCTGGGTCATGAAAAAGAGCTCTACAGCCAGAAGCTCACCGCCCGAAAGCTAAACTGGATATCAGGCAAGGCACCGCGGGAGCCAATTACAGCCGAAGCCAGGATACGCTATAAGTCCAAAGAAGCGGAGGCTATCCTTTTTTTCAGTAATGGCTCTGTGGATATTCATTTTGCTCAGCCGCAAAAGGCGGTAACCCCGGGGCAGGCCATAGTGTTCTATAATGCTGGTGAGGTACTGGGGGGCGGTATTATTGAAAATTATCAGCCCACAACTGAAGACGATGAAAGGGAGAGCTTTGTCTCAGTTTCCAAACCTTGACGAAGAAGATAAGCTTAAATCACAGGGCTATGAGCTTATCGCTGGCATCGATGAAGTCGGGCGGGGGGCTCTCGCCGGCCCGGTAGTGGCCGGCGCCGTTATCCTGCCCCATAGAGCCAATCTGCCCTGGTTTGGGCTGGTTCGGGATAGTAAGGAATTAAACTCCAGGAAGCGTGAATCCCTCTTTGACCTGATTAACAAGGAGGCTATAGCTGTGGGCATCGGCATCGTTCCTCCTCAAGTGATTGATTCCATTAACATTCTCAAGGCAACCAGACTGGCTATGATGCAGGCGGTGGAAAAGCTATCCAAACAACCGAACTTCCTCCTAATTGACAGGCTGAGCTTGTCTCAATGTCCCATCCCCCAAAAGGGGATAACCAGAGGTGATAAATCGTGTCTCTCCATTGCCTGTGCTTCCATAATAGCCAAGGTCACAAGAGACCGCATGATGGAAGAGCTTGACATAATGTATCCTGGCTATGGATTTGCCCAGCATAAAGGCTATGGGACAGGAAAACACCTATCCTGTCTGCAAAAGCTGGGCCCTTCGCCGATTCATCGCCTCTACTTTGCCCCTGTCAGGAACATAATTACAAGCCGAGGCTCCGCCCCTTCGGCATCGGGGCAGCCAGCCCCGACCACCAGCCTATTCGATTTGACCTGTGTGGATACAGATGAGCCGACACACTAAATAAAACTTAGTTAATAGTTAGTGGCTTGGTCTAGCCACTCAGTGAAGTCAAAAATAAAGCGGGCACAGTGGATACAATTTTTCGCAAGCCTACTTGGTATGGTGTCCCTGGAGTTCAGATTGTCTGGAATAAGTAGGGACGAAAAAGCCGGATAAGTTCAACGTAGATTGTCTCCGGGGTAATGCCCAAGTTTTTGAGTTGATTGGCCGCTATGCCGTCGGTGGCACGCACCAGCCCCAGAAGAAGATGCTCAGGAAGAACCTTTGCACTGCCCAGTCGTTTTGCTTCGGCAATTGCTATTTTTATCACTTCTTTGACAGCGGAAGTTAACCCAACTCCTCCACCTTCAACAGCTTGTTTTTCTTTCATTAAGGTTTGGATATCTATTTGAATCCTGCCTACCCTGACACCTGCATTCTCCATAACCTTAGTCGCTGTACTCATTCTCTTTGATAGTGCCATTAAAACATGCCCTGTGCACACGTAGCTACAATTCAGACGCTTTGCTTCCGCTTCGGATTCAGTAAGGATATCTTCGACAGACTCCGACAATATATCAATATCCTCCTTGCCTGCCCTCTGTCCTATCGGCACTCCTTCTGAAGACGGCCCAGATGATTTTCCTGTTTCCTTATCCAGAAGTATTCCTGCCTTCTTTATTACCTCTTCATCAACATATATAGGCACATTCTTTCGTACAGCTACGGCCAGCGCATCAGAGGGACGGCAATCTATTTCCTTTTGCCCTCCATGCACTCCCAGAACAACCTTGGCATAGTAAGTATCTTTTTCAAGCTTATTGATAATAGCCGATTGAAGACTGGCGCCTAAGGCATCAATTGCTGCACATGTAAAGTCATGAGTCAAAGGTCTCGATAGTGATACATTCTGCATTTTCACAGCAATGGCATCCGCCTCAGCAGGGCCAATCCAGATTGGTAAATACCGCGCTCCCTCTTTTTCTTTAAGGATTACTACCCTTTGATAGTTCATCTGGCTTACCCTGATACTATCAATTATCATTTCTATGTTTGCCATGGCAACCTCCTGTGGTTCGGACTAGTTTACCATTTAAGCGGCTATTCTGGGAATATGATAGTCAACTTGTAGTAGGAGAATTTGTCACACTCGCACATGTCTTCCATTAGCGGTTAGCTGGTGGTACAATTGAACTGAAAGGAGGGAACCTTATGGGTTTGTTTGGGAGTCCCAAAATCGACGGTAAAGAGCTTCAAGAATGCTTAGCCTATTTTGAAGCACAAACTAGGGTCGTAACCTTTCAGACGAAGGAGGCCGACCTTTACAATAATGCGATGGTCAAGTATGGTAACTCTATTACGGAGAGCCCTTCGGCTGCTAGAGAGGCGTGCAAGGCTGCAAATCGACTTGCTCAGTCAGCAACTGAGGTTCTAAGGCGTCATCAAGAGATAAAGAACGTACCTGCGGCAGCCTCAGCGATGCACCACGCATGGTATGTGGCATTTGATGCTAACAGAACTTGGGCACTCGCAACCTCTAAGGCAATTGAAGCGATGGCGGAAGGTATAAATCCCCATACAATGTATGTGCAGCAGCTTGTCGGACAATACCAAAAGGCTTGGCGTAAGGCAGATGATGAAGACAAGAAGTTCTTGAAGCGATTGAAAGTCAGTGGAGAGGAAATAGCGAAAATAGTGGCTCGTGCTACTTCAATAGATGCAACAGATGACGATTGGGAACCCCAAGTGTGAGGCTAAGTATCAAGCGGCCTTGTGGCAAAAAGTAGCCCAGCCGGTGGATTTGGAGAGGGCAAAGGAGGTGTTAATATGGACTCAAAACAGGTAAGTCAAATATGTAAAGGAATTTCTGAGTGGCATCCTTTTAATAAAGAGACCGTGAAAAGTGCGCCTGGACAACATGGCATCTACATATTTCGCATGGCTCGAGGTGAGTGTTTTAGCCGCTTAAAAGGCGAAACAGACATCCTCTACATAGGCAGTGGAGAAGGTAAGCAGGGGCTAAAAGGGAGACTTCAGCAGTATTTACGCCCAGGGCGTACGCAATGGACGAACAAACGAATCCATGCGATGGCCAAGAAATATGCTATGGAGATTGCTTGGTGCCTGTGGGAGGAAGCAGGCAACCTTGAACTCCAATTGCTTCGTCAATACTTTGATGACCACGATGAACTTCCCCCTCTGAACCATGCAAGCAAGAGGCAACTAGAGAAAGCCTTAGCAGAAACTCTGAGGCTGGGAGACTCGATGGTGCTAGAAGTTTTCGATAGAAAGGGCGGACGACTTATAGGCAGAACGGAAAGTCGATAAGCTTCACCGAGAGATGGTTGAAGCTCGCAAACGATTAGAGGAATGTGGTCAGTAGTCATTCTTTTGATAGCTAGCTGGCTAAGCCTGGATGTCACCAAACGCACCAGAAGATTGACGGCAAATGCCTTCTTTCTAGCTTCCTCTGTCGGACAATCAGCACTGTGGCTAGACCAACGCTGACCGCCGAGGCTACAATTTCGCAGCGACTTCCACTGATTCTGAATGTCGCCGGCTAGCTGTAAAGCTCATAATGCAGCTTTTCCCGCTCGATTTCAGCATGTGCTTGAGCATTGGCTTGAATTTCCTATCCGTCGGGGGGAAGGGAGTAAAATAGGGGTGATGAACCGTCAAGAAGTTGGTAAGCTGGGGGAGAAAGAAGCCCGGAAATTCCTCAAAAAGCGGGGCTATCGCATTCGCGAGACGGGTTTTCGTTGCCATCATGGAGAGATTGACATCATTGCCCAGCGGAAGGACTGTCTTGTCTTTGTCGAGGTCCGTACCAAGAGCAATCTGGACTTCGGCACTCCTGAGGAATCAATAACACAGGCCAAAAAGAAAAAGCTCATCTCTTTAGCCCTGACCTATACCAATACTCACCAGAACCTTCCCCCCCTATGGCGCATAGACGTCGTAGCCATAGAACTCGATGACAAAGGCAAACCCAAGCGCATCGAACTCATCGAAAACGCCGTCGAACAGGACTCCCCGTTTAATTGCTAGCTACTCTTAAATTATTAACCCTGCCGTTACCACCAGGGGAATGGCTGTACTGAAATATACAAGGTCAGTGAATTTTGAGGATAGCTTGAAACTCTACTGTAACATAAGCAACGGTTAGAGCGAGTCCATCGCCCAATCCAAAAGCATACCCCCTTCCTGAAATAGATATACCTGTCTCCGACCTATTCGAGTTTTGAGAATGCGTTGAGGCGTTGGTAGAACTACAGAGATGAATCCCAGCAGACAATACCATCTCTCTGGAGTTGCTTTAGTTGCTCATCACTGAGCTCTTGCTGAACCATTCTGGGTCTGATTTCAGTGAGATGGCAATTACAGTCGCGATAGAACTTCTCAAAAAGGTCGGCATAGTTGTCTATGCCTTTCCATTTAAGATATACCTTCATAGCTATCTCTGAATTATTGGCCCGTACAAGGCAATTAGTATGAGCACTATAATCGATAATTAGGAAGAATATTTCGATGTCGAAATCTGGCCAATAGGTAAGTTTTTTCTTTGGTTGAATGTTGCCCCCCTCTTTTTAACCTCTGGAACGAACCTGTCGATTAATCTTCAGCCTGTCAAAAAAGCTGAAGCACTGCCTCAGGATGGCTATGTCATCCTTCAACAAAGCACATTCACGTTTAAGACCTGAAAGTAGACCGTGCAAATCATCATGAAACACTCCTAATGAATCCAGCCTTTGCGTACTGTAATGATGTTGAGGATGTTTGAACCAGCCTGAATACAGCAGTTCGACTTCTCTTAGCTTTTTCTCATTGCTTCTCAAGACAGAGACGAACCTTTCCCCATAATTGAGACTGTGGACTTCGACAACCTTCGGGACATCCTCTTCTCTAATTTTCTTTCTTGGATTCTTGTCAAGGTATTCGATGAGCTTATTGAATTCGTAAAACATCTTTCTGTATAAATCGAGCTGCTTCTTGTAAGTAGTCAATGTTCGGGTAATTTTCGTTCTCACCGTATTGAATGCTGTCCTACTAGTCTTCAAAATGGCGTTTATTCGGCCTAAAGCGAATCCAAACTGGTTATCTGCTAGATATCCAAATCTTGTCGTAGTCGTTTGCTCCAATCCCACACCGATTTGAGTAGTTTCCACGGCGTAACGCCCCATACGCATGACCACAGCAAACCCTAATAGCATAGCTGCAAGGTCTGTGTAGATTTCGTTGTTCTTTTCCCTATGCCATAGTGAATGCAAAACTATGTGGGAAAGCTCATGCGCCATAATTGCGACGAAGGTGTGTGGATATCTTCGACAGTTACCACCCACCTGGACTTGAATTGGAAAACTCTGCATTGCTGAGGTACCATAGAAAGGCAAGCCATCTGGGATAGAGACTTGAGCTGTAATCCCTTCCGTTGCCTGACCAGCATCGTTTGTTGTAACCAAGTCATGACTCTCGAAGCTTTCGCCGATGATAAGTTTCACTTTAATTGGTAGGCCCAATTGATTGGCAATTTTTTCTATACACTCCTTTGTGTTGCCGTTATGCAAGGGACTAAGCACGGTCTCAGCGGGAATATTTTCCTTTATTCCCAGGAACCCAACTAACTCATCGATGGCATTGCTGATATACTTGTTATCTACTCCCTTCAAATTATCTATCCTCTCCAAATCCGCTGGCTGGGCTATTCATCATTAGCCTCGGTAATCCAACCGCCTCCATTCTTTCACTACTGAATCATGAAGAACACCTATCTCACGAATTGCTCCCTCAATAGACCCTCTATTACTCGGGTGAACAAGCACCCTATTCACCCAGAACGACCTTCCTTCCTTGTGGATGGTAACCTCGAACTTATTACCATTTGCTAGTTCAACCTCGACCGTTCCTTTATATCGTCTAGCCCACCAGCTTTCTTTATGTGTCATTTCCTTATACCTACCTCCTTTCCCTTTCTCCGTTGTTCAAATCCGCTGGCTACTCATCCGCCACAGCATACATCGTAATCGTAATTGTAGCACTTGCGGAGGAATTGCTTGTCTTGCTTACACTAGTAGTTGCCTCATTGCTGGCAGCAACCGTATCCTCAACAGAAGCAACAGTATGACCTAGTCCTGACAATTCTGCCGCACTATTGAGTCGATTGCCTATCCCTCAGCATCATTTTCAGCCTATCTTGCTTCTTTTTCTGTCGGTCTCGGAAAAAACTGAACGCAATCCCAATAAACAAAAAGACCCAACCTATATATAGCATAAAGTCCCATGTCGCCGGGATAACCTCAAATGCGGTAAACATATAAACCAGAAGGCAGACAGCCGAAACTGTTATGAATGGAACCGTTGCGACATGCCAGTGCATATATCTAAACCTGGCATCTTGAATCTCCTCTTGAATTCTTGCGATTTGGGGTGGAGTTAGTTCGTGGTCGGTTAAGTCCCACCCGCACTCCGGACAAAATTTAGCGTCCTCTCGAATTTTCTTATTACACAACGGGCACTTTTGCATTTTGAAACCTCCCTTCTGACGCTGTTCGTTTCCTTTAGTCTGCGTATGGCCCAAGTCAGCAAACCTTGCCCCGCAATAAGGACAATAGATTACTTCCTTTGGTATTGTGTTACCGCAAGATGGGCATTCTTTCATTTGCTTATCCTATGAAAATTCTTGCCTACTCAAGGCGATAAATATGATAGCCGGAATACCCAGCCAGCAGAAAAGCGAGCAAATGGAGCCGGCAAGCGCTAAACCCCAAGCTCTTCTTTTGAGTGCACAGAGCCCACCTGCCACAGCTACTATCGAAATCATTATTGCGAGCAGCCCCACCATAAACAATGGGCTTCGCCCAATGAGCACTATGCCGACAATCAAACCAAAGACACCAGCCGAGATAGTCAAGGTGCCCGCAGCAGTTGGCTTCCATGTCTGTGCAGCTCCGACGGATACAACGCCGCCATAATCGCTAAGCCTTGTTCCGCAATTGCTACAAAATTTATCATTGGGTTCCAAAGGAGCGCCACACTGAGGACAGTATTTCATTTTCTATCTCTAGAACGCTACTCGCTATTGAGTCCTTAAACTCTCCTCTCCAAATCCACTGGCTGAGCTACTCATCAGGTAAAGTACACATCTTATTATATCACTAGTTCAGTAAAGTTTGAGGATAGCTTTACCTTATGCAATCAGGACATATAGTTTACGGTGCTTATGTTGCTCTTATGTAAGGCTCTAATACTTCAGGGATTAGTACTGTGCCATCGGCTTGCTGATAGTTTTCCAGCACAGCGATGAGGACTCGTGGTAGAGCCAATCCTGAGCCATTAAGCGTGTGAACAAGCTGTGGTTTGGCGCCAGGCTCAGGGCGATAGCGGATATTTGCTCGCCTCGCCTGAAAGTCACCACAATTGCTGCAAGAGCTGACCTCGAGCCATTCATCACAGCCAGGAGCCCACATTTCAATATCATATGTTTTGCAGGCGGCAAAGCCCAGGTCTCCGGTACACAATTGCACCACGCGGTGAGGTATGTCCAGCTTTCGACATATGTCCTCAGCATCAGCTACCAATTTCTCCAGTGCTTCGTCGGAACTCTCAGGGTCGGTAATCTTGTAGAGCTCCACCTTATCGAATTGGTGCCCCCGCTTAATGCCCCTGATATCTTTGCCGGCAGACATCTTCTCGCGACGGAAGCAAGGAGTATAGGCGACATAATGAAGGGGCAAGCTATCGGCACTTAATATTTCATCACGGTGAAGGTTAGTTAACGGTACCTCCGCCGTGGGTATAAACCAGAAGTCATCTTCTTCGTCGTGATATAAATTATCGCCGAACTTGGGTAAATTTCCTGAGCCAACCATACACTCTCGCCTCACCATAAAAGGAGGATAGATTTCTTTATAGCCGTGCTCGTTTACATGGGTATCGAGCATAAATGAGATAAGCGCTCGTTGAAGGCGTGCCCCCAGCCCTTTGAGAACGTAAAACCTGGTCCCTGAGAGCTTTACTCCCTGCTGGAAATCTATTATGCCCAGTTTTTCCCCCAGCTCCCAATGAGGCAAGGGCTCGAAGGAAAATTCCCCTGGTTTGCCCCAGGTACGCACTACCACATTATCAACCGCGCCTCCCCCCAAAGGCACGCTGGAGTGGGGGATGTTGGGTAACTCCAATAGCAAGGAATCAAGGTCGGCCTTAGCTTCTCTGGTCTGCTGCTGCAGGGAAGATACTTGCTCTCCCAATTGGCGCATCTGGGCGATGAGCTGAGGTGGTTTTTCCTTGCTTTGGCCCAGTTGTTTGCTTGCCTCGTTATGTTTGGCACGGAGTTCCTCGGTTTGACGAAGCAAGCTGCGATAACGTCCATCGATTTCAAGGATGCTATCGAGGGCAAAGCTATCGCCTCTTTTCTCCAGAGCCTGGCGAACAAGTTCTAGGTTTTCACGAATAAGCTTAATATCAAGCATCTTCAAGCTCTAAAGTAGTCAGTAGTCAGAATTCAGTAGTCAGAGATCACCTCCCCCCCTACTGGCTACTGACTACTGGCTACTAACTTCTGCCCCTTTCCCATTTTAGGATTTGTCATACTTTGCCTTGCATTTTGTATCTTTATTCTTTTGTCTTAAGCTGGGGGAAAAGTATCACCTCTCGAACAGATTGCTGCCCAGCAAGCAGCATCACCAGGCGGTCAATGCCTATCCCCAGACCACCGGTAGGGGGCATCCCGTACTCCAGAGCCTGAAGAAAATCTTCATCGGCGATTTCCACCTCCTCATCGGCAACCTGTTCTTTTAGCTGCTGGCGAAACCTTTCCCTTTGCTCCAGGGGGTCATTAAGCTCGGTGAAGGCATTAGCAATCTCCATGCCAGCCACAAAGCCCTCAAATCTCTCTACTAACCGGTCATCACCCCGCTTCCTCTTGGCCAGAGGTGACATTTCCACGGGGTAATCCAGAAGGAAAGTCGGCTGAATAAGGTTTGGCTCGACAAAAGTGGAAATCAATTCGTCTATCAGCCTGCCCCTCCCTTTGCTTGGCTCGACTTCCATTCCCAGCTCTGTCATCCGTGTCCTCAGTGAATCAGCATCGGGATAATCTTCAAAATCAATGCCACAATGTTCTTTTATTGCCTCACGCAGGTAAAGTCTTTGCCAGGGGAGACCAAGGTCAATGGTTTTGCCATTGCAAGCGAGCCTGGTATCACCCAGGACCTCCCGAGCTGTATGAACGAGCATCTCCTCAACCAATCTCATCATGTCATTGTAATCGCTGTAAGCTTGATAGCACTCAAGCAAGGTAAATTCCGGGTTATGTCTGACAGAAATGCCTTCATTACGAAAGGCACGCCCCACCTCGTAAACTTTGTCAAAGCCGCCTACCACCAGTCTCTTGAGGTGGAGCTCCAGGGCAATTCGCAGGTAGAGGTCTTCATCAAGGGCATGATGATGGGTGACAAAGGGGCGTGCCAGCGCTCCGCCGGCATGGGGGTGAAGCACAGGAGTTTCTACCTCCATAAACCCCTGCTTATCGAGAAAACTTCTTATGGCAGTGATAATCTTGCTACGCAAAATAAAAATGTTTTTATTCTCTTCATTGGAAATGAGGTCGAGATATCTCTGCCGATAGCGTTTTTCTACGTCCGCCAGCCCATGCCACTTCTCTGGCAGCGGGCGGAGGGATTTGCAGAGCATGGCGAGATCGGACACCTCCAGAGTGAGCTCTCCGGCTTTTGTCCGGAAGAGCTTCCCCTCTGCCCCGATAATGTCGCCAATATCAATATCCTGAAGAAATTCGTACCTCTCCCGGCCCAGAAGGTCGTAGCGCAAAGAAAGCTGTATCTTCCCTGAGCTATCGCGAATATCAAGAAATGACAGCTTGCCCATAGAACGCTTGGACATAATACGGCCAGCCAGTGATATGTCCTGGGAGCTTTCCCCTTGCTGCTCAAAAAGAGTTATCGCCTCTCGAACAGTGTGGCTGGGACGATAGGAATGGGGATAAGGGTCTATGCCGCGAGCCCGAATTCTGCTCAGGCTATCCAGCCGCTGTTCAGTTATGCGTTCTAATCTTGAACTCATCAGAAATCAAAAGCTAAAAATACACCTGAAACCGCAAAATTAACTCTTTCCTCCTCCTTCTCCACCTTTGGCAGATTCACCTGCTTCCAGAATTTCTTTAGCTTCCTTTTCCAGACGCTTGGGCACCATTATTTTTACCTCACCTAACCCATCAACTGTAATGCCGTAAACCAGACCAGCGCTCTCGTAGCTCAAAAGAACTGGTATACCTTCGCTCTCCAGCCGTCCCTTGATTATTTGCGCCTCCATGTACTTGGTAGTGCACACAGTAACCAATTGTTCGCTTGCGGACATAGTTCCGGCCTTCGTTTATTTTAGCAGAAACTCTCGGAGTATTGCTAAAACGATTGACATTGTATAAAATTTGCCCTGTTGCCCAAAAAGCTCTATCACAAATCTAAAGTTCTAAAGGAGGGAAGATGATTTGAACGCGCTTGGAAGACATCTGCTACTGGAACTAAAACTTTGCAATGAGGAGGTGCTGGATGACATAGATTTTCTCAGAGATTGTCTTAACGAAGCTGCCATTCAAAGTGGCGCTACAGTAGTGGGCGAGTCCTTTTATCATTTCTCCCCTTGCGGAGTGAGCGGAGTGGTCAATATCGCTGAGTCACATATTGCCATTCATACCTGGCCGGAATACAGGTACGCTGCCGTAGACGTTTTCACCTGCGGGGACGATGTAGACCCGGGAAAGGCTGCCAGGTGGATAACAGAGAAGCTAGAGGCCAAGAATCACTCATTAATCGAGCTGCGCAGGGGGATTATGGAGGATAGCCCGGTCGAGTGTGCAAAATGAAAGATAGCGACCCTGATAAACATAGATGGTTCTCTGACTATATAAGTCCTGACCTTACTATGCTGCATAGCATTAAGGAGAGGATATATTCGGGGCGAAGTAAGTTTCAGTCCGTAGAGATTATTGACACGGGCAGCTTCGGCGTCTGTCTCGTCCTCGACGGCAAGATTCAATCCAGCGAGGCAGATGAATTTATTTACCACGAAGCTCTGGTACACCCAGCTATGCTTACCCACCCCCAGCCGGAGAGGGTGTTCATTGCTGGGGGAGGTGAGGGTGCGACCTTAAGGGAAGTCCTGGCACATAAGACGGTAAAAAAGGCTGTCATGGTGGATATTGATGAAGAAGTTGTAAGCCTTTGTCGCCGCTTCTTGCCCTCCTGGCACCAGAATGCCTTCGATGACCCTAGGGCAGAGCTTCATTTCGCCGACGCCAGAAAATACCTGGATGAAAGTAGCGACAAATTCGATGTCATCATCATTGACCTGGCTGACCCTTTAGAGCAAGGGCCAGCACGCTTGCTATACACCCAGGAATTCTACCAAATAGTCAAACAAAAACTAGGGCCCGCTGGCATTATGTCGGTGCAGGCTGAACCTGCTGAATGGAGGAACTTAGATAATTTCACCGCTATTGCCAATACCTTAGGGAAAGTTTTCCCGATAGCCCGCCCCTACCAGGTCCATGTGCCTTCCTTTCTGGGCTTATGGGGCTTTGTTGCGGCTTCTCAAAGCCTTGACCCCCATGAGCTGACTCCCGAGGAAATTGACACCAGAATTTCAACAAGAATATCAAAAAAGCTGAAATCCTACGATGGTCTTACCCATCAAGCAATGTTTACCATCCCCAAGCATATTCGCCAGCAGTTAGCTGCAAGCCAAAGAATTATCACTGACAAACAACCCATCTCTGCTTATTGACTTGCCCGCACAAATTATTTCTCTGCCGTTCCTAACATCTTTTAACTAATTCCAACTGGAAAGTAACTGCTCACGCTGATGTTATGAGCAGATCTTCGCTTTCTGTGACCCTCAATCCTCCGGACTTTTTGCCTCTTCCTCGGTGGGACCCACCACTATCTCCTCTCCTTTTGTAAGATACAGCTGGCTTGTGCTTGATTTCACCCGTGGCACTATTTTCCCACCACAATGAGGACAAAGCATCCCAACAGTTTGTCTGGAAGTTAAGATGATACTGACAATTCCTACGACCGCCAGTGCTATTCCTACGCCCATCACCACCCACCAAACTCTTTCCCCGAGGTCAGGCCTCCTTAGAAAAACGCCGAGGACTATTAGCGCAGCACCCAGAACCACCCACACCAGCACCGTTAGGGTATCGTAATTTTTATAAGTCATTCTCCCACCTCCTGTCTTGGACTATAAATAAAGTAGCATCTATTGCCTGCGTTGTCTAGCCCCTAGCGACTTCTCCAGATGCTCAGGCGCAGGACCACGATTAGCATATAATCAAGTATTCCTCCTTGGTGCCATAGGTAAAAGTCCCCTCTCCAGGGTGGTTACCGGACCTCGAAAGGTGCTGGAGATGGTGGGCTTACACTACGGCGCTGCCTCGAGCAGATTCCATGTGGCAAGCTCAGTCTCCGAGCCCACGGCGACCACTATGCCGTCGGACTTAAGCCCCACCGTGTGACCGTCGCCGGCAGCAACCATGGGGATGTACTAAGGTTCAACCGCAAAGTTGGCGGTGATAGAGTAATTGCCGTTCATGGTGATGGTAGTCTCGGCAGCGTACACATCGGCGATGTTATTCACATCGCCAGTCCACTCGACAAATCGGTAGCCTTCCTCAGCCTCGGCTACCAAGTTGACTACTGTTCCCTCGTCGTAGGTAGAAGTCCCCTCTCCAGGGGTGGTTACCGACCCTCCAGCGGTATTGGAGATGGTGAGGTCATATACCGTCACAAAGTTGGCAGTGATAGAGTAATTGCCGTTCATGGTGATGGTGGTCGCGGCGGCATAAACATCGGCGATGGTACTTACATTGCCAGTCCACTCGACAAATCGGTAGCCTTCGTCAGGTTGAGCGATAAGGTTGACCACCGTTCCTTCGTCGTAGGTAGAAGTCCCCTCTCCAGGGGTGGTTACCGACCCTCCAGCGGTGCTGGAGATAGTGAGATCATATACTGCCACAAAGTTGGCGGTGATAGAGTAGTTGCCGCTCATGGTGATGGTGGTTGTGGTGGCATAAACATCGGCAATGGTGCCTATATCGCCAGTCCACTCGACAAAGCGGTAGCCTTCATCAGCCTCGGCCGCCAGGTTGACCACTGTTCCCTTGTCATAGGCAAAAGTCCCCTCTCCAGGGATGATTACCGACCCTCCAGTGGTACAGGCGATAGTGAGGTCATACTGCTTGACAAACTTGGCGGTGATAGAGTAGTCGCCGCTCATGTTGATGGTAGTTGTAGCAGCGTAGACATCAGCGATAGTGCCCACATCGCCAGTCCACTCGACAAACTGGTAGCCCTCCTCAGCCTTGGCCATCAGGTTGACCATTTCTCCATTGACATAGGTAAAAGTCCCTTCTCCAGGGGTGGTTACCGACCCTCCAGCGCCACTGGTAATAGTGAGTTTGCAAAAAGGTGGAGGCTGAAAACAGCCTACCATCCCCACAACTAAGGCTAACGTAACCAAAAAGATGCTAACTCTTGCCACGTAATGGTGTCTCCTCGAACTAAGTATTATCTTCATACTCCGCCTCCTCCGTAACAGTTCGGTTTTTCCAAAATCCTTGTCCTTCGACAGAGCTTCAGCGGGAGCTCAGCCGAACGCTCTGGACAGGCTCTTATTCTTTTGATGATATCATTTTACTTTCTTCTGATGGCTGTCGTATAGCATATCCTTTATCACACCTTTAGCCAGGACTTGTTTAAGACCGGACAAATTTCGAACCAGCATGAAAAGGTCAATAGCTAGTGCATAACGTACTAGCGGCAGTGAGGCTTCAAACAACCAGACAAACAGAGGTAACAGGGCAAATCCAATGAGTATGGCCGCCGTAAATTTACGGGTAGTAAAGAACGGAATAGCTATTATCGCCAGCGTAACAAGTATTGCCTCGGGGGCTAGCACGAGAAAGATACCTATAACAGTGGCTGAACCCCTGCCGCCCCTGAAACCTGCGAATACAGGGAAATTATGCCCCACCAGAACACTAAAACCAGTCCCAAAGACCCACAGTTCCGGAATATCTAGAGCCTGGGCAATGAGTATAGCACCCGACCCCTTCGCGACATCAATGAGACCGACAAAAACGCCTTCATGAGTACCAATTTCACGCATAACATTAGCGCCACCCATGTTGCCCGAACCGATGTTCCGAATATCTATGCCTTTTCTCACGCGAGACACGATGTAGGCTGTAGGAATGGAGCCTAAAAGATACCCGATGATTATGCTGAGAATACTTGGTAGCATGTCTTCACCCAGCTAGGCGGCAGGTTGCCTGTCTCCGAGCACGCTAACAACAATGAGACCAGGTCCTGTGTGCGTGCCGATAACAGGGCTTGTACGCGAGAGGTAGATAGGGACTTGAGGATACTTTGAGTGAAGCCTCTGGACCAACCTGTTGGCCTCATCTAAGTCAGTGGCATACTCTACAGCTAACCCTTCAACGTTGCCAAAGCTTGCGGCAAAGTTGTACAGGTGGTCTATTGCCTTAGCTCGGGAGCGTTCCCGACCACAGGGATACACCTCACCATCCTTAATGCCGATGATGGGGTTTACCTTGAGTAATGAACCAAGAAAGGCTTGCGCTTTGCCGATGCGCCCGCCGCGTTCCAGGTATTCAAGGGTATCAAAGGCCGCATACATATCTACCCGGCCCATGGTGTGACGGGCCGCATTCAGCACTTCATGAAGGCTAGCCCCACTTTGGGCTGCTTTGGCAGCAGCAATTGTTATGAAACCCTGTGCCATAACCGCCCATTGCGTGTCCAGGACCTCTACACGACATCGCTTCTTCATCAACCCTACGGCTTGTAACGCCACCTGATAGGTGGCACTGAGCTTGGAAGTTACACTGGTAACCACGATTTCGTTTGTTTTTTCGGCGAGCTTATTGTAGGCATCGGCAAAAGCCCCTGGTGGTGGCACAGATGTCGCAGGCAAAACCTTGGTGGTCCTTAGCTTTTCATAGAACTGGTCAGGACTCAGGTCGAGACTATCGCGGTAGAGGTCCGTGCCAAAGCGGACAACGAGTGGGACCACTGTAATCCCGAACTCCTCAGCTACCTGAGGGGGCAGGTCAGCAACACTATCAGTCACAATAGCTACATTAGGCACGGATATTATCCTCTCCTCCACCAAACAACCCAGATAATACCATTTTGCGGCCGCACGGGACTAGAATAGTCCGGGTCGTCTGTAGATGTGATGCTGCTTGCTCATAAACTGCGCGAGGGAATGATACCACACAGGGGTGGGCTACCAGGGCGAAAGGAACCATTAGTCCAGCTATGATATTATCTCCAGTCAGTTAGTTCAGCCTTTGCCAGCATACTTCCCAGCGCCACCAACCACAGCGAAAAGGCGATTCCCACGCCTAAAATCCACCAGCTTATCGTATCCTCCTGCTGGATATCCCCTATGACCATTTTGGACAATAAATAAAGAAGACCAATCCCAGCCGCTGCTAGCATAGAGTGTGCCACTACACGCCATCCCTTTCGTGTTAAAAACTTCTTTATAATCATTGCTCCCTCCTTGCCCTTCTATTAATATTATAATCCAGGGAGAACATCCTGAAAAGTGGAGGAGAAAGCAGGTCGTTTTGAATTGACAGTTTATAATTCAAGGGATAGGATTCAATGGATGGAGAAAATCGAGACAGAAACGAGAATCCGATGCAGGCTGAGTTGATATACAATCCTTCTGGTGGACAGGTGGTCATCAGGCACGAACTTGATAATGTGGTTGCCTTTTTAGGGCGCTACGGGTGGTCTGCTAACTTACGAGAGACCAGCAAACCGCTGGAAGCAACCCAACTAGCCCGCCAGGCTGTCAGCAGAGGTGCCAGGGTAGTTATTGCCGTTGGCGGCGATGGCACTGTTAACGAGGTAGCAAATGGATTGGTGAACACCGATGCGGCGCTGGGGGTACTTCCTGTAGGGACAACCAACTCGTGGGCATTACAGATGGGTATCCCATCCCTGAACCCCGTGCTTCCGGGCACCCAGGCAGTCAGGATGATTGCTTCTCTGGAGGAAAAAATTGCACACACGTTACCGGCTAACTACTATCGAAAAGTGTTGTTGGACGCTGTTCGAGTGCTCGTAGAAGGGCGCACCGTTGCTGTTGATACGGGTGAACTCTGCGGTCGCCACTTTTTAATGTGGGCGGGTATTGGACTTGATGCCGCCGTCGCGAACAGTATATCGCTGAAAGAAAAAAGGGCATTGGGTTCCTGGGCGTATGTGCTCCCGACAATTGAGTCAGCTTATCGATACCCCAGTGCCGATGTCTGTCTGAATCTGGACGGGAAGGTGGTAAAGGTCAGCACGCCATTAATCGTCGTTAGCAATATTCAAGTTTATGGAGGTGTGATGGCTATTGGGGCTAGGGCTTGTGTGGACGACGCCAGGTTAGATGTGTGTATTTTCAAGGGAAACGGTTTCTTCACCTTTGTGCAGCACGCCGTGAAGGTGCTCTCGCACAGGATTCTCCAAGACCCGAATGTGGAATACTACCAGTGTCGTGAAATAGTCGTCGAGTCACCGCACTCGTTGCCGGTTCATTTGGACGGTGAGCCTTTTACCAGGACACCAGTTGCCATCCATACCGTGGCCTCATCACTGAGGGTGATAGTGCCGAAGATTGTGCCGACTAATTTATTCAAGTCGTCAACTTGCTCTTCATACCAGTAAGAATTTCAGAGCAGAGAGGGGTGGATGGGGCTGTTCATCTGAATGTCGGCTCAAGAATCACCTGCAACCTCATGCAGTGCACGGCGGTAGCTTTCATAGGTTCTAGCATCGAAGAGAACAAACACGACATCTTTAAGGAATGTCGCTTGCTCCTTAAGAAACGAAACGACGGTGCTTACTGCTATTTTTGCCGCTTCATCCACGGGATAGCCATAGGCTCCGGTGCTTATAGAGGGGAAGGAAATGCTGGCCAATTTGTTCTCGGTAGCTAATTTCAGGCACTCGTAGTAGGCGCTTCGTAAAAGCTCAGCTTCATTTCTGCTGCCACCATGCCAGACAGGACCAACGGTATGTATCACATACTGTGCTCTGAGATTTCCCCCCGTGGTGATTAAGGCTTTGCCTGTGGGCAATCTTCCTTGCTGGGCAACGATTTTCTTACATTCCTCTAATATTGCTGGCCCCCCGGCCCGGTGTATTGCTCCATCCACTCCTCCTCCGCCCATTAAGCTGGGGTTGGCAGCGTTAACGATGGCATCGGTAGCTTGCCCGGTGATATCCCCCTGGACAATAGATACTTTTGTTTTATTGACCGTCACCTCCATCTTCCCTCCTTGCTCTGAAATAATCTGGAGTGCCTAGACATTAAATAAGAAGGTCACTACGTCTCCATCCTGGATGATGTAATTTTTGCCTTCTGTCCTTAGCATACCTCTTTTCCGCGCCTCAGCTAGATTGCCGCAGCTTTCCAAGTCACCATAGCTTATAACCTCAGCTCGGATAAATCCCCTTTCCATGTCGGAGTGAATCTTTCCTGCTGCTTTTGGTGCCGGAGTTCCACCGGGGATGGTCCAGGCCTTTAGCTCGGAGGAAACTGTGGTAAAGAAGGAAACCAGACCCAGAAGACTATAGGAAAGGTCAATAACCCGGTCAAGCGCTGGTTTGCTCAGCCCCATAGCTTCACGGAATTCCTTGGCTTCGTCGTCGCTGAGCTGGGCTAGCTCCATCTCCAGCTTGCCACAAAGGGCTACCACGGCAAACTGGGGGTAAAGGGAACTTATCTCACCTTCCAATTGTGAGGCCTGTGGTATTTGCTCCTCTCCTGTATTAAGGACTACCAGCATGGGTTTGGCGGTAAGAAATTGATAGTTGGCTAACATTTTGAGTTCTTCATTAGCCAGGCCTTGTAGTCTTATTGGTATTTCCTTCTCTAACTCCGCCTTAACCTTTTGAAGCAAAAGTTGCTCCTTTAAATAGGACTCGCGCTCTGCTGCTTTAGCTCCTTTTAAGCTTGTCTCCAGTTTGTCAAGCCTTCTCTCCATAATAGCTAAATCGGAAATAGCGAGTTCTAAATCTAAGGAAGCTATGTCTCGTTTCGGCTCTATGCTTCCTTCAAGATGGGGAACCTTGTCATCTTCAAAAGCCCGGACTACCTGGAGCAGGGCATCGGCAGTAGTCAAGTAGTTCAAGAGTTCTCCCCCTGCTCCTTCCTTGCCGAAGCCCTTGAAGGAACCGGCAATATCTGTGTAACTCACCTCTGCGGGAACAATCTTTTTGGGCTGGAATATGCCTTCCAGCACTGATAGTCGGGAATCGGGCACCTTGGCCACGCCGGTATTGGGAGCCAGGGTAGGGGAATAAGCGGCAACTTCAGCCCTGCCTCTGGTCAGGGCATTAAAGATGGTCGTTTTGCCGCTCTCAGGTATCCCGATAATGGCAACCTTCATGATTATATCCTAGCATATTTTGCTTTGAGCTTCTGCCAGGGAAAGTCAGCGCTGTGATAGAATACTAGATAATACTCCATGAAAAATTCGCTTGAGTATGTCTATATATGGTAGGTGAAGCACTTTCGTAACAAAATAAAGGGAGAAGAAATGTCAATCGAGAAGAAGCGTGGTAGATTCTTAAGTATCTGGTTGATTCTTCTGCCCATTGCCAACACAGTGATATTACTTTTGTGTTGGATAGTAATGTTCATTCTTGGTATGCAATCGAAGGTTTTTGGATACGATTGGGGGGGTATAGTCACCCTGGCCATTATCCCTATTGTCCCTATATTGAATATCGTCTTTAGCGTTGCTGTCTGGAAATGGAAAAGGTGGGGTGTCTTTGGTCTTGGTGTCATGTCAATAGCGGCTTCTGTCATAAGCTTGTGTTCATTCTATTTTTTCTACCTTGCCCCCGTCGGACTTGTGGGAATAATTGTACTGGTGAAACTGGTGCGTCCAATCTGGAAGCATTTTGAATGAAGGAGACAGTTGCTCAACAATAAACAATGCTGTGATAGAATACAAGGTAAATGCTCTACATTCTTTATGGTCTGGATGATTTCTCCCTTAATCAAGCTGTGGGGAGAATTAAAGCTGACCTGGGTGATTGGGAAATGCTAGCGACTAGCACCACCAACTTAGAGGGTCAGCAGCTGACTTTAAGTGAACTTAGAAATAAATGTGGTGCCGCTCCTTTTTTATCTTCACATCGTCTGGTTATAGTTGATGGCTTATTAGGGCGTTTTGAGGTAAAACAAAGCAGACCACGGTCTGGCAAAGGCAAATCTGGAAACGGGCTGGGGGAATGGGAAGGCCTGGCTTCTTACATCGAGCAGATGCCGGAAACGACTGTGCTGATGCTGGTTGATGGGGAGATGAAGGGTCATAATCCTCTATTAAAGAAGCTTTCACCGTTGGCTGAAGTAAGAACTTTCCCCTTGTTGCGAGGTAAGGATTTAAAGGCCTGGATACAACAACGGGTAAGGAAAGAGGGCGGCGATATCACCCACCAGGCCGTGAATTTGCTCGCTGAACTCATAGGTGGAGACTTATGGGCGATGAATGGTGAAATCCAGAAGCTGCTTCTTTATAGCCAGGGGCGCCCTAGCAGTGAAGATGATGTTAGACAACTGGTAAGTCATATCCAAGAGGCTAACATCTTTGCTCTGGTGGATGCAGTAGCCGAAGGCCGAACCGAGTTAGCCCAACGGATACTTCATCGGCTGTATGATGATGGTGTGGCGCCAACGTATATCCTGGTCATGATTACCAGGCAATTCCGCTTGATAGCTCAAGCCAGAGATTTGGGACCAGGACTGTCCCGCCTGCAGATTCAGGATAGGTTGGGGCTGAAATCAAGCTATAGCTTGGATAAAACGCTCGGCCAGGCCAAATTGTATGATTTTGAGGGCGTAAAACGGGCTTACGATAAGCTTTTGGAAACCGACTTAGCCATCAAAACTGGCAAATATAGCGATAAATTAGCTATCGAACTCCTGGTAACCGAACTTGCCTGCCTGAATCCGTGAGTGAAGGTCCTGGGCTCTCTCCCTGTCATCCTGAGCGAAGCGAAGGATCTCAGCTTGCCGAGATTGCTTCGTCGCTTGCGCTCCTCGCAATGACGAGGGGAATGTGTCATTGCGAGGAGCGACTTGTTGGGGCGTGGCAATCCCTTACTAGGTGTCATCCTGAGTATAGCAAAGGATCTCGGCAGGGGTATGCGGGGGGCTATTCTAGAGACACAATACCTCGTTTATGGTAGGCTTAATTAGTATTGTGCCCTGGAATCGCAAAGGAGGTTCAGCATGAAAGCATGTGAAGGACGAATTGGCCGGGTTTTCGTGATACGGCTGGAGGATGGAGATGTTGTGCCCGAATGTATCGAGCGTTTTGCCGAAGAAAAGCGGGTGTCTGTGGGACAGGCTATTCTAGTGGGTGGGATTGGAGGTGGCGACGTCGTTGTCGGCCCGAGGCGTTCGGAGGAGAAGCGACCAGAGCCCATGCTCCTGCCTATTGATGGAGCGCATGAAGTGGTGGGGGTGGGTGTGCTCGCCCCCGGTGAAGATGACAAACCGGTTTTACACATCCATGCTGCGCTGGGGCGAGCAGGGCAGACCATGACTGGATGCCTGCGGCATGGCGTCACCACCTGGCTTGTAGGAGAAGTCATCATCTACGAAATCCTCGGCGCAAAGGTGGTGCGTGTTCAGGACAAGCAGAGCGGCTTCGAGCTTCTGGAGCCTGGGAGCAATCAGTGAAGAATTCTGTGGACATAATACCTGATTTGTAGTAGGCCTAATTGGTATGGTGTCCCTGGAATTTCCTAACATTCAGTGTGGGAAGTCAAGCTTTCTGGGGTTTTTGTCCTGGTCCATGAGTTTCCAATGCAGCATACAGCCCAAGATATTCCTTAAGATCTCTACAAACAAGGACTGGCTTGTCAAAGTGGGTAAGTTCTTTAACTATTTGGACGACGCTTGTATTCGGATCAACGACAATAAGTTCTTTCAAATGGCTTTTGCAGAAGGCTTCGAGGAATAGTTTCCTAATATTGAAATCTGTAGGTGCAAAGGAGTATCCAACCACAACTAGGCGTTTGCAAGTAGAGAGTTCGTTATAGGCTTGTCTCCAAATGTCTGAAAAGACTGGATGCTGGTAGAATTGCTCCTTGTACAGGACTGGTGTGATAATTAGCGGCTTCAATAGCCAACCTCGAAGGTCAGGCGGCGCA
>Ga0315541_1000879_pt1 | contig 30270 bp, 26 predicted proteins | sample SalMarSW160190MG_FD_203095 | JGI IMG/M metagenome (GOLD analysis project Ga0315541, IMG submission 203095) | Salt marsh sediment microbial communities from the Plum Island Ecosystem LTER, Massachusetts, United States - Salt Marsh Sediment SW1601-190 ...
ATGTGGGGTAGGAAGTCTTCCTCTTGCGCTTGACAAAAAAGAGTTTGCTCATACTATAATTATCATGAAGAGATTAGGAATAATAACTCCAGGTGGGGATGCACCCGGTATAAATTCAGCGATAGGCACAATCATTCGTCTTTCCCGAAACGAGAAGAAGAATATCATTGGGATAAACGATGGCTACAGGGGTCTTGTGGATGCTGATTTTTGTGAGATGAAAGAGATATCCTTTAACTGGCTTATGGGAGTTAGTGGAACTATTTTACATTCAGAACGATTGGACTCCTTTAAGGAAAAGAAAATTTTAAAAAAGGCCAGTAAGAATATAAAAAATAAGGGTATAGAGGGACTGATTGTAATCGGTGGTGATGGATCTTTCAGAGGTGCTCTTGATCTTGCTAATATATCCGGGATAACAATCGTCTCGATACCAGCCACTATTGATAACGACATCTATGGAACCGAAGAAACTATAGGTTTTGATACTGCTTGTAACACCGCACTTGAGGCGATTAACAGGATTAAAGACACCGCTGTTTCCTTTGAACGTATCTTTGTAGTAGAGGTCATGGGGAGAAAAAGAGGGTTTATTGCACTTGAAGTAGGTATTGCATCTGGAGCTGAAGCAATACTCATCCCGGAGGTTGAACCACCTCTTGAGGAGATTGCAAAGGGATTAAAAAAGGCCAGGGCAAGAGGAAAGACGAATGCAATAATTGTAGTTGCAGAAGCTGTATCAAACAAAAGAGAGATAGCTAAATTCTTAAAAGTTAAAACTGGCGCCACAGTAAGGGAATCTATCCTTGGATACATTCAAAGAGGCGGCTCACCAACAAGAAGGAGCAGAATGTTAGCAGTAGAATTTGCAAGTCATGCTTATGAGATCCTTAAAGAATCTCCGACGAGGCCAAAGATGGTAGGGCTTCAGAGTGGGGAAATCGTTACCATTGATCTGGAACAGAGTGTTCAAGGATATAAAGAGATAGACATCGAGAAATATAAACTACACCGAAAATTATCTAATATCTATTAATCAGTCATTAGTCTACAGTCACCAGTCAAACAATATAGTCAAATGTTTTATTAGTCCGATGTCCAAGGTCAGGAGAGGAATAATTTAGTTAAATAGTTGAATGGTTAGGATAGGATTAGGAGAGAATAAGTTAGGATGAGCAGGGATTAAGGGGTAAGTGGTAGGGGACTCTTGACACTGGACGCTAGACTCTCGGCACTTGACCACTTATCACTTATCACATACCACGATAATCCAACTAAGAACCCAGTACTCAGAACTCTGAACTTTTATATCTCTTCAATGAATAATCAGTGTAAATCAGTGTCTAAAAATTTGGATGGGTCCGAGGGTCCGGAGGTCTTTTGCATTTCAAGGCGAATCATATTTATCTCTTCTATCCTACCCTCCTTTTGATACTCATCGATAAGCATTTCATATAATTTTCTTTCTTTGGGATTTAACTCAATTGCTTTTTCGAGGAATTTAGCTGGATCCTTAACCCCAACATTTTTCTTATTCCTCATTAAGAATTTATAAGTTTCAACTGGAATCTTCCAATCCAAAGGATCACTCTCCATCGCTCTTTGATAAAAGTGGAATGCATAGTACAAATTATCTACTTCTTTTGTGTCCAAAAAGAATTGTTCGTAGACAGTTGAGAGAGCAAGTGTATTACGAGGGATTGGCCATAGGGCCTCTCCTATAGAGAAAAAGGATGAAGCCTTTTCAAAATCTTTACTTCGAAAGGCTCTCTCACCCCGCTTTACTATATAATTTGAGAAAAGGGGCAACAGGTAGATTATTGCAAGTAATGGGATAAGCCTTCTAATGCTATGGGATAGATTTATATGATATTCCTGGTTCTTTTTACCAGATATGTAAAGGACACTCAAAAACATAAGGAAATTTGTTGGCAGATAGATTGGATTATCGAAAAGGGAATGGATTAATATTAATGCAATGAAAGTTCTTTCCATTCTATTCATATTTCTAAAGTTCAAAAAGAATACATAAAATAATAACATATATGCGAATAGAAAAATAATTCCTCCATCTGCAAAGTACTGGAGAAATTGGTTATGGGCTATCTTCGCAGCTCTTGCATACCTACCTTTCACTGGAAAATTATATTTTAGAGAAACCTTTTCAAAATTTCTGTGCCCCCATCCTGTAATTGGTCTATCCAAAGCTGTCTTTATTGCCTGTTTCCACAGGTTTGGTCTCTGGTAGGAATAAATATCAGCCTTACCTTTTATCCTCCTCCCAACGGGATTTGGAATTAGAAGGGCAGCCAATATTAAAACAGGAACAATAGTCCATAATATTTTCTTTTCAAAAATTAAAAATGGAAGAGTGAGTATTAGGACGAATACGATTCTTGAACCAGTAAGGAGAGCTGTGCCAAGGAATAAGGCCATCAAAATGAACTTTATTGTTTTTCTTTTTATACTGAAACTATACAACAAGCCAAAGAAAAGTGGAATTACAATGTAACTGGCATAGTTGTAAGTTCCACTTACGCGAGCTCCTTTTATCTCTGTAAAACAAACAATTAACTCCACTAAACTAAAAATAAATATAAGTAGAAGGAATTTCTTTTTTCCTGGTTTTAAGATGAGTAACGATAGGAAAAATAGAAAATAGGAAAAATATTCAATGAAACCCGGAATAGATGAAAAAAATGCAGGAGAGAAAATTGTAGCTATGAATGAACTAACTACAAAAATGGCAATTGGTACGAAGAATATATTCTTTTCAATGATAATCTTATTTTCCCGCATGAAACCCCAGGAGACGAGAAATACTATATATAATCCCAGTAGATAGATTGCTATGGCTGCTTCCCCGCCTTTATATAATCCTGTCGCGATTATTGGAAAAGCACAAAGGAGAACAGGAATCCACTCTCCATTTTTTATTCTACCACTTAAGATCTGACTTAAAATACTAGCCCTAGGATTTGTTTTATGACCAAATTCCATGAAAATTTTTCCTCTGCTATCTTTCTGCCCTTTTTACCCATCCTTTCTCTCATCTGTGGGTCCTTCAGGAGTTTTATTATTGCTTCACTCAGGGCTTCTGAATCCTCCGGTGGAACTAATATACCAATATCTTCCTTTTCCACCATCTCTAAACCCTCTATACGAGATGTAACAATAGGAACACCGCAGGCAGCATAATCCTTGATCTTTAAGGGGGATAAACCTATAGAGGCATTACGCTCCTCAATAAAAGGTGCAACACCAACATCAAAGGCATTGATATATTTTCCTACTTCTTTATATGAAACTCTACCCGTAAGAAGTACTTCTTTATTCTTAAATTGAGAGATTTCCTTTTGTATTTTTGGCATTTCAGGCCCATCACCTACCAGGATGAAACGAGTGTTATTATGTACTTTTAACACATTGGGGATTGCTTGGATAAAATAATCTAATCCCTGCCATATAGCAAAATTACCAATGAAACCAACATAAAGAAAATCAGTACTCACTCCTATTAATTTCTTTGCTTCCCTTTTTTCTATTGGATAAAAGTGTTCTATATCTGTACCATTACCGATAACTGCTATCTTACTGTCATTCACTCCATAGAATAACAGTTTTTTCTTTATTCCAGGCACTACAACTCTTATATAATCTGCTAATCTTGCAGTTCCTATTTGTAGATTTTTAATAACTCCGACCTTCAGGGGGCTTTCCCCCTGAATTGCTCTCTGTTCTGGAAGCCAATCATCAAATTCGAGGATAACTTTGAATCTAAAAGAAAGGAGCTTTAAGCTCTTTACCACCAGTAGATAAAGGAGAACTGGAGGAGAAAAACGGAAATATATCATATTGGGCCTAAATCTTATGAATTCCAATATTATAAAAGGAATAACCAGTAAATATTTGATAGCCCTTCCGAGAATATTTCCGATTAAAGGATTGGGTATGAATTTCACGGTTACATCATTACCTATTTGCTCATACCCTGCTTCTACTGGAGTATATAGAACACATCTGACATTGGCTCCAAATTTCCGGAATTCTCTTGCAAGATTTGAAAAGTGAACCTTTGGTGCATCATCCCTTGCAAGATCAACATGACCAATCATCAAGATACGCTTCAAAGACATCGCTTTAGTCATTTAAGATATCTTATAAATAGGTCTTCTATACTCTGAGAATCCTATCCTTTCAAAAGTTGTAAAAGAAGAATTTTGAACAATAAATTCAGCAAACTCATCATTGCTAAAATTCTTGTATGCTCCATACATCTGAGGTTCTTCAGGGTTATGAGGTTCAAAGTACATTTCTAAGCCCTTTAGATTCTGCAGGAATTTAACGAGTCTTTTATAAGTTTTTTCTCTCTTTATGAAATGGTGGAAGGTGGAAAGTGCAAGGATTATATCATATTTAGATGGAATATCAGAAGGAAGATCGAATATTGATTTTGGGATAATTTTAAATCTCTTATTCTCTATCTCCCTTAGTCTCTTCAAGAAATAAAGGTTAAGTTTGCTTTTCTCCACACAATAACAGTCAAAGTCTTCGGTTTCAAACTTGCAACAGAAGTATCCCCAATGACATCCAATATCAAGTAAAGTTCCACCCTTAACCGTTAGATGTTCTTTAATAATCCTAAATCTGGTATCACCATAATGACTGGAAATGTGTCTTAAGTCAGGATGGATTAGAGGGGCATAAACTTTGTTATCAAATTTCTTAGAATATTCAAATATCTCATTTTTAAATGCTACCCATTCTTTATGTCGGACTGTAATTTTTACAGGAATCTTATTGATTTCTAAGAACTTAGCAAAGGTAAGACGGTGCCTTCCGTTGTTAAAAAGAAGTTCTCCATTTCTCCCAATATTCACAGTGACTTCATTTTCATTCCATCCTTTCTTGTAGCCATACTCCTTCATATCTCTCCATATCTCATCTAATTTGGAACATCTTTTGTCCAACTCTTCTTTACTCTTGCATGCCCATTTTACTTTACCTTTCCTTATTTGTTTCAACACTCTTTTATAATATTCGGTCTCCTCCCAATCAAGGTTCTTTTCGATTCTTCCCTTGAAGGATGTGAAGAAATCAAGTTCATCGAATCTTATTACACTCTTATCCCAATTACCTCCAATTACCCTTCCCTTGCAGCGATAGATGTCAAACCCTTTCTTTACAGCATATATGATCTTGTTGGGGTCTAGGTATATCGTCTCATCTTTTGCATAAGGATCAACATGGTATTTCCCTGGAAGTAATCTCACTTTTGAGTGCCAGTAGAATCTCCATATTTTATAGATTATGCCTTTCAACCATTTAGGCATTAAGTGAACCAACTTCGATTTGCTATACTTTATAATATTCATAATTTTATTTTTGTTTAGACAATATTTCTTCTACAACTCTAAGGAGTTTTTTCAATTCTTGCTCAGCATTCAAAAATTTTGCAGCTTCAAGAGCTGCTCTCTTCCTCTCCATAATTTCTTCAGGCGTTAGATTATTTATCAATCTACCGATTTCTCGTAAATCAAATGAACCAGATACAAACCCACAGTTAAATTCTTCTACTATATTCTTCATTTCAGGAGATGGACCAATTACTACGGCTAACCCTGCCATAATAGATTCGAAAATTTTGTTCGGGAGTGCATGTTTGAGTTTGAATGAAGTTGGTCTTAGTACGATCAGTCCAATATCGTATTCTGAGATTGTTGATATAATTTCGTCAAAGGGAACCGGATCCGTGAAATCTACTCGGTTTGGACACACCTTATTACTTAATCTCTTAAGATAATTAAAATATCCAGTATCTCTGATAACCAACATTAGAGTTAAGTGGAACCTCTCCTCAAGAAGTGCCATAGTATGAATCATATCCTCCAATTTTCTGCTGGGGTGAGCAAGACCCTGATGGATGAGGTGTATATTGTTAGGCTTAACTTTTTTTAACTTAATCTTTTTATACTCCGGTGCATTTAAAATCACCTCTGGTTTTACTCCATAGCATCTATCAAATTCATCTGCAATACCAGGAGATACTGTAATCATTGAGTCTACAAGAGAGAGATATTTCCTGCATAGAAAATCCTTATAAGGATTTATAAATAGTCGGTGAAACCAGTGGTCTTCAATCCGTCTTGCTTCATATTCGTGTTCATCCAGTAATACCCCTGCACCATCCCTCACAGCAATTCTCTCTGCAACAATTAAAGCCTCCAATCCGTTCGCTATTATAAGGTCAAATTTTTCATCGGATAGTATTTCCATGACAGCTTTAATGGGATATTTTAGTTTAATATAATCAGGGTACAAATCTTTAAATAATCGAGCCAAAAAGAATCTCAAACGACTCCTAACTCTATCATATCTGGTTCTATCATCAGACAATACAAATTCTCTTACCCCATTGATCTCGCTTTTCTTTAATCCCAGAGTTGTAACATCATATCTATGTTTAAGAGCGCAAATTTGTCTTCTTACACGTGGATCACTTTTAAGATCACTAAATGATATTATGCATACCCTGGATCTATGTTTATTCATTGCATATTATTGTAAGAAGAACTCCTTTATTGAATCACAGGTATAAGCAATTTCATCTTCTGTCAATTCAGGAAATATTGGAAGGGATAAAACCTCACTAGTTGCCTTTTCAGATATCGGTAGATCACCTTTTCTGTATTCAAGTTTCTGGAAGCATTCCTGCAGGTGCAGAGGCAATGGGTAATAGACCTTTGTCCCAATTTCCTTTTCCTTTAAGTATTTTTGAAGTTCATCTCGCCTGCAGCCTTTAATACGAATTGTATATTGGTGATAGATATGTTTCCTTTCTTCAGATACCTTGGGAGTTTCTATCCCTTTTATATTCTTTAGGTGCTTCGAATAGTATCTTGCGTTTCTTTCCCTTTTGTTATTCCAATCATCCAGATGGGGTAGTTTTGCTAAAAGTACAGCAGCCTGTAGCGTATCTAATCTGCTATTATAACCAATCATTGAATGATAATACCCTTTGCCAGCTCCATGGACTCTTAATTTCCTTAGTTTTCCTTCTAACATCTCATCTCTTGTAGTTATCATCCCTCCATCTCCATAACCTCCAAGGTTCTTTGTTGGGAAAAAGGAGAAACAACCAAGGTCGCCGATAGAACCAGCCCTTTTCCTCTTATATTCTGATCCGATAGCCTGAGCAGCATCCTCTACTACTGCTATGCCATATTCCCGTGCAATATCCATAATAGCATCCATATCAGCCATTTGACCATATAGATGGATCGGGATGATGGCTTTTATTCTCGAATTATCAATACTAAATCTTTGGCGATGGAAAGATTTACTATCCAATAACTCCTGGAATCCTTCCGGGTTAATATTATATGTATCTCTTTTTACATCAATAAAAACTGGAGTGGCTCCTGCGTTATGAATTGCACCAGCTGTAGCAAAAAATGTAAAGGGAGTGGTTATGACAAAATCACCCTTCCCAATTCCCAGAGCCTTAAGAGATAGTAATAGAGCATCAGTACCAGATGCAACACCAATTGCAAAGTCTGTACCACAGTACTTGGCTATTTTCCTCTCGAGTTCGTCTACTTCTTTACCAAGGATAAAACACTGGGAATTCAACACATTCTTGATAGATGTATTAATTTCTTCCTTTACTACATTATATTGGCGAGATAAATCAAGCAAGGGAATCTTCATTTCTCATTCCTTTCTTTGTATTCATCTTTATACCATTCAACAAATCTTCTTATTCCTTCATCCATAGAAACTACTGTTGCATATCCTAATAATTTTCTTGTTTTTGTAATATCTGCATAGGTTATAGGAACATCACCTGCTTGTTCCTTAAAGCGTTTTATTCTCACTTCTTTTCCTGTTGTTTTCTTAATCAGATCAATCAATTCCCTTAACTGTATTGTTTTCCCACTTCCTAGATTGAATATTTCAAAACCCATTGGTTTCTTAAGCGCTGCCATAAAACCACGAATACAATCACTTACATACGTATAATCTCGTTTTGATATCCCATCTCCATATACAGTTAAAGGTTTGTCTTCGAATACAAGACCAATAAACTTTCTAATAGCCATATCTGGTCGCTGTCTTGGTCCATAAACTGTAAACAATCGGAGTATCGTTGTTGGAATGTCATATAGATGATGATAGGTCATGCAGAACAACTCAGCAGACCTCTTTGCTGTAGCGTATGGGGATATTTGAAGAGGAAGTGGGTCTTGGGGAGAGAAAGGAATCTTATCATTTATACCATATACGGAGGATGAGGATGCAAATATAAATTGCTTTATTCCATAAACCCGTGCCATTTCCAGTAGATTAAGCGTTCCCTTCACATCCACTTCAATGTACACATCTGGAGAGACAATCGAAGCACGAACACCTGCCATAGCGGCTAAATGAATTATAGTCGAGGGTCCAGAGTCAAGAGTCTTGAGTCCTTCTCCTTTAAATATATGATGCAAGAGTTTAATATCAAGGATGTCACCCCGGATTAATTCAAAATTTGGATTTTCTAAAACGCTTAAGATATTCTGTTCCTTCAATTTGGGATCGTAATAATCATTAAAATTATCCAGGCATATCACCTGATATCCTTCTTGTAGTAACTGTTCTATTAAATGAGAACCTATAAAACCAGCTCCACCAGTAACTAAGATAGTTTCTTTACCCATCTTTAACTCCTCTTTCTCATTTAAAACAATCTACCAAAGTTGACAATCTATGTCAAGGGAAATGTGGAAGGATGAAGCGACTTTCGCTGTTTCTCCATAGTTGTTCAATTTCACTAACTGTTTTATCAAGTGAAAACTCCTTTTTAACTCTTAAGAAACCTTCACTCCCAAATCTCCTTCTCAACTCTTTGTTTAAAAGCAATTCCTTAACTCGCTCACTTAACTCTTCTGCTCTTCCGGGTTGGACAATAAACCCGGTTTTCCCATCCACTACTACCTCTGGCATTCCACCCACATTTGTGACAACGACTGGAAGACCAGATGCCATGGCTTCCAGAAGAGATACAGGAAGTCCTTCATAGAGAGAAGAGAGAACAAAAACATCCATCACCTGAAGTAGCTCTGGAACATCCTCTCTTTTACCCAGAAAGGTAGCATTGATTCCCATCTTTTTTGCCATTTCCTTTAGTTGCTTTTCATCCCTACCCTCCCCCACTATAAGTAATTGGAAATCCATTTCCTTCTGTAGTAGATGTGATGCGTCCAATAAATATTTGATCCCTTTCTTTGGCTCGTGGAGTCGACTCACTGTTCCAACAACAAATTTATCCACCTCCAGGCCTAAGTTCCTTAATTTTTTATCACGGGCCACCTTTATCTGGTAAGCATCAGTATCAATCCCATTTAGAATTGTGACAATATATTTATCTGGAATTCCCACTTTCTCTTTAAGAAACAAAGAGACAGCACGAGAACACGCATAGATAGCAAAACTTAAAGGGGCGGTTAACCTATCAAGGAATCGTTCTAATGGATTCATCCACACCTCTACATCTCTAACCGATGAGATATTTGGCAGTCCAAGAATCCATCCCAAAACCCTGGTGGGTATATATACTCTATAAAGGAAAGCAATAATTATATCAGGAGGAAATCTTAATAAATACAAGAAATACCTCCATAGAATCCTGTAGTCAAACCTCCCTTGCCCAAAAAGAGAAATGCATTCAATACCCATCTCTCTTAAACCTTCTGATATAGGTCCCCATTCCTTGAAAGCAAGAACTCTAACATTATAACCGCGATCTTTTAAGCAAGGAGCAATCCGTTGGATCATCCTCTCGCTACCACCTAATGTATATCCCACTGTTACAAATAGGATATCATTAACATGCTTTTTTAGAACTCTTCCCAATTATCCGCACCATTATAGGAAGTATAGACTCGGCCTTCTTTAAACCATGCTCTAATTGCTTCATTTACCTCGAGAGTTGAGTTTACAATCGAGATATTCGTAGGTAGGGATTCTAAAAATATTGAACCGTACCACTTATTTATCACCCTCTTATCAAGTATGAAGATCATTCCCATATCATGCGTTGAGCGTATCAGTCGTCCAAATCCTTGCTTGAATCGAATCACAGATAGTGGAAGCATATATGAAGAAAATCCCCCTAAACCTTTACTTTCAAAATAAGATGTTTTTGCAGCAATAAAAGGATCAGAGGGATTTGGGAAGGGTAGTTTTTCAATAACTACTATCTCAAGGGCTTGTCCAGGAATATCCACACCTTGCCAGAATGAACCTGTTCCAAGTAGAACCGAGTTCTTATTTCCTTTAAAAAGAGAAAGTAATTTAGTTCGTGATTTTCCAAATCCCTGAACTAACAATTCACGTCCCTTCTCTTCGAAAGATTCCTTTATTAGCTGATAGACACCTTTAATATGATTAAAGGAGGTAAAGAGTATTAGTGTTCCTTTGTTCTGCGGAAGGATTATGTCCTTTATAAATCGGCTTACCTCATCAATATAACTTGATTCTTCAGGGAAAGAAAGATATGTAGGGATGACCGTAAGGGCCTGCTCTTCAAAATTATAAGTATCAGGTAGGGATATCTCCTTTAAACGGTCTCCATTTCTCATAAGACCTAGAATATTCTTTACAAAATCAAATGATTCACCAATCGAGAGAGTGGCTGATGTAAGAACTAAAGACCTAAGATTTGGATATAGATATTCTTCAAGTTTGGAACCAATATCCAGTGGAGCACATATAAGTTTCAGCGAGATAGGTCGGAGACGATTTACTACTTCGTAATAGAAAACTCTATCCTCTTCCTCCTGTTTCAAGAGAATTTTGAGGTTGCTAATAACTTCCTCCAATCTGCCTGAAACCTCAGTATTATCGAGATCTTTGGATTTAATACCTTTAAGAAATTTATCAAGCCGATCAGAAAGGAAGAGTAAAGAGGTTAACTGAATATCTTTGTAAAAGCCTACCCTTTGTTCGCTTGCTTCAATAACTGTTTCTCCAACCTTTCTAAATGCATCTTTTGCAATAGTTAAAAGTTCACTCACTTCCTTCCTCAAGTCCCCTTTTATCTCTTTTGCAATATTCTTAAGAACTACTTCCACCTCCGCCAGATTCACTTTTATGGCGTACCCTTGGGTTGCAGCATTTTCTATCTCGTGAGCCTCATCAAAAATTACTTTCTCTGCATTAGGGTTTCCGGTAAAAAAGAGCGGGTGATTAACAAGGATTATGTCTGCTTCTTTTATCCGTTTCTTCATGTTATAGTAAAAACAACTACCATAATAGGGACAGTCCTCCTTTCTGCAACTCTCATCTACATTCAATAATATTCTGTCCACCTCCCTAAAAATATTAGAAATTTCTGAGAGATCTCCTGTTCTGGTAAGAGATGACCAAAGGATTAAGGCTGATAGAGAAATGGGGTCTATATCATTGGGGAGACTCTTTGATTTAAAGATACACAAATAGTTGGATTTACCCTTTCGTAGCAAAGTATTGACTCCAAATCCGGTCATTTCTTCCGCTTTCGGTATCTCGTTAGTAAATAATTGTTGTTGCAGATTTTTTGTATAACTCGAAATATATATTGGCTCCCCCGTGCTCCTCGCATATAGTATAGCTGGAACAAGATAGGCAAGTGATTTTCCGGTCCCAGCAGAGGCTTCTACTATTAAGAATTCATCATTACTTAAAGATGCTTGAACCAATTCTGCCATTTTTATTTGCGATGGTCTCTCCTCTAATTCTTCTTTTTCGAAATAATTCGAAACCGAAGATAATAATTTTCCCTCATCGTTTTTTCTACTATCACGGAAGTTAACAGGGATCTCAAATGGATAAGGCTTTCTATTTAATCCTCTTTTTAAAGAATCCTTAAGCGCCTTTTTTATAAGTTCTGCCTCCTCATATTTACCCTCCAGCAACTTAAGCTGTTTTTTTAGTATTTCAGGATCTAAGTTACTCATTATTTCGTAGATTTTAAGAAGAATTCTCCCACTCATTTCTGCATCTACTTCTGCTCTATGAGCATTCTCATAGTAAATATCCAGATGCTCTGCTACGTATGCCAACTTATGACTATTCGCAAAAGGCAGATATATTCTTGAAAGCTTAAGGGTGTCATAGGTGGGATTAGAAATTGAAAGTCGTTTTTTTAAGAAATCAATGTCAAATGATATATTATGTCCAACTAACCGCAAATCCTTAATAAAATCCTTGATTCCAGGAAGCAGCTCTGTAATTGGTGGGCTCTTATCTAGTTCCTGTTGGGTTAGCCCAGTCAATATCAACACATTATCTGAGACACATTTCCCTGGATTAACTGTATTGGATAACTTATTTGCAATTTTTCCATCCTCAAACAGTAATAAACCAATTTCGATAATCTCCTCTGTGTTGGGATTGAGACCTGTCGTCTCAAGGTCTAATGCTACAAAACGCTCGTTAGGATCCATAACAAAGTTTCCTTAATTCATTTATTTCGTTAGGTTTTAGTCTTCTCCATTCTCCTGAATCAAGACTACCGAGTCCTAAATTACCTATCCTTATTCTAATAAGACGTTCTATGACATAACCAAGATTTCCAAGCATCCTTCTTATCTCTTTGTTTTTACCCTCTTTTAATGTGATATATACTGTTTTCCCCTCTCCAAAAAGAATTGAACTAGCTTTTAGAGAATCTTTTCCTACCTTTACTCCTTTGGTGAGTGTGTTTATATCTTCACCAGGTGTTCTCTCTAAAATCACCTTGTACTCCTTTTCAATCTCAAAGGAAGGATGAGTCAATTTATGGACTAATTCACCGTCATTAATAATAAGAAGAAGTCCCTCTGAATCCGCATCTAATCGCTCTACTGGAACAAGTCCAGGAATATCCAAATCAATTAGATTAAAAACATTCATCCTTCCATGTTCATCAGAACAGGTTGTGATGACTCCTTTAGGTTTATTCATTAAAATATATGTCAATTTCTCTGGAAGATTTAATTCTTTTCCACAAAGTGTAATACTGTCATGTTCTGGATTTACTTCTAACCAGGGTTCGTTTATCAACTTCCCGTTGACTTTTACTAAACCCTGTTCAATTAGATCAGCCGCTTTCCTCCTAGATGTGACCCCCACCCTCGCCAAAAAACGCACTATCCTCATTCTCTATCTCCGGTAGATTCTCAATGGACTCAAGATGAAAAACTTCAAGGAATCTATCTGTTGTTCCATATAAATACGGATGTCCAAAACCATCTCCTTTCCCTACTATTTTTATGAGCCCTGCTTCCTGAAGTGTATTTATAACCCCAGAACAATCTACACCCCTTATCTGTTCTGCTTCTTTTCGGGTTATAGGCTGCCTATAAACAATGACCGCAAGAGTTGTTAATGCAGCGTTTGATAAATATAGCTCACGTTTTCCCTTCAAATTTTTTATCAATTCTGAAAATTCCGAACGCGTATAAAGCCGATATCCTTTGTTAACTAATTTTATCGTAAAGGCCCTATCAGTTTCCTTATACTCATTTTTAAGCAACTCAATAACCTTATCAATCTCCTTTGGAGAACAGCCTATTATATCAGCAATCCTCCTAGGACGTAAGGGATCCTCAGCCACAAATAGAAGAGCTTCTACTGCTCTCTTCATTTCCTTAAAATCTGACATATTTCCTCAATTCTTAATATATAAGCACTCCCTATAAAAATCAACCCAAAAATAAGAAACCCTAGTATAAGGGAAATAGCCGCCATGAAATTTCGCTCTATATAAATCAAAGGTATGGTGGCCAATATAGAGCTCAATACGAGCTTACCTAGGAAAGTTAATATTTTCTTAAATATCTCGAAATGCGGCCTTATTAGAAGGATGAATTGAAACATACCTGCAATGGAAACTGCTAAAGCTAACCCCTTTATATCCATTATGTTCATTAAACTAACCGCAAGAAGGATGTTAAATGCCATAGTCGCATAACTGATTTTCATTGGTGTTTTCACATCTCGCCTAGAAAAATAGACATTTTGTATCACCTTATTGCCAGCAATGAATGGGATTCCTATAGTGTAAAAGAGAAGAATAGAAGCGGTTAGGGAAGAATCCCAGGCGCTGAATGCACCATGTTCATACATAACGCTAATTACAGGTAATCTTAGAGCGAGAAGAAAGAAAGATGCAGGGATACTTAAAAGAAATACGGCCCGTAGAGATTCCAGAATAGACTTCTCCTGTGAATCATTCTCTGCAATCTTTCTTGAAAGTTCAGGAAGTGCAACAGTTGCCACTGCCACCCCAAACATTCCGAGAGGTAGTTGCATTATTCTATATGCGTAACTCAGATATGAAATACTCCCTTCCGGAAGTAACGAGGCGAGGAATAAGGTAACTGTGACATTTATATGAGTAGCTGCATAAGCAAGAAAGACAGGTCCTATAAGACGAATAGAGGTTAAAACCCCTGGATGACCCCACTCGGGTTTATTAACCCTGACACCTTCTTTGGGTAAAAAGGACGATAAAAACAGAAACTGTAAAAGTCCTCCAACGAGTACACCTATTGCCACACCTATTATCCCAAATTTATGATACAAATAAAAAGAACAAAAAATCACCGATAAATTAAAGAATACTGGGTATACCCCTGTGATAAAAAAACGATCGAAATACGTTAGAACACCCATTATGACAGAAGCAAGAGATATAAAAATCAAAAAGGGGAATATTATCCTTGTTAGAAGGACAGCTAGATTAAATTGATCAGGGTTACCAATAAATCCTCTCGCCACGACTGAAATGATCGCTGGTGAAAATGTAATTCCCAAAAAGACAACAATAACAAGCGTTATGATGAGAGGCAAAAGGAATGAGTTTAGATATTTGTTAGCACTCTCCTCCCCTTCCTTAGATCTATAGAGAGAATATACAGGAAGGAATGCAGCATTCATTCCCCCTTCCCCAAAGAAATCCCTGAAGAGATTGGGTATGTTGAAAGCGACACGAAAAGCATCCATCGAAGCAGAAGATCCAAAAAGATATGCAAATACAATCTCTCTTACCATCCCTGAAAGGCGTGATACGAGTGTGCCGATACTAAAACCACCTACTTTCTTTAATCTCATAATGTTATAAATAAGGGGTTAGAGTGTTTTCTGTCCTTTCTTGTGGACACTGGACACTCGACATTGGACTTTCGACTAAAACCCATCCCTACAACGCCATCCTGTATATCTTCTCAATATCCTCGCTACCTAACATTTTAAATCTACCGATAGTTCCTTCCCTCTTCCCCAGGTTATCCGCCATTTCGCCTATATACTCATCAAAAATACCTACCTCACTTAGTTTTGAAGGAAGGTTAAGTGAATTAAAGAAATTTCTCGTCTCCTCGATGGATTTTCTTGCAGTCTCTTCCCGGGTTAACCCCTTTATATCCCATACATTCCTTCCATAGATATCAAATCTCTCCTCTGTTTCTCTGGAGAGAACGTATTTCATCCAGTAAGGTTGTAGTATTGCAAGACCCTCTCCATGTGGGATATCATAATATGCAGAGAGTTCGTGTTCCATTGCATGAGTTGCCCAGTCGGTAATTTTCCCCGTTGCGATAATTCCATTGAGAGCCATTGTAGATGCCCACATTATGTTTGCTCGCGCATAGTAATGCTTAGGTTCATTATAAGCCACTGGGCCCCAGTGAATAATGGTTTTAGAAAGGGCTTCAGCAATTCTATCTGGAACCCACCAATCAGTCGTGGTAGGTGAGAAATATTGCTCCACGACATGAGAAAAGATATCAGCAATCCCAAATGCGGTCTGATTTTGGGGAACTCTAAAGGTGTATGTTGGATCCAGAATTGAAAATCTGGGTGTTATTTTATTAGAATAAAAAGCATATTTCTGCTTTTTTTCCTCATTGGTTATAACAGAAGTACCATTCATCTCAGACCCGGTAGCGGACAAGGTCAGAATTACACCTATTGGCAGAGCCTTATCTACCTTTTTACCTTCAAGGAAATAATTCCAGATATCTCCTGAAGCATATCTGCCAAATGCCATCGCTTTTACTGCATCAATTACAGACCCGCCACCTATAGCAAGGATTAAATCAACATCCTCACTTTTTGAAATTTCTATTCCTCCTAAAACCTCCGATAACCTTGGATTGGGACTTATTCCAGAATATTCAATCCACTCAATTCCATCTTTAAGTAATTGCTTCACAGCATTATTAAAAATACCGAATTTTTTAGCTGAACTCTTGCCTGTAACAATAAGAACCTTATTCCCATAGGGTTTCACAGCATTACTCAGGTTCTCTATCTGATCCTTTCCAAAATAGATCTTTGTTGATAGATCAAGAAGAAAATTCTCCATTTTCTACCTCCCCTTTCGAAAAAATTTAACTCCTTTCTTCTTTAAGATACTTTAATTTTATCGCAGGATTCAAAGACATTAAATATTTTCTCAGTTCTCTGTAAACCTTTTCAGAATAAAGTAACTCTACCATTTGTTTATCCAGTCTTCCTATCCGCAACCTTGAGTAATTATTTTTTTCTCTCGAGAACTCAAAAATATTAAAAGATGTTATCTTGGTCAAGCTCCAATTTTTGAGTTAAAGTCCTGGGTGACTAATAGGTTCAATTATCTCTTGATGCTTTGGGTTTTTCCAAGAAACCCCTCTCAAGCATATGATATACATCTTGTATACCCTCTCTTTCAAATTCTCACTCCCATCCTTTATAAGGTTCCACAAACGAAAATTCACTTCTACACGGATTATATGGCATTACCTCATTTATGTTAAATAATTTTTTAGCCTTTAAACAAATGCAATAATGACAAAAATAAGAATACCCCACCTACATCACCAATGCTCGTTATGAGTGGAACAACAACATTACTTGGGTCAAGGTGAATTCTTTTTGAAATAGAGGCAATCAAGAACGAAAGAAGACTTACTCCAAGACTGAGAGGGACCATGCCTATGAATGTCAGGATAAGTATCATAGAAAATATTGGCTTACCAATGTGGAGCAGAAGTGCAGCAATCTGGGTTATAACTGCAACAGGCAGGACAAGTATAAGGGAGAGATAAAATGCTGCCAGGAGATTCTGCCATACATATTTATTCCAGGAAAATGGTTTTGTATAACCTATATAAAGACCTGATGTAAGCCTCATACCAGCAATGGAACCAATGCTACCTCCTTTAGAGATTAACTGGGGTAATAGGACAAGAAGATATGGCGCTGCGCTAAAATCTACTTGATGATAATGGAGAAAAAGCCCTGCAGATATTCCAAGAATACCACATATCACGAGGACAGGACTGCTTTCAGCGAATATCCTGAAGAATCTATAACGCGAGGGGAAACTTTCCTTTACTGCAAAGAGAAAAATAATAAGATAGCTGTAGTCTGGTATAGTCATCTTGCGAATAATCATTGTGGCAAGAAATACTGATATTATGGCAATACCGTCCCCCACGACGGCAATTGCAGGTGATATTATGTTGTCGGGGTCTAAACCCTTCTTAAAGGAAAATATTGCAAGGAAAAGTGTAAAAGGAATCATAACAAGTGAGGAAAGTGCCCCACTCATAAAACCTATGAGTGTGAGCTTTGTAATACCCACAGTGGGGAGGTGAAGTACTATACAAAAAAGGTGAGCAAGGATACCAAAAAAGGCTGAAAAGGAAAAACTTAACGAGAAGGAGCCGAGAATATTATTGGTAAGTAGGGATGTTAATTCGAATGACGGTTTCATAAGTCCAAGATGCAGTAGAGAACTCAGTCTTGAACCAAAGGAAAGTCCTACATCTCCACGTAGATCCAGTATTGCGGGAATGAGTACAAAAACCCCGGGAACAAGGAGCAAGATTTCCTCCATCTTCCCCAGGATTGAACCCGCAAAAGCACTCCCGAAAACAGTAAGAAGAAGTAAAGGCGTCGCTTCTCTTAGTACCTTACTTACTATTCTTTTCTCTTTTTTCCTTTTTCGTTTTGGCATAATCAACCATCTTCCTTATCGCAACATCCTTTCCCTTTAAGAAAAGTACATTACCTGCTTTAAGGATCGTCTTTGCGCCCGGCTCAAAGAACCAGTCCTCTCCCCTTCTTATCGCCTTTATCGTAAATCCCGTCTCTTCAGGAATCTTTGCTTCTTTTAAGGATTTTCCTTCAATCTTAGACCCTTTTTCAACAATCATCCTTTTTATGATTGTATCCCTTCTGTATACAACCTTCACAATAGGATGCACGCCCCTTGCAACTATCTCTACCATATCGTCTATTCCGTCAGATATTTCTTTTACTGCCACACCAATCTGTAGTAACGATGCTATCTGGGGAATTTCCTCTCTTGACAATCCTTTTGCCGCATAGATGGCTGAAACCTTCATTTCATAGGTTAACTCTTTTATCCTCCTCTTTATTTTGTTTACTTCACTTGCAAGTTCTATGTCATCCTGGAGAAGGGAAGCATAACCCATTTCGACCATAAGATCAGAGAGGTCTCTCATCTTTATAAGCATCTCTTTTAAGCTTTTTATCCTTTTCACAATTACCTCCTTTTAAAGCATTCTACACAAATTTCACAAACAATTCAAGAGAAAAATTAACTATTTATCGATCACCTATTTTTTTCTTGTGCAAAGCAACTACTTAGTATCCTTTATAAACAACAACTTCTTTCTCTGCGATATCCTTAGTGACCTCTGTGTCTAACTTTTATAGAGAAAGCAGGACTTGACAAAAGCAATCTATAGAATTATATATAGTTGTGAATGGGCGGATAGCTCAGCCCGGTGAGAGCGCCTGCCTTACAAGCAGGAGGTCAGAGGTTCAAGTCCTCTTTCGCCCATATTGGACAATGAATCAAGCTCGTAACGATGGAGGATGAATAAGAATGGACAAAATTTACAAAAGAAGAGGCGGAAATTCAACACTCAACGATCCTTATCTCAACCAAACAGATTATAATGATCCCAATATATGTCCAGGCTGTGGGGCAGTTTATCGAAATAAACATTGGGAATTCGATAAAGAGTTAACACATGATATAAAACTTAAGGGTGATTATGGGGTGAAAAAATGTCCAGCATGTAGAAAAATTGAGGATAATTATCCAATGGGATTGGTTTTCATCTCTGGAAACTTCATTTTAGAACACAAAAATACCCTATTAAATACTATAAAGAGCGAAGAAAGAAGAGCAATGGGAAAGAATCCACTCGAGCGGATAATTGCTATTGAAAAAGAAGATGAAGATAGATATTTAGTTAAGACAACCACAGATACATTGGCTCATCGTATCGGTAATATACTTCATAAATCTTTTAAAGGGAATCTCGATTACAAATTTACAGATGATAAGGTTCTTCGCGCCTTCTGGTCAAGGGAAGAATAACATTGAAATTAAATGACTCCTAATATAGAAGAGGCAAACTTTATATCTATCATTATGCGTATGGCGACAGGCGCGTATATTGCTTTAGGTGTGGTGGAGGACCCCACTGAAGGAAAAAAGAAAAGAGATATAAAGATGGCACAATACCTCATTGATTCTTTACGGATCTTACGAGAAAAAACAAAGGGGAATCTTGAAGTGGAAGAAAAAGGTTATCTCGATCAGATATTAGCTGATCTGGAGTTAAACTTTGTTAAAGCAAAGGAGAAGCAATGAAAAAAGCTCTAAAGTTAACCCTTATAGTTGGCATTCTAACATTAGCGCTAACCCTTAATTCAGATCAACAACAGAAAAAGCATGTCGTTAAAAAGGGTGATACTCTGTGGGATATTGCAGATTGGTATTATAATGATCCATTTCTATGGCCTGTAATATATAAAGCCAACCAGGACTCTATTAGTGACCCTCATTGGATATATCCCGGAGAAGTTTTTGTTGTTCCCGGTATACCAGAAGTAATTACAACCCTCCCTCCTGTAGAAAAAGAGATTGTAATTAAACAGGATACCGTAACCGTGGTAAATATTGAGAGACCAGAGGAAGAATACACCCCTTCATCAAAAGTTGAATTGTTTTCTGTAGTCGAACCAAAGAATTATGCATTCACTCAAAAGGCAGCCTTCCTAGCTGGATTTATTTCAAATGAGAGAGATTTAAGTTTAGGAAAAATCATTGAAACCTATTCCAGTTCCGGGGAAAAGGATCTTGAAGGTATCATAGGAGAAGAAGTTGACTTAGACAAAGGGACATCTGACGGTGTATTTGAAAGAAATAGATACACAATATTCAACTGGGGTAAAGGGGTGAGGGGCTATGGGCGAATAGTTCGAATTAAGGGAATCCTTGAGATTGTTAAGGCAGGCACTGAAGTTTCAACTGCAAAATTGTTGGAGACCTACGAGCCGATCCAAAAGGGAGACTATTTCATGGATTACGATCCCCCTATGTCCCTTGAAGGTAAAGCCTCTCCTGTGGTTCTTGAACTCGAAGGTAAGATGATTGCCTTTAAAGAACATCACAAAATAGTAAAGCCTTATAGCGTGGTTTATATCACTCCTGGTGAAGGAGAAGTTAACCCAGGAGATATCTTCTTAATATACCGACTCAGGAAAGGAGCTAAAGAAGAAAAAGTTCCTATTGTCCCATTAGGGAAAATTCAGGTCGTTTACGTAAAAGGTAAAACAGCTTCAGGTTATATAACCTCAATTATGGGGCATATGGATATATCGGTTGGCAATAGTATACGGCTGGTAGGTAGGGTTGGAAGATAAATCATACACTATAAGGGATCTAAAGAAAAAAAAGGAAAAAAACAAACCAGTTGTAGGAATAACCGCTTATAATTATTCCATAGGCAGGATTGCAGATGAAGTCGGTATTGATTGGATACTGGTAGGCGATTCAGTTGGTAATTGTGAGATGGGATATGCTACAACAATCCCTGTTACTATGGAAGATATGTTAATCTTCACTAAGGGAGTAGTAAACGGTGTAAAGAAAGCCCTTGTAATCGGTGATATGCCATTTCTATCATTTCAAACATCTCCTGAAAAAGCAGTGGAAAATGCTGGTAAATTTATGCGATTGGGAGTCAGTGGAGTAAAAGTTGAGGGAGCCAAGAGTATTGAGAACATTAAGGCGATAATCGACGCTGGTATCCCTGTTATGGGTCATATAGGTCTGAACCCGCAATATTACTTTCAAGTGGGCTATAAGGTATCCGGAAAGAAAACACCCGAATGGGAAGCAGTTATAGAATCAGCAAAGATTCTGGAAGATATAGGCGTATTCTCAATTATCCTTGAGGCCATGGTGCCGGATTTAGCAAAAAAAATTCACGAGACAGTTTCAATTCCGGTATACGGGATTGGCGCAGGGAAAGACGTTGATGGACAAATACTTGTATTAAATGATGTTCTTGGTTTGGGTTTTGGTTTTAAGCCAAAATTTGCCAAACAATATGTAAATTTAGAGGAAATCATCCACGAGGCCCTGAATCAATATAAAAACGAAGTAATAGAAGGTATATATCCAGCGATTGAGCATACATATTGAAGAATTTTCACCTGAACAAACAGAAAGATGGGATGAATTTGTCAATCGATCCTGGAATGGAACAATATTTCACACAAGGCAGTTTCTATCTTACCACCCTTCTGATAGATTTAACGACAGGAGTCTAATCCTTAAAGAAAACAATAAATGGGTAGGAATTTTCCCAGCTGCCTACTCTTCTAGAGTCATCTCTTCGCATCCAGGTGCTTCTTATGGAGGGTTAGTGCTAATAGAGCCAATGGGCATAGAGAAAACCCAACTCGTTGCAGATGCACTCCTTCAATATTTAAAAGAGTTGAAATGCAAAAAAGTAGAGATGGCCCTTACCCCAAGTATATATCAAAAGTTTCCCTGTAATTACTTTGAATTCATTTTGACAAAGAACAATTTCACCTATCAAAAGAGGGAATTATCCGCGTACATCCCCGTTTCACAAAAACCTTTCGACTTATTCAAACAGGAAGCAAGGACTGCAACAAGGAAGGCAAAAAGAGAGGGGATAATAATAAAAGAGGGAAGAAGTATAGAAGAATTTTATAAGATTTTAGAGAAAAATCTTGGGATGAGGCACAACGTAAAACCCACTCATACCCTTGACGAACTCATTACCTTAAAAAAGCTCTTCCCCAAAAGGATTAGACTATTCTCGTCTATCTATAAAAAGAAACAAATAGCCGGAACGATCTTATTTTTGACAAACGAAAGAGTAATTCTTGCTTTTTACATCAGTCATAATGAAGAATTTCAGCATCTCAGGCCTGTAAATCTTTTATTTTTTCATGTAATCAAATGGGCATATAAGAACCATTATAGATTTCTTGACCTTGGCACGTTCACACTGAATATGGAGCCCAATTTTGGCCTGGCCCGCTTCAAAGAAAGTCTTGGAGCCCAAGGCATATTTCGAGATTATTTAGAATTGATTCTGTAAATGGATTCATCATCAGGTAAAATAAGAAGTCTGTTTAAACATTCCATAATTTATGGGATTGGGCTCTTCTTAAAAAAAGCCATAGGATTTTTTCTGATTCCTCTATATACTCACCAATTCACCCAATATCAGTATGGGAAACTTGCAATAATCTATCTTTATTCGGGCGCACTGATCCTTTTCTTTTCCCTTGGTTTAAATGATGCCTTTTTCAAGCAATTTACCGAAAAGACTTATAACGAAAAAGACGTATACAGCAGATTTTTCTTCTTCCGACTTCTTTACACTTCTTTATTCCTTGCCCTTTTAATTGCTTTCAGGGGAGGAATTGCCAGATTTCTTTTGAATATTAATGATAGTTATCTTATTCAATTAGCAACCCTTACAATATGGATTGAATCCATATCTATGCCTTCAATTTTAATCTTACGAATAAAAAATCAATCCAAGATATTTGTGGCTGTTAATACAATACGCTTTCTAATAAACTGCGGGTTAAATATCCTATTTATACTATACTTTAAAATGGGAGTTGGCGGAGTTTTGTTAGGGAATTTAATAAGTGGGTTGGTATACTTCTTTTTACTCTATCCAGTGCTACATCATTATCTGACGAAGAGAGTAAACTGGGAGCCGGTAAAGGATCTACTAAAATACGGATTACCTCTTCTCCCTCTTTCTTTCGTTTTATTAGGTTTGGATCTTGCAGATAGATGGATTATAAAATGGATCTCGGGATTGGGAAAAGCAGGACTCTATGCCTTAGGATATCAATTCGGTGCTGTAATGGGAATCATTGTTCACGGATTCAGAATTTCCTGGATTTCGTTCTTTTTCAATAACCCTGAAAAGAAAAAGACCTTTGCTGATTCCGCTATAATATTTACACGATTATCTCTTATCCTATGGGGAATATTATCATTTTTTACAAAAGAAATATTTCAGTTAATGGTAGCAAAAGAATTCCACAATGCTATGTCAATCGTTCCTGTCATAGCTTTTTCTTATATACTATTCGGACTTGAAGAAATATTCACTGCTGGCTTCTTTATTAAATCCCGCACAATCCTACTCTTCCCTATTGCCCTGGTTTCTTTTATAATAAATATAGTTTTAAACTTATTTTTAATTCCCCTATGGGGTATTATGGGAGCATCCATTGCAACACTTTTATCCTTTCTAATCTTTGCCTGTATGTCTTATTTCATCTGTGAGAGATTCTTTCCCGTGCGATATGATGTTCGTTCTATATTAACCGATCTCTGTACAGGAGTTTTCTTGTTTGCAGTACCCTATATATGGGGTAATCATTTTATAATGAGGGGGCTTTCTTTTCTGACGCTTTGTTTTATCATCGGATGGAAAGAAAGAAACAGGATAAGAAAATTAATACGAGAAGGCCTACGCCATTAGATATGATTTATTACTTCAACAATATGACTTTTCTACTTAAATTCTTTATGTGGTGAACAGAAAGGAAATAAATGCCAGAAGGTAATTCCTTTTTTCTTCCTTCTCCTCCCCAGATTGTTCTACAAATACCACTGCCAACCTTTCGAAGCGGAATGGATGCAACCTTTTGACCTTCAATGTTAACAACATCGATAAAAGGAAAGTTGAAGTTATCTTTTATGTGCAATGTTATAACAGTATAATTTATAATAACATTGGTTGAGACTTCTAAAGTAGAGTTATTGCTGAACTCTTCATCAAATATCCCTGTAAATTTACCTCCTGCCTCTTTATATCGTGCCATCCATTCCTGGAAATAGAGATTAGTAACCTTTTCAGACTGAATAAATATGCTGTTCTCATCATTATAATTATCTCCAGAGAAAGACCAATTCGTTGACCCTGTAAGCACCCATGGATGTGATTCTGCCTCACTCAGCCTACAAAGCTTCTTTGAAAGATTCGTTCTATAGATTATTGTAACTTTCTTTTCCATACTTATGCCCTATTTTTAAATTATAACATATTTTGAATTTTATTGAACATACAATAAATAATTTAAACTGTTAGCAATGACAAGGTAACCCTCATGAGTATGCATCTTAAAATTTTTTGACATTTAGAGACAGAAAGTGTGTAGAAACCTTGACTTACATCCAAATGCTGTTATATTTAATTTATGCAAGTGCAGTTTGTAGAAGATTTTCTTTCTGAATATAAGAGAAATAAATACAATCTCCTCCAACTCTTTGGTGATGACTTTGAATTGAGAGGAGTTATACGAGCACTAAAAAATGAGTTCGAAAGAGACAAAATTGAAATCTTTTTTAAAGATGATGCAGAAAATGCCGTCTATAATCTGAGCATGAAAACATTATTCGGAGGTAAACTCATAATAATATATGAAGTGGATACTTTTCCGAAAGCAGAGTTAAATAGGATCAAAAGGCTTATCGGAAATCCTGAAAAACTCAAACCTAATATTGTTATTCTAACATACAGAAATAAAAGAAATATTCTGAAGCATGAAAATAGCCTGACAGGATGTTTTAAGCTAGTTTACGATTCTGATGTTCCTTCCTGGCTCAAAAGATACATCCATAGCCTTGGTTATACAATAACAGAAGATGCAATAAACTTTCTCCACTTCTCTTTTGGCACAAATAGAGAAGAACTTCGAAAGCAAATTGAGCAGATTACAGAAAGATTAGATAAAGGAGATACAGAACTCACGATTGAGCATGTAAAAGACGTAGGGTTCTACAGAGATGATGCGGTCTTTAAGATCACTAATTCAATAATCGAAGGCAATTATAAAACCGCCCTTGAGTATCTTATGGAGTGTTCTGACAAGAAAGCTCTCTTTTATTTCATCAATAGAGATATACGATATCTTCTTGTAATAAAGGCTACCTTAGAACTCGGGGAAGATATAAATAAATTAGTTTCGAAAAGGCGATTGAATTTACACAATTATTTCCTAAATAATGTGTATAAACCGGCAGCCGCGAGATTGCCTTTTAAAAAGTTAGAAAAACAATTCGAAGATATAATGGAATCAGAGTATAAAATAAAAAGCGGATGGGATGAATTTAGTATAAACTTAAATTTTGTAAGTCAACTTGAAGCAGGAGGAAGATAATGGCTAACGATATTCATGCGCTAAGTTCCGAAATGCATGACATCCAGGTAAAACTTAAAAATTTGGAGGAGAAAAAAGGAACGGTTAGAGAATCTGTATACAAAAAAGTAAAAGATGATTATGAGAAGCGACTCAACGAAATAAAAAAACAACTCTCTGAAGGATCCGTGGCCATTAAGGAACAAATAAAAGATTCCAACGAAAAGAAGGAAACAATAAAATCAAGGATAGATGAATTTGAAAAACAATTAGAAGAGATTGATTTGCGATATTCGATAGGAGAATATAAAGAAAATCAATATGGATCTCTGAAGGAAACAATGAAAGACAAAATCTCGGAATTAACACAGGAATTAAAAAAGATTCAAGATGGAGAAAAGGAAATCAAAGGAATCCTTAAGGAAAGTGGTGAAATTGAAGAAAAAGAAGTTTTGAAGGAAGAATTAAGTGTGGAACAAAAGATACCCTCAGAAGAAGAGTTGCCTATAGAAGAAAAACCACTCCCTGAAATATCCGATGAAGAGAAACTGGCTGAAGAGATATTCACTGGAGATGAGGAAACAGCCATAGTAAAAATTGAGGAAATCCTGAAAACAAATGAAACGATAAAATCAGAACCAGTAGAAGAATTATTTGAAAAAAAAGAAGCTCCGGAAGAAGATTTACCAGTAGGTTCAAAAGAGGAATTATTCGGAGAAGAAGGGATGAAAGCGACAGGAGAATCATTAAAAGAAAAAGGAGAAATAGAAGCTGAGGATTGGCTTTCGGATCTTGAGAAGGAATTGGAGAAGGGGAATAAAGAAACAAAAAAAGAGGAAGAAGAAGGGGAATTTTCGACAATTATTTGTCCAAAATGTGGATATAAAAATAAATCAGATGCTTGGTATTGTGAAAATTGTGGAACTGAATTAATTGCACCAGAAGATTAACATTCTATTTTACATCCCCTCCTATTTTTATTTGCCACGTAGACACAAGAAGCACAGAGAAAGTGGTAACTATGAGTTTTGTCTTTTTACAAGAAAATTTTTTAAGAGGGGTTGACAAAATAAAAGTTACATATAGAATAATATGATATTATCTAAAATGAGTATCTCAGAGCTCCAAGAAAAAGAATACAAAGGGTTAAAACATATAGCCCGGAGATTAGGAATACAATATTCCGATATGAACAGGGAAGAACTAATCTATTCCATCCTAAAAAAACGTGCTAAAAAAGATGGAAAGGTATTACAACAAGGTGTTATTGAAGTGCTAAATGAAGGATTTGGATTCCTAAGATCTCTGAGGAATGACTATACTCCAAGTCCTAATGATATATATGTGTCACCCTCAATCATAAAGAAACTCAATATCAAAACCGGTGATACTTTAATCGGCACAGTAAAACCCCCTAAGAATTCAGAGAAATATTATTCGTTAGAAACAATAAAGAGTGTAAACTTCACAGATCTACAGAAAGCAATTGAAAGAGAGCCATTTAGCGAACTTACCCCGCTTCATCCAAGCGAGAAGATAAATTTAGAAACAAAAGATGAAGATATCTCGATGAGAATAATAGACCTATTAGCTCCCTTAGGAAAGGGACAAAGAGGCCTGATTGTTTCCCCTCCAAAGGCAGGAAAAACAATTCTCTTAAAAAAGATAGCTCATTCTATTAGCGAAAAACATCCTGAGATTTATCTCATAGTCCTTCTTATCGATGAACGTCCAGAAGAGGTTACGGATATGCAAAGATCTGTCGACGGAGAAGTCCTTTCTTCTACATTCGATCAACCTCCCCAAAGACACCTCCAAGTAGCAAATATGACTCTGGAGAAAGCAAAAAGACTGGTAGAATTTGGATATGATGTTGTTATCCTTCTCGATTCAATAACAAGGTATGCCAGAGCCAACAATCTTGCTGTACCTCACAGTGGTAAAACACTATCTGGAGGAGTTGACTCAAATGCTCTTAGAATACCTAAGAGGTTCTTTGGTGCTGCAAGGAACATTGAAGATGGTGGAAGCCTTACAATACTTGCTACAGCATTAATTGAGACAGGTTCTCGTATGGACTCTGTAATATTTGAGGAGTTCAAAGGCACTGGTAATCAGGAAATAGTTCTCGACAGAAACCTCTCCAATCAGCGTATTTTCCCTGCTATTGACATCCTTGCTTCTGGAACAAGAAAAGAAGAATTACTGCATACCCCTGAGGTTTTAAATAGAGTTTGGGTTTTAAGGAAGATATTGAGTGGCGTGGAGGACAATACTGAAGCAATGGAGTTCTTAATCTCCAAGATGAAGATGACAAAGAATAACAAAGAATTCTTAGAACTTATGACAAAATAGGAGGAAAATTGAAAAAGGATATACATCCGGAATATAAAGATGCAATAATAACCTGTACATGTGGCAACAAGATTAAAACAAGATCAACAAAAGAATCAATTCATGTAGAAATCTGTTCTGCCTGTCATCCTGTATATCAGAAACTCCGAAAAGAAGGAGTTATTCCCGACCTCTCGAATATTTCAAAGATATAGAGAAGGTCTTAGTTCTTAGGTTTTAGCTCTTAGTCTCCCCCACTTTTAATATTTTAGAAAAATTGAATTTAAATAAATAATATCCAAGACCTAACACCTAATACCCAATCCCTAAGACCTAATTTATCCTGTATCAATAAATTCTGACCCTTTCCGGATATTTCTAAGACTACCCATAAATCTATTCTCACAACCATTGAGTATGATTTCATTTACTGCATTCCTCACCCGTCCAATCATACCTCTATCCTTAAGGGGATCAAAAAATTTAAAATCAGGAAAACCATGTTGTCGTGTCCCAAAAAATTCTCCTGGCCCACGTAGCTTTAAATCTACTTCCGCTAGTTTAAATCCATCATTTATTGTTTCAAGAGCGCCGATCCTAGCCTTGCTATTATCCGTGATACTATTTTCCTGTGCAATCATTATGAAAAATGCTTTACCTCCCGCTCTTCCAATTCTCCCTCTTAGCTGATGGAGCCCGGCGAGTCCGAACCTATCTGCGTTTTCAACTACCATTATATTGGCATGAGGAACATCAATCCCAACCTCAATGACAGTAGTAGTTATAAGAACATTAAACTCTCGTCCTCTAAAACCATTCATAACTCTTTCTTTTTCCTCCCTTGCCATCCTTCCATGCAATACGCCAACCTTTAAATCGGGAAAGAAATTGTTGATAAGGAAGTTAGCTTCTTTCTCAATTGAACATAAATCCATTTTGTCTGATTCCTCTATAAGAGGCAATACTATGTATGCCTTTACACCCTTCTCTCTTACTTCCCTGTAAACCCAATTATATATGAGTTTCCTCTTATTCTCTTTTCTTACCCATCTTGAAAGGGGTGTAATCCGACCCGGAGGCATTTCATCAATGGTCGATAACTCTAGGTCTCCATATACAGAAAGAGCCAGTGTTCTTGGAATTGGCGTTGCAGTCATCACCAGAGAATCAGATTCACTTCCTTTTCTTTTAATTTTTGCTCTCTGTGCGACCCCAAAACGGTGTTGCTCATCTATTATTACCAATCCTAAATCAGGTATCTTGATATCCTCTTCCAGTAAAGCGTGCGTCCCTATAATGATACCCCTTTTCTCCTGTATATGAGATAATGCTTCCTTTTTTTTCCGGGAATTCATTCCACCTACAAGAAGCCAGATAGGAACAGACAATGAGGTCAAAAATTCTTTGATCACAAAGAAATGTTGATATGCGAGTATCTCTGTGGGGGCCATAAGAACAGAATAAAAGCCATTATCAACTGCAATTAGCATTGTGGCTATTGCAATCACTGTTTTCCCTGAACCTACATCACCTTGAAGCAGTCTATTCATTGAATCAGGGGATTGCATATCTTTCTTGATTTCAGCTAAGACCTTCTTTTGTGAATTAGTGAGTTCAAATTTCAGTGAAGAGAGAAATCTTTTCAAAAGATTGGAGTCCACATTAAAAGAAAAACCCCTATGTTTCTTTTTTTCTTTCTTTCTAAGAGCTAAAAACAATTGTAGATAGAAAAGCTCGTCAAAAGCAAGTCTCTTTTTCGCTCTCGTTATGAGTTTTCTGCTGGAAGGGAAATGTATGTTCTGTAAAGCTTCTGGAAGCGAGATTAAATCATGTTTTTTTAATATGTTAGGAGGTAGAGAGTCACTCACTTTATCCAGTACCTCGTTAAGAATGCAATTAATAGTTTTTCTCATAAATCTATGTCCAAGACCTTTTGTTAATGGGTATAACGGAATTATCCTTCCAGTATGTATTAGTTCTTTTTCTTCCTTAGATAAAAACTCATAATCCGGATTGATTAACTGTAAGCCACGGAAGTGATCAACTTTGCCACTCAAGAAAAGATGCTGTCCCTTTTTAAAATGTTTGTCGACCCACTCCTGATTAAACCAACGGCCCGTAATCATCCCTGTTCCATCATACACAATAATGTCAGTGATTAGCATATTCCTTCTACTCTTTCTAGAGTTTTTGGAAACTATATCACCCTCCACAGTCGCTTCTTCACCAACCTTTAGGTCTTTGATTGGTTTTATATCACTTCGATCAAGATATCTTCGTGGTGGAAGATAAAGGAAATCACGAATCGTTTTTATTGAAGATCGGGCCAGCAATTTTGCTCTATAAGGTCCTACACCTCTTACCCACTGAATTGAATCGTCAAGAGATAACTTAGACATAAATAACTAA
>Ga0315541_1000882_pt1 | contig 30203 bp, 22 predicted proteins | sample SalMarSW160190MG_FD_203095 | JGI IMG/M metagenome (GOLD analysis project Ga0315541, IMG submission 203095) | Salt marsh sediment microbial communities from the Plum Island Ecosystem LTER, Massachusetts, United States - Salt Marsh Sediment SW1601-190 ...
AGAGAATCGCGGCTGTCTGTGGAAAGCGGCACCGGCGAGGTGGACTTCGAAAACGAACTATTGAAGATAAGCCTCTCCCCCGATTTTCAAATCTCTGACCTGGAGTTGAAAGAGGAGTTCGAGGGCCCGTTTTCCCTGACCGAAGCGGCGGAGATGTACGTGATCCTCAAGGGGGTTACCACCTCTTTGCCTTTCTTGCCGGTTTGATCTGAAGTAGGGGCGAGGTATCCCCGGAGAGAAAATATCCAGGTCGTCCTCTTCGCAGGCAGATAGCCCTGGTAATGCCGACAGTCCGATGAGGATGCTTTGCCCTTACCGGAGTGCATCACCTGCTACCCCGTGCGTCCTCGTCCATTGCCTGCCCCCTGCTTGACCGGTTCCCCATTTCGGTGTAGGATACCCTTAGTTCGATGAGAAAGAAGAGTGCTTGACCCGCGCGTGTGCTTCGTGAGGAGCACGTGCCATATCTGACCGAGCGCGAGCGGGCCGCCGTGTCTCGTTTCCTGTGCCTACTATGCCTGTTTCTACGCGCTGTCCGCCGCACTGTACGCCATCGGCGTCGTTCGAGGCAAGCACTCTGGTGTGCAGGCTGCGCTGAGCCGGTTCCTGGTACGGCCCGGCCTGGTCGAAGAAGAGTACAAGGACATCTACAGAGCCTTACGGAAAGCGCGGGAGGAGAGTGACTACGAACTACGCTTCGTGCCTGAGCCGGACGAGGTGGCCCAGTTGCTTGAGGATGCTGAGCGCTTTGTGGCGCGGATGGAGGCCTTTCTGCGAGAACAGGGGGCTCTATAGACGCCATCGGCGACAATTAGTCAAATCATCGGCGATGATTCAAGCAATCCCCGACGACAATCCTCGCTTCGTTGCTGCGCCGTGAGCGTATCACATTGGGGACAAGAAATAGGGGGGAATAGGGTCACAAGGTTCGTAAAATGAGCCCAAACGGGGCTGGCACGGGATTACAATCAAAGGTGCCAGCCTCGTGGAAATAGGGTACACTGTACCCAGCCACACATACAGGAGGCTGGCAGATGCAGTGTACCATAGGATTGACGAATCGCCAACGGCGGTGGGGTGCTGGTGCTCACACGATGACGGTGTTGGGGCTGGTGCTGCTGACAGTGATGGGCATCCGAGTGGAGAGCATCGGGGGATGGGTGACCTGTCCACCACAAGTGATCGGGTTGGAAGGGGAACGACGGGCGGGGCACAGGGGGCGGAGCTGTCAGTGTAGGTTTGCCTGGCGCGTAGGGTGGGCTTGGATGCGGCGGAGTTGGGTGGGGGCAGCAGTGCGCAGCGAGGCCCTAATGGTGCTGGTGTTTGCGACCGACCGACAGGAGTGGGAGTGGGTTTGTCTGCTACCGTGGGCAGCGTGGGTGTGGAAGGGGCTGGGGGTTGCCTGGCCAGGTCTGGGGCGGCAGCCATTATATCGAGGGCCAGGTCGTCTGTGGGAGGAGGCGGGGCGTCTGGCGCTGATCGGACTGGGGATGGTGTGGTTGAGTGAGCAACTCCCTGCGTTTATGGGGCTTCGCGTAGGGGCGTTACCGGTAGGGATGTGCTTACAGCACTGGGCCAGTGAGCCGCACATTGAGGTGGCGCGGGATGAGGAGGGCGTGTATCACGTGCAACTGAGTGGGGAATTCGAGATGCACGTGGATGGGAACGTAGAGTTCTACAAGCGGCTGTTGGTGATCTTTCTAGGGCTGCTGGAAGCACCGGGCGAGACACGGGCCAGTCGGCGGACGAGGGATGGACGGACGCTGTATGTGCGGCAGGAGCAGATGGCGGCATGGTTCGGGGTGCCACACCCGGTGATCAGCCGGTGGTTCGGCTACTGGTTGAAGCAAGACTGGCGGCGGATGTTGAGCCAGAGGTGGGGAGAAGTGCTGACGTTGGAGGCGCAACAGCGCGTCATCGAGAGTTGGGTCCAGTTCCCGTGGTGGTCGGCCAGGCGGGAATGGCAACATCTGCGGGCACAAGGGAGCGCCATCACCCTCAACCAGGTGAAGGAAATCGGACGGGAGAGCGGCTGGACGACCTTGCGTGAGGTACTGAGTCGGGTGTACGTGATCGACGTCGCATCCTTCCGGCCGCGGGACGAGTGGTTGACGGAGCAGTTACTGGCGCAGATACAAGGGCTGGTGGAGCGATTGGAGGAGTTGGGAGGTCTGACGCCAGAACAGCAGATGGAGTTGGCCGACCTGGAAGCGTCGTGGAAGGAGTTGGGGCTGCGTCCGGCGGTGGTCCGCCGCCCTTTGCCGTGGGTTTTGCGCCTGGAGCGGTTGCTGTTCGGTCACTGGGAGCCGGTGGAGGACGGGAGCGTACATTGCATCTACTGCAGCACGACGGATGTATCGCGCAAGAGTCGCAAGCCCCGCTCGAAGAAGTACGTGGACGAGGAAGGTCACGTGCAGACGGTAGAGGTATATCGTTACTACTGCCACAACCCAAAGTGCAAGCGCAAGAGCTTCACCAACCTGCTGCTGAATCTGCTGCCTTACTCCAAACAGCCACTGGAGCAGCGGCTGGCGGCGTTGCAGATGTACAAGTGGGCACGGAGCGTGTACCGCTGCACCGGGCAGACGTTGGGGGTGAGCAAGATGACGGCCTACCGCTGGGTGAGCGGCTTCGGCTATGAGTTGCTACCAGTGGCAGCCCTCTTTGGTGTGGTGCGTTCCAGCGGGGTGGTGGGGATAGATGAGAAGTACGTCCTGGTGCCCAAGAACGACAAGCCAGAAGGGAAGATGAAACGCTGGATGTACGTCTACTTCGCGGTGGACTGCTACACCTACGACCTGCTGCACATCGAAATCTACCCCTACAACAACAGTCAGAGCGCCAAAGCCTTCCTGCTGGCCCTGCGTGCCAAGGGCTATCACCCGCGCGTCATCGTCACCGATATGCGGGTGGACTATGGACCGTTGATTGCGCGGGTCTTCCCCAGGGCCGTCCATCACGAGTGCATCTTCCACGCTTCGAAGCAAGTGGGAGAGCACATCGCAGAGGTCTACGGGACAGACTACGCCGAGACGTATCCCGAGGTGGTGGCGCTCAAGGAAGAGATCGACCACATCTTTGACGCTCGCACCAAACGGACTGCCCGCCACCGCTACGAGCAAGTGATGGCGCAGCGGGAACGCTTCGTGACCCAGACACCAGAAGCAGCCGCCATCTTCGACTTTCTGGAGCGCCACTGGCCGAAACTGGTCAACGCGATCGAGAGCCACCACATCCCCACCACCAACAACGCCACCGAGGAAGTGATCCGCATCTTCACTCAGCACTACAAGACCTTCTGCGGTTTCGAAAACATTGAGACTGCCCGGCTCTACCTGGCCGTCTTCGAGAAGGTCTATCGCTTCACCCCCTTCTCCGACGACGCCCAGGAGCGGATCCGGGGCAAGTGCCCGCTCGAACTGGCAGGCTATGAGGTGCAGAAGTTGCCAATGGCCCAACTCTTTCGCGGGCTGGCCCTCCAGTGGCCCGCCTCAGCCTTCCAGGAGTTTGTCCCCAATGTGTGACGGTCGCGCCCATCAATTTGCCCTGCCCGCCCTATTGTGCTACAATCCCCATGCAAGAAGCCTCGCGGCTTCAGGGAGCCCGAGGCTCGGCCAGGGCGGGCACTCGCCCCGGCGGGATTCATTCTAGCACAACGCCCGCCCAACGTCAACCCGGGGGCGGGCGTTGTGGTTTGGAGCATTCATTGCGCTGACAAACAATAGAGGCCCATTGTTCACCCTCTCTTTGGATCAAGCAATGCCGGACAAGACTCAACAGGAACTCAACCCTCGTCCAGAGGAGCGGTCATCAGCGGTGGTTGATCCCGTCTTGCTTGCGACTGCAGAAGAGCGGGGCATCAAACTAGCTGACATTCCATTGGGACGCCTTGCCCTCTCCCCAGCCATGGAGAGCGCGCTATGGGTTGAGGGAATTGAGTCCGTCGAAGACCTAGCAACTCACGGAGGAGAATTCACCAAGACCTCGTATTTCCAACGGTGGCCGGATGCGCTGCGCGAGCTTAGAGCCGAGTTCGACCGCTTTCTCAGCTCCTTGTTGGATTTCACCGGTCAGCACCCCAAATCTGCGAGAGACAACAATGAGTTGTCAGTGCGTAGGCACAGGGAAACTTCCTCCAACAAGAAGGCCCTTGAGGAATCCATCAGCGTGCTGAGAGCACTGGCTCAAATGGAGCGGGACACACATCCTGACTCTATGCAACCTCCGCGAATTGACAATCTACAAGTGCCTCAAGAGCACCCGCTGCTTGTCGAAGAGGGCAAACGTGGCTTGCCCTCACCGATGCGCCAGCCCGATGACATACCATTGGATGTCCTTGGCCTGTCCCGCCGGGCCTACAATTGCTTGCGACGCGCCGGGTTGCGCACGGTCGCCGAAGTCGCCGCATTCACCGATGAGCAACTCTTGAGCATCCGCAATCTGGGCATCACCGTGCTGAGCGAAATCCGCGAGAAGTCGGCGGCCTATTTAGCCCAGCATTCGCTGCCTGAGCAATATCAGTCCCCAGAACCTTCTCAACCAGAACGTCTGCCAGCAAGTAAGGTTCCTCTTTCAGACAACACACCTATCGAAGGCTTAGGGCTATCTATTGGACCTCATAACGCTTTGATGCGTGGTGGTATCGTCACCATTGGTCAATTGGCGCAGATGTCGTTGGAGCAAATCCTTCGCGTCCGGAACGTTGGTAAGAAAGCACTGGCTGAGATAGAGGAGAAGCTGAAAGCGTATCTGGCTGAGCATCCTTTGCCGCCGCCCGAACCGGCTGCACTGCCTGAACCTGAGCCGCCAACTCCTTTGATTGACCCGGCGCTGCTGGCCCGTGCTGCTCAGGTCCCCTTGGACAACATCTCAGTTGAGCGGTTGGTTTTGCCTGTTCGGTGGCGTAACCAGTTGCACCGTCAGGGCATTGAGTCGGTCGGTAAGTTGGCCCGGCGACCCGCCAACGCTTTCGACCAGGATTCCCTGGTTAGGAAGCAATTGGATCGTTATCTGACCTGGCTGTTGGAGCAGGATGAGGCCACCTGGGCCAATGAAGTTGCCGGGCTAGGCATCAGCCCACTGCACCGGCTGGCGCTGAGCGAAACAACGCTGGAAGTGTTGATGGGGCAGTGGCTAGACACCCTTGGGCCGCAACACTCGTGGGCTCCCGGATTGGCCAGACACAGCCAATACCGACAGGTCATTCGCTGGCGCTACGGCCTGGACGGCGAATCACTGACGTTGGAAGAGATAGGAAAGCATATTGGCGTCACCCGCGAGCGGGTGCGGCAGATTCAGGGGCGGGCACTGCGGATCTTGCGGAAACCTCAGCATCGCGAGGTTATTCTTCCTCTGACGGCGCTGCTGGTTCACTTACTGGAGCAGACTGGTGGCTTGATCAGCGAAGCACAAATTGAGGTTGCCTTGCGACGCGAGGTGATCCTCGGCGATGTGGAACCAGTCGGCGTAGCTCGTCTGATCTTTGAGACTGAAGACAATGTCAAGTGGCTGTGCAAGATCCGGGCCTGGGGGTTGACCCACTACCCACTGCCCGAAGTTCACGACATTCAGCATCGGCTGGTCCGGGTGCTGGAAAAAGAGCATGGGCCGCTGCCGCGCGAGGAGGTAGTCAGCCGCTTCAAGAAGTCTCGCTTCTATCACAATCGAAAGGACAAACTGGGAAGCAGGTTCATTGTTGCCTGTTTGCGTGCTCACGCAAGAATCCTGATCAATGACGAGGACCTGTGCAGCCTGGAGAAGTGGGAGCGCCATCGCATTGATAAGATCATCTTGGCGCTGCGTCAAATCGGTGAGCCAGCGCACTACCGAGAAATTGCCCAAGTGACAAATGAATTTGTCCCGCCTGAACTCCAGGCATCTCCTCGGGTGATTCACGCACAGTTGGGCCAGCACCCGGACTTGTTTGTCTGGGTCGGCCAGCGTGGGACTTACGGACTGAAGGAATGGGGACTGGAAAAGCCGCCTACTTACGAAGAAGCTCTGGTGCAGGTGTTCGAGGCATCAGGACGTCCGCTGACCTTTCAAGAAACCCTGGCCCTTGTTTCTGAAGTGCGTCAGGTATGTAATGAAAACTCTGTCTCAATGACCCTAATGATGAGCGAACAGTTTCGAGCTTTTCCGGATGGTACCTATGGATTGAGTTCGTGGAGTCTTGCTGACGATGTTGGGGAAAGAACCTTGCCACCAGATTTCTTGGAGGATGTGAAGCAACGCCTATTCCGGAAATTGTCTGAACAGACTCAACTTCAGCCTTCTATTCGAGAAGTCTCTCGTGTTACGGAAGGATAGAGAAACTACTGCCCCTTCAAAGACATCTGGGAACTATAGCCATGACGACTAAGCAAAGAAGATACATCTACTGGTGCCGAGAATGTGGAGTACCGCTGCTTCAGCGCGAGTGTGGCAAGTGTGGTACCAAAGGAATCAAAACCGTCTCTGATCTCAAGCCAATGTTTGAGGAAGAACGAGCGTTTTACGCCAGAGAAACAGGCTGGTCGAATCTCTTGGACTTCGAGCTTCCCCTGCTATGGATGCGATACAAGACGGTTTGGTATAATGGACAGAGACTTGTGAGATTCTCTGCTGGAGATGGTAAGCCGAGTGTGGTCAAAGAATATGATCATTGTCTCTCTGAACTCAAACCTACGCTTGAGACACTACGTAGAGCCAATGCAGGAACCCTTAAGAATTTGGAGAAGGATGCAATTGACTTCATAAAGCAGGTTGTCACTGAGCATCCTAAACGGCTTCCTGCAGTCTCCTTTAGTGGGGGCAAGGATAGCGCAGTAGTGTCATACCTTGTCCGAAAAGCGCTGGAAACGAACGAGGTTATGCACGTTTTTGGAGACACTACTATTGAGTACCCTGACACTTATGCCTTTACGGAGGAGTTTCGCCGAGCGAGCCAAATACCCGCCGAGATGTTCCTGATGCCGCGCGCTCCCCTCGATTGGTTTGAAATGTGTGAGAGGCTTGAGCCACCCAGCAGGATTTTGCGTTGGTGCTGTACAGTCTTCAAGGCAAACCCACTGGGGACAGTTATGAATACCCTTAACGACGGTGGAGTCTTAAGCTTTGAAGGGATACGAAGGTGCGAATCAGTCAGTAGAAGAAATGCAGAGGAAATTTATAAAAACAAAAAAATATCGCATCAACTGTCTGTTAGGCCGATAATCGACTGGAAGGACCTGGAGGTATGGATATACTTGTTAGTAAAAGGCATTCCCATCAATCCTGTATATAAAAAGGGGCTGACACGCGCTGGATGTCTTTACTGTCCATATAATAGCTCATTCACAGATTATCTGCTTTCACAAATCTATCCTGAAAGAATAAAGGAATGGCGTGATTTTTTGGTGGAGCACGCCAGGCAAATCGGTAAAAAAGATGCTGTGGAATATGTTGCCAGCGGAGGTTGGAAACTGCGCGCAGGAGGCACAGAAAGGGCATCACAGAATACAAGGCTAACACGATCTGGCAAACCTTGCGAAGGAGATGCCGAAATCAGGTATCAATTAACACGTGCCGTGACTCCCACCCTTTATGAAATGTTCAAACCGTTAGGTATTCTATCACCGATATTTAGTCCCGACCTGGGATACTTTGCGGTTCTAGATTATGAAACTCAAGAAGAGCTGTTTAGATTTCTGGCACCCGTGGGGAAATCCAGTCTTAACATAATTGTGCTGAGAACTAAGGGACAGAGGTTACTACTACAGCAGATTGAACGTCAAATCAAGAAGTTTCAAGCATGTGTCGGATGTGGTGGGTGTGTGGCAGTTTGCCCCACGGGTGCTCTATCCCTTAATCCGTCTATCAGGGTGGACGGTGAAACCTGCATACGTTGCCTGAAGTGTTCCAGGTTCACCAAAAGTGGTTGTATTGCATTGAATTCCCTGCACACTAGCGGGGAAATAGGAAGGAGAAAGCGAATGTCTGTAGATTTTCATCACAACTTCGTGCTGAAGCGGTCCACGCTCTCCAAGGCTCTCCAGGCGCATATATCAAACTCCAAAATAACGCATGACGAGCAGATGTCAGTGATTGGTGTGGGATACAAAGCAGTCGCTGGCTATGTAGGCTGGCTACATCATACGGGCCTGAGAGATTCAACCGCGAGGAAGGTCACGGAGCTTGGGGAGCTAATTCACAGCTTTGACCCCAATATGCTTGACGAGGGGACAAAGTGGGTATTACATTACCAGCTTTGCCGGCCAAGCGAGGACGAGAGCACCCTGCTTTGGCGGCACTTGATTATCAAGTGGTTACCGAAGAATGAAAGATTCTCCCGCCGTCAGTTTCAACAAAGCGCCTCAAAGATTCTGCCCCGGATAAGTGATAAGAAGCTCCGTAGGTGTGCAAACATTGCCCTTCGTTGCTATACAGAAGAAGAAGCATTAGGAAGCTTGGGGATTCTGCAATTTAAGAACAAACTCTATCAAAGAGGTATGCCTCCCGAGTTCCCTTCACCTCTTCTCGTCGCCTATGTCATTTACGACCACCGCGAGAAAGGACTCGCCACTTCCACAACTGCAATTGACACCTTACTGTCTGAGGATGGTAACGTGGGGAAGATTTTTGTCTTGGCTCGCGACGAGTTAATGGCCAGGTTACACCAACTCGAGTTCAAAGGATTGGTCAGAATAAGCCGCGTGGCCGATCTTGACAACATCGCTTATACCTTCAGGGGTAACTCTTTCGACATCCTGAGAATGTACTACGAGGAAAAGCACAGATGACGTTGCTTCAACAGCAGATCAAAGATTTAGTGGAAAAGGTAGAGGACTTAAAGCTCGCTAGGCGTAAGGTTTTGGTCCTCTGCGGCCGCCCTCTAAGTGGGAAAACCGCTCTGGCTAAGGAAGTGTGTCAACAACTGAATGCCACTTACGTTGATGCTTCCACTGAGCTGCTACCCGGGATCACTTCGCCGGTGTTAGGCGCTTATGGGCCTGATGACTTTCTGAAGTGGATCAAAGGTGAGGCAAGCAACAGCAAGATCCTCTGTGTAGACGAGGTAGAACCTCTTCTGGCCACCTTTGAAAAGCAAGGGGCGCGAGATTTCTTTCAGATATTGGGATCTATCGAGCCCAAGCAAGCGATAATCATTATTACCCGCCTTGAAAAGTCGCTCAAGGGTGCACGCTTTCCGGACAATCGTATTTTCTGGCTCTAGCAGCCTGTCGGAGAGAACACGTTTTGCTGAGAAAAGCCCCACTCAAGCACGATTTTAAGCCTGAATTTAGGCCTCGCGCCCCACTTTTGCCGCAAAAAGCCGCGAATTTAGGGACGGCATTTTTTACTCTGACAGACTGCTAGTGAGGAGGATAACATGGCTAAGAGCGATACGATCAGCAAAATCGTTTCCATTTCTCCCGCTTTCTCCGAGGAGGTCGCCCTCAAAGATGACTTCAACAATCCGAAATTGAACCAGCAGAAAGTGCGGGGATATGTGCCCAATCAATCAGGCAGAGTTGCTCTGAAGGGCATTTTCGAGGGACTACACCCCACCTCTACGAAGCGGGTGCATTTGATCACCGGGTCTTATGGCACTGGCAAGTCCCATTTCGGTTTGGTGTTGGCCAATTTGGCTTCCCGTCCTGTTGACGATACAGACCTTGCTCCCTTCTTCACCAAAATACGTGAGAAGGACGAGACCGTCCACCATTACGTTCGCCATCAACGCGCTGTTTCCAAGCGATTCCTGGTCGTGATTCCAGAGCCGCGTTGGGACCCCCAAGGGTTCGACCATTCTCTGCTGGCTGCTCTGATGGAAGCCCTTGAGCAAGAGAGGGTCGAATTCCGCCCACCGTCCAATTTCACTGCTGCAGTTAGACAAATCGAGGACTGGCAAGCGACAGACCAAGAAGCCTGTGAGAAATTGGAAAAAGCGCTGCCTAAACGAGCTATGTCCATTCCAATCATCATTGACCGCTTGAAGAAGTTTGACGATGACGCCTATAACCTGTTCAAAGAAGCCTACAGCGAGGTTGCGCACGGTGCTCTATTTCAGCCACTTGCCGTTGCCGATCCCAGAAAGATCTACGAAGAGACCATCAAATTTCTGAGGAGTACTGGCGATTGGCAGGGCATATTCATCCTTTACGATGAATTTAGCAACTATCTCGCGGAGATGGCCAGAGACCCCGATAGTACTGAAGGGCAAATGCTGCAAAGATTCGCCGAGTACTGCAAGCGAACTGGCGAGAACCAATGTCACCTCGTTATGATCGCTCACCAAACTCTCAAGGACTATGCTAAAGGTTACCGCACTCAGCAGGAATGGGAGAAGATATACGGTCGTTTCATCAGGGGTGAGCATCTCTTGACTACCCTGAGCGAGGAAAACGAGATGGAAAATATGATTGATTCCATCATTAATCAGAGAGGAGAACAGGCCAACGAGATAGAATTATTGAAGGAAGTCTATGGGCACAGTGACTTGACCATCGCTGCCGATATGGTCAGGGAGAGAGATTTGTACTCTAAGCAAGACGTGAAATGGCTGGAGTCCGTTCTGCTCCAAGGATGTTATCCGCTTCACCCCTATGCCACCTTTTGCCTTCCCTGGCTGGCTGAGAAGGTAGGACAAAGCCACCGCACCGTTTTTACCTTCTTCGACGATCCGAGAGAAGGAGGTCTCCGTCATTACATAGATTCCACAGGCGCGTTTACCGACGATGATCATCTCAATCTCTACACCACTGACAGACTGATTTGGTATTTCTCCGACGCAGCGAAAAGTAAACCTGATTACAAGCCTATCGTGTTGGCTCGTGACGAGGCACTGGCTATCTGTGGCGCTCACAAACTCTCTTGCCGCATCGTTGATGCCATCACCGTTTTGAACATCATAGGACACCCTAAGCTTCTGCCTACCAAAGAGACTATAGTTGAAGCCCTACATGTCCCCCCACAAGAAACAAGTGAGATTGAACAATTGCTGGTGGAGTTGGTTGAGAAGAGGGTATTGCGTTTCCGACAAGCCACTCAGCATTATGAACTGCCATGTCGCACGGGGGAGGTGGGCGCCGAAGAGGCCATTGATAGAGAAAAAGAGACCCTTCGGGAAAGCTTCAATCTGGTAGATACGCTCAATGCCAAGTATGGACTGGATCCTATAGAAGCACGTCAATACTCAGAAAAGCATTTCGTGACCAGAAAGGCGGTGAGGGAGTTCATCTTCCCCGCACATCTCTCCAATCCCCAGGCTTACCTTGAGAGAATCAAAAAATGGTACTCTCCAGATCGTGGGAAATATGAAGGTGATACCCTTGTCCTGTACGTGGTTGCGGAGAGCGCTGCCGATATCAAAAATGCCAAGAACCATCTGGAAAACAAAGCCTGCCAGCACCCTCAACTCGTCGTGGCCGTTCCCAAGACAACTGTGGGTTTTGCCGAAGCAGTTTTGGAAGTCGAAGCGGCGAAAAGACTGAAGACCCGGGGTCTTACCACCGAGAGTGGCACCGTGGATCGGGATGACCTGGATGCGGTCCTGAGTGACGCTGAAACCATTGCAAAGGAGGACCTGGCCACTTTCCTGAGCGCTGATAACTTCACCTGGTATTGCGGAGGTAATGTAACGACTGTGAAGCGAAACGGGGAGGAGGGTTACATCTCAGAAATCTTGGGACACGTACTCGACAAGACCCCAGCCGTCAGGGATGACGCAACTATGACCTCCCTGGCGGGCAAGAGTAAAAGGTGGATGAAGGATCGCCAAGAGACTGTAGGCATGCTCCTTGGTGTGAAGGGGCCTTTCCCTATCAGAAAATCGCGTGGGAGCGCCGTTGATCGCATCTTGCGGGCCTGCCTGAAGAAGACTGAACTACTGGAAAAGATGAGTGACAAGGGCAAGATTGAAGAGTTCCAGGTGCGCAGGGACCCGCCGGCGAAATCCGAGTTGGCGGAAATATGGCAACTATTGCGAAGCAACATGGTTGATCCAAGCGGTAAAGCAGTGGAAATGGGCCAACTTGTGCGCACACTGCTTGAGCCGCCATACGCTCTGAGCCACCAGCTTATAGAGATTCTGCTTGCTGCCTTTCTCAGAAACATAAAAGATGAGTGCGTCATCTTCAGCAATCACATTGAAGTCACGAAAACTGGAGACTTTAGCCTCTATTCTCAGATGCCGATAACAGCGGAGAATCTGATCTGGCTTGTCTCACATCCAGACGACAGTGTGATGTACTATTTTGAGGTTAGCAATGTGGAGAGGAAATACATCACCAGAATCATTGAGATGGTTGATCCCGAAGGCAAGTTCGCGGCTGACGTTGGCTTGTGGGAGAACGGCAAGAACAGTTTGTTAGGCTGGTTCGGGGCACTACCCCAGATAACCACTTCGGCGACGAACTTCCGGTATCCTGAATCGGAGGCCCTCATCAAATTGCTGAGCGACCAGAATAGAACGCGAGACGCAAAACAACTCCTCAAACAATATCTGCCCCAGGCCTTGGGCGTGGAAATGGCTGAGCCTCTCTCAAAGGGTGATCGTGATAAAGTCATTGCCGTTTTCACGACCTGCTTCGAGGAATTGGCCAACTATGCCCAATCCCAGGAGCTGCTGTTGGTCAGCCGGCTGGCGGACGTATTTGAGGCCGAGGGGAAAACCCAAAGTGACTTGGCGATGGCGGTAGGCAAGTGGTACAACGAAACCCTCACTGAACCACAGCGCGTCCACGTTTTCGTTGGCGATGAGGGTCACCTAAAGCAAGCAGTGGAACAAGACGCCCCAATAGTTGATCGCTTCTTGATAGGCTTACCAGCAAAGATGGGTTTGGGCGCGTATACAGAGTGGGGAGACAGCGCAAGTTTTGAGTTATTCATAACCAAGGCGGAACTGGCGAAACGGGCAATTGAGCAGTGGACACCATCAGAACCGCTACCAACGCTTATCACTGATCTCCCTGCGCGAATAGCCAGGGCAATGGCGGAAGTGAAGCGCATTTTCCAAACCCTCCGTATCCCTCTCGAGAATCAGAGAGAAATCCTGACCCAATTGCTCAAGGAGATTGCCGAATGATAGTGATTCACATCGGAGTTCTGCCAGAGCAGCCGGTTCCTGATGATGCGCTGGTGCTCTATGAGCCCGAAAACTACCCTGCGGTCCGACACCGGATCAGAGCCGCAATTGACACCAGTGAAGACCTGGATGTCTACGTGAAGCATCCCGTTTGCTGCTCATGGTTTTGGGACCTGGCTGATTACGGCTTTGTCCACATCGTGAACGACGGCCCCGTCGAGCAACTTGAGCGCAAACTTGGTATTCCGATGATTCCTACTGAGCTTGTGGAGAATCCTGGGCGGATACTTGAACTAGGGCTGCTCGATTTGCCCGACCCTTGCGAAAAAGTGGAGGATGTATGGGCTTGGATAATTAAGCAAAAACTAGGCAAGACTTGGGCCGCTAGTGAACCTTCTTTCCAACACCTCCGCGACCTGGCAGATTGGTATGTCGAAGGCACCGTGCCTCAAGAGCTAAGGGAAAGAGCCAAAGAGATAGAACAGGGATGGCTATCGAAGGCCACTGGCAAGCTCAAGGGAGCCTACCAATCCTTTCTGCAACTTCCGAGGAAGAACGCGCTGTTTCTGTGTTGCTGGCAGAATCTCAGCACGTACGAGGAGAGCGATCGCGAACGTTGGTTGGATGAAGAGGGATGGTATGTGCCCAGTCTAATCTGGGTGGCAGAGAAGATTCCCCCTCTCTCCTTTCCGAACATTGCCCGCACCAAGTTGTCTCCCAAGGCTCACGTGTATTGGAACACCTACTTCCAGGGGAACCTGACCGATGAACGATAACGACGAGTTTCTTGCTCAAGCCTTCAAGACCTTTGTACGTTTTGAAAAGAACCTTCGCCGCGCCATCCTGGCCGACCTCAACCGAGGATATGGCCTCCTGTGGCCGAAGAAGATCCCTTCTCCCACACTGGAGGGCTGTGAAGCCAAAAGGAACAAAAACGTTCAGGCCGGATGGGGACCTGGGCGTGAGTCAATGCTGCTTGATTACGCCGATTTCAGTGAACTCGCCAGCATCGTAGACTACTGCTGGGATGTGTTCAAAAGCAGGTTTGGCAACAAGCAGATCGTTCTGGGCAGATTGGAGGAGATTCGCCTCTTTCGAAATGCCCTGATGCATAGCAATATGCGGCCGGAAGATTGCCCCAGGATGATCGCTTTGTGTGAAGATCTGGATAGTAGATGCACCTTGGTGCTGGAGGAAATACAGCCGCCCAAGGAAAGACTGCCCAGGATAAAGGTTGTTCCTGAGAAAAGGGTGCGAGAGGAAGCCCTTACCACCGATGAGGAAGTCCTGGCGTTTTTCGAGCAGATGAAGCAAGTTCTGGATAAGATGTCCGGGCGGTTAGAGGGGGAATTGACGGCTCTGAAGGGATATTTATCGCAGCAGATCGCCAGATGCAGTCCGGCCTTGCTGGAGTACGTGCGAGATAAATTCAAGGATCTTCCTTCCACCAATGCTACAGTGGATGAATTACTCGAAGCGCTCCCTCCCGCAAAGCCTTCTCCCCCTCAAACCAGATGGCGCACGAGGAAGTGGATCTCATGGGCGGTGAATCAGTATATCCCTTACAAGCAGTGGCTTATCACCCACAGCGAACACGACTTGGGCGTGGAGGAACAAGGTCGGGAGTATGAAGAATGGCTTTACAAATTGTATCCAAAGATGCTGGCTCACACCGACAAACTTGTGTTCGGGACATACACCTACATCAAGCGAGAACTAGATAAGGGCCATCGCGTTCTCTGGGTGCTGATAGATAATCTTTCCTGCTTCTGGTTACCGATACTCATCAAAGCCCTTTTGGACAACGATCTTGTACCCTCACAAGCGCCAATCTATCAACTCGCTATGTTGCCCAGCGAAACCTCTGTCTCCAGAACCTCAGCCTTACTAGGTTTGTTGCCCAGTCAAATCACCAACGACGACACGATGGCTGCGTTTAGGGAAATGTGGCACGCTCGTGGGATAACAAACGTTCACGTCGTTTCAAGCCCCAATGAACTGACTGAAATCTCTCAATATGACGCCAATCTGTTTCTATTCGTTTACAACCGCCTTGATTACCTGGCGCACACCCCGGATCATCAACTTGATGATCGCGAGGAAGAGATAAGATTTGTGCTTTCCAAGCTTGCTTCCAAGCTCTCCCTAGCCGTCAAGTCTCTAGCTGAGCTGGGCACCGTCAGATTGGTGATCTCTAGTGATCATGGATCCACTAAACTTTATGAAGGAGGCAAGAGACTGGACGTTCCCCCATCGGCTGCGGAAGACGAGATCTATGGAAAACATCGTCGCTTCATACGCACCGGCCAGCTGGATTCCCTGAACTCCTGCGACTGGTTTACTCTGCCCGCTGATAGGTTCGGTTTGTGCGATGACTATGCCATTGCGAAAGACGCCTTCTTCATCTCTTCCCGACCTCTAGGATACACTCACGGGGGGCTGACTCCTGAGGAAACCTTGGTTCCCCTGCTGATTTTCGAGCCGGGGACACTGCCAAAACTTGACTTGCACTTCGAGCAAATTCCCCCGCCCCTCAGGCCTGGAAGACCTCAAAAGCTATCTCTGCTTGTCAGTAATCCTTTCCCACTGGCCGTTGAAAGGTTGGAAATCGTTCTTCCCGAATACGGCATCCGTTTCGGGCCGCTAACCATAGAGTCAAAGACGGAAATGGCCACGGAGGAGCGAGAAATAGAACTTCCCCCAAAGGTTCCCGTGGAGAACGGGGTGACTTACATTGATCTGACCGCCACCTTCAAAGTTGGAGGTATCTCAAGCGGTCAATCAACTAAACTCAGGCTCAAGATCCGCCAACTATATGTTTCCGAACTAGAGGAATTTGGAGATATGTTCCTATGATAGAAACAAGGGGGCCTTTCACCCAATTCCAGAGCAAAGCGAGGCAGGTTTTTGGAGATGTCTGCATAGACAAAGGTTTGTTCCTTTCGTCTGGAATGCTTGCCAGAAGTATTCCAACGTTTGTCGCTGAATGGATACTGGATCGTTATTGTCCGGACGGCAATCTGACGGATGAAGTGAAATCCAGAATAAATCGCTTTATCCAAGAACACCTACCGCGCAAAGACCAGAAAGAACAGCTCAAGAACAGGCTGTCTCAGGGTGAGGCCCTGACGATTCTCGACCAGTTCAGTGTCTATGTTGACCTGAAAACTAACACCAAACTGGTTAAGATACCTTGTATTGATGAACTCGGCTACATCGAAAGCCATTTGCTCGACAAATACGCCAACCTGCTGGGCGGCGGGATATGGGGCGCGGGCAAACTCGTCTATCACCCGCCAGATCCTGAGGAGCGGTTTTCGAGGGGAGAGGTATGGCTGATTGATTTCAAGCCCATGCAAGTAGCTAGCCTGGATCTGGACTATTTCTGCGAAGAGCGCAGCCAATTCACACTGAACGAGTGGCGTGAGTTGCTTGTGAACAGCATGGGGTCGAATCCAGAAGCGTACACGCCTAGCCAACAATCGCTTTTGCTTGCCAGGCTGCTTCCGATTGTGCAGCCGAGGGTCAACCTGATGGAACTTTCCCCAAAGGGCACCGGCAAATCCTTCATCTATCAGAATCTGTCTCGCTATGTGCGGCTGATAAGTGGTGGCAAGGTCACCGCCCCGGTGCTGTTCTACAATCTTGCCAGCAACACCCCGGGCTTGCTCACCCAGTATGACCTCGTTGTCTTCGACGAAGCTCAAACCATCTCTTTCGACAATCCTGGGGAAGTGGTGGGCGTGCTGAAGGACTACCTTGAATCTGGACGCTATACCCGTGGAAGACAACAGGCAGCGGCTGACGCCGGGGTGATGTTCCTGGCGAATATCCCGATAGACTCCAGCGGCTATCCGCGCCAGCCGGTCCTTTTCTACAACCTCCCCCGGTTCTTGCAGGAGACGGCCTTCATTGACCGCATCCATGGCATCCTACCCGGCTGGAAATTGCCACGAATCACTACGAATTCGCCAGCTAAGGGCATAGGCTTCAAGGCCGACTTCTTCAGCGAGGTACTACACGCCTTGCGAGACCGAGGAGGCTATGCGGAGTACGTTTCGGCCCATCTCAAGATAACTGGCACAGACGACATGCGAGACAAAAAAGCCATCGAACGCGTGGCCGCCGGTTACTTGAGGCTGTTCTTTCCCGATATTCGGCCTGCACCTTCCGAATTCTATGAGTATTGCGTGAAACCTGGCGTCGCATTACGACAGAGAATTCGCGACCAGCTTAGTAAGATGGACCCAGAATATAAGGTGCTGTCCATATCAGCAGAGGTGATCTAGGGTTGAGAGCTACTGAACCCCGCTACAAGCACCACACCTGTTTTCCCACATCATCAGCCTCACCATTCGAGGTCAGGGGTGGGTCCTGGCCGAGTGTAAGGTGTGGAAGGCCAGGGTGCTGCAATTTCAAGCGCGAGCGAGCGGATGAGAGCAGTGAATAACCGCAAGGTATCGGGAGAGTTTCAGCGGATGCGTTCACCCTGCTGCTGCCTTGCACCAGCGCGTGCGGGACGAGTTGCACAAGATCGATCCGGAATGTGCGAAGGTGACCATAGGGGTCGAATAAACACAAGGCTGCATTCGGGGAGGACCAAGTGCAGGCGAGTGATCACACCTGAGGCTCATGACTTGGCGCTAAGACAAACGCGGCTGGCCGTGACTGCCTTCATCCTCCTCACCCTCACCTCCTGTTTCTGATCACCGGCCGGGCTTCGTCGTGAGACTTCGTTGAGCCCTTCGCCGTGAGGAGTTTGGCTGACGACTTCGACCGTCGCAGCGGGATGGAGGCCTTCGCCAGAGCCCTGCTTCTGGCAGCGCTCTGGCTTGCTGGCCGTCCAAGATATAGAATAAACCTAAATGGGAGGGGAAGGCAATCGAGCAAGAACAACTATGGCAGGTCGCCACAATCGAAATGGAGGGACGCGGGATGCCCATTTGTGCGCCGGGTAGAACCGAGGAGGAGGTGTGCGAACGACCGCAAAGAAGGCGGCTGAGGCGCCGGTGGAGCTCTTGCGAATCGCCGAGCGAAACGGACACCAAGGGAAAAGGGGAGGAAAAGGAATAAGGAATGAAGCATAGTCCAGACCAGCGGACGCGCTGGCTTTCGAGCTTTGACAGTGTGGAAGAGGTGCTGAACTGGCTTCTGGCCTTTGGCGTGCATCGGTATGAGCGGGAGGTGAGGAAAGCCTGGGACTCGCGCCAGGTGGCGCTAGAGGCAGGCATTAGCAAGGATTACAAACTCATGATTACAGGCCGGTGGGGGCACAAGCCCAACGTGCGCATCTACCGAAGGGGGCCGAAGCGACCGCGGCGACAGGTGGCAAAACAGCGAGAGTGGGCGCAGGGGTGAGCTGGGCCTTACCGACCGTTAGCATTACCTTTGACCGAACTTTAAGAATCGCATAATTAGAGCTTGCATTCTGGGGGCAATCGGGTACACTATCTCCCAATCGCAAAGCGTCGTGAAGGAGGGAGACAATGACTGATGATTACCCGGCCGCCGTGTTGGAAAAAGCGCAACGCTTGGAGCAATTGCTGCTACGGCTTGCCTCAGGCGAGTCGCTGGACGAGCTAAATGAAGAATTGGGCTTCGACCTCGATCGACGAGAGTTAGCTCGCCAGCAGGCGAAATATGAAGCCGGAGGGCATACGAGGGAAGCGTTGATCGATGGGCGGTGCGGGCATCCCCGCGAAGCCCATTCCGCGCTACGGGAGTGGCTGTATGCCCGCAAAAAGGAAGACGAGAGCTTACACGCCCCACAGTTGGCGGCCGAGGTCGAGGAGAAATTCGGTGTGAAGCTCAGTGCAGGGCACATCAATTACCTCCTACGGAAACGTGGGTTGAGTGCTCCGTCTGGTCGCCCTTCCAAGAAGCCACGGCCTGACGAAGAGACCACCACATCCCTGGCTGCTCCCAGCGAATCCATCGACAACGCGGGGATTTTTTTCCCTCGAAGCAGCAAAGGTAGAGATGGGGGTGGTCGAGGTGGTCGAAGAGACCGTGCTGGCAGCCCGGGACGAGTATCTGATTGACCATTCTTCCCAGCATCTCCATCACCTGTCGGCCGACGTTGCCGCCTTGTGGCCCAAGATCGACCATCTGATATACTCTCCCATCTTGGGGCTGACCCGTCCGCGGGATTTGTACTACTACCAGGGCGATGGGCTAGAAGCCGTCTATGACTTCACCTACAAATACCTGACCCTGGAACATTTCCTGGGACAACTGACACGCGTGCAGGTGGGTGCTCCACTGGCGGAAGCCTTGGCCATCACATACGCGCAATCTTGGTATCCTGGTGACGATCCGTTGACTATCTTTGCCGACTGGCACGTCAAGCCCCATTGGACCAAATTCTACAGCCACTCGGGGCACGTAGCGATGTGGGGACGCGCGATGCCTGGTGTCAAGCAACTCATTCTCAACGGTCCTCAGGGGCAGTTGTTGGGCGGATGGGACTACCCCATCGACACGCATATGACCCACGTTTTGGTGGACCTGGAAGCGGCGTTGGAATCCACGCTGACTCGTCCCATCGCGTGCACCATCGTGGATAGCGAGGGCGGCGGTTTACCACTGAGCGAACGGTATGCCGAAGCGAAGCGCAACTACATCAGCGTTCTTCCTCAGGAACACGCTCACTGCTTGGCCGAGTTCGAGCGGGAAGGGCGCTGGGAGCCCGTCAAAGATGACCCCGACCGGGAGGCAGTCTTCGCTCACTGGGCGGACCCCAAGCGCGCTGCCGACGATCCACGCCGGTTCGTGTTGATGCGGCTGGTGGGTCACATCGAACCGACACGCATCTACACTGGGCGGTTCGCGGACGACCTGACAGCCGGTGAGATACCGTGGCTCCACCGCCGCCGCTGGCCGTACAACGAGTTGCGTATCCGTGATTTGATCCGGGGGGCCAACCTCAACGCCAACTATGGCTACACCTACCGGGAGGTTCCCAACCGCACCCGCCAACGGGAGTGGGAGCAAGCACAAGCCAAAGTCGCAGTGACCGAACGGCAATCGAGAGACCACCAGGCTGCCGTGCACAACTTGCGCCAGCGCCTGGCCGACCTTCAGGATACTCACGCTGCGCAGCACCGTGACTTGGAACACCAACTAGCGCAGTGCGGGTTGAACCTGCGACGCCGCCAGCGTTTGGAGAGAGCCGCCGTCCGTGCCCAGCAGCAGGTGAGCCGCTCGAGGCGGAAGTTGACCATCTGCACCCAGTGTTTCCTGCGGCGGCAGCGCAGCCTGCTGCGGCAACTGTACCGGCACGAAGCCGAGTCGCGTCAGTTACGCCAGCGACTCACCCAACGTATTGCCGCCCGCGATGCTATTGACACCGAAACCCTGTGTCGAGAGCGCGACCTGGAAAAGGACCAAATCATGCTGAATTTCCAAATCCTGTTAGCCAATCTGCACGATTGGGTGGCCCAAAACTATTTCACGTCCAAGTGGCATACCTTGAGTCTGGAAAAGGCGACGCAGATGATTTACCGCAAGGCGGGGCGAGTAATGTGGTACGGCGACCGCATCGAAGTGGAACTGGAGCCGTACCGCTATCCTGACCAACAACGCAGAATGGAAGCTACCTGCGCCCGCTTCAACGCCGCGAACTTGCGCTGGCGTGATGGACGCCTGCTGCGCATCGCGGTCGCCCCGCCTGGCTAATGTCTAATTATGCGATTATTAAGGTGCTGGTCAAACCTAATGATAGTGATAGATTTCCTCAAGAGACTGGGTTTGTGAGATCGGAATGACCAAAGCATACGCACGCCAGGAAGCCAATGACTGGCTGGTAGCGCCGTTGTGGATCTGACCCAGAAAGGTATCAACGCAGAGCGCGGGCATCGTCATCACCGCCCCCACCGTCGCTGAGGTATTGGCTGGGTAGCCAGCAACCAGCATCAAGTATCCAGCATCCAGTATCGAATATGAACAAACAACCCAACTCCCGTATGTGTTTCGTCTGCGGCCTGCAGAACCCGGCCGGGCTGAAATTGGCCTTCTACGAGGACCCCGAGGCCGGGCAGGTGCGGGCCGAGTTCGTCGTGCCCGACGAGTACCAGGGCTATCCGGGCGTCGTCCACGGCGGCATCATCGCCGCTGTGCTGGACGAGGTCTCCGGGCGAGCCGTGCTCATCCGTGGCTCCGACGAGGACCTGATGGCGACGCTCAAGATCACCATCCGCTATCGCCGCCCGACCCCCACCGGAACCCTGCTGACCGCCGTGGGCTGGGTAGAGCGGATGGGCGGAATGGGCGCACGGGTGGCCGGAGAGATCCGCCTGCCCGATGGCACTGTCACCGCCGAGTGCGAGTCTGCCCTGGTCCATCCACCCCAGGAGTTTTTCGACCAGTGGGAGGCCGAAAAGCCATATTGGAAAGTCTACGAGTGACCAGCAACGAGCATCCAGCACCTGGCATCCAGCATCCAGTATCCAGCAAACTGACCATCCCCGCCCGCGTCAACGTCCTCGGCAACCCCTCCGACGCCAACGAGGGTGCCCACGCCACCATCTCCGCTGCCATTGACACCTACGCCGGAGCCACCGTCGAGCCCGCCGGCGCCCTGGTGCTGGAGGCAGTCACTCGTGAGAACGAGGATGGGGGCGAGAGGCTGGCCCGCCAGTCCTTCGATGGCCCCCCGCCTTATCCCTACGACGGCACCCTCGACCTGCTCAAGGGCGCGGTCAACCGGATGCACGCCTATAGCCCCCAGTTCCGCCGGCGGCTGGCGGAGCGGGGCGGTGTGCGCATCGCCACCTGGACCGGGGTGCCGCGCCAGTCTGGGCTGGGCGGCTCGTCGCTGCTGGTGCTGCTGGCGCTGGCGGGCCTGCGTGCCTTCTACGAACTCGACCCGCGCATCCACAACGACTACGTGCTGGCCGAACTGGCCCAGCGCGTCGAGGCGCAGGAACTCGGCATCACCTGCGGCTACGCCGACCGGTACGTGCCCCTCTTCGGCGGCCTGGCCTACCTGGACTATCGCGGCAAACTTCACCAGAGGGCCATCGGCGAGGAACCGTTCGTCACCTACGAGCGGCTCGACCCCTGGGTGCCCGACCTGCCGCTGGTCATCGCCTTCACCGGCGTAGTGCGCGATTCGGGCGATGTGCACGCCGTGATGCGCGCTCGCTATCTGAAGGAGTACGCCGAATACGAGCACGGCGGCCCCAAGCCCTTCATGCTCGAGGTGATGGAGCGGGTGGGAGCCACCGCCTGGCGCGGCAAGATGGCGCTCCTGGGCGGGGACTGGGCCGAGTTCGGGCGCTTGATGGTGGAGAACCACCGTCTGGTGGACGAGATGATGGCCTATTGCGGGCTGCCTGGCGGCGCGGGAGTGGCCAACAACGCGCTCATCCAGGCGGCGCTGGCGGCCGGCGCATTGGGGGCCAAACTGACCGGCGCAGGGGGTGGGGGCTCTGTCTTCGCGCTGGCCCGGCCGGGTCACGAGGAGGAACTGGTCGAGGCGCTGCGCGCCGCCGCTGACGGCGCAGGATTGAAGAACGCGCGGGTATGGCGGGCACACGTGGACCGGGACGGACTGCGGCAGACAATGAGCAATGAACAATGAACCAATGAACAATGAACCAATGAGCGATGAACAATGATGGGTTCGTACCACTCTACCAATCTACCATCCTGGCGGTCGTGCTGGCTGCAGGGCGCGGGAAACGGCTGCGTCCCCTCACCGAGGAGCGCTCCAAGGCCACGCTGCCCGTCGCCGGCAAACCGATGGTCGAGCGGGTGCTGGAGATGCTGGCGCGGGGCGGCGCTGACCGCTTCATCGTCGTCGCCCACCCCGACGACCGCGCTCTCGTCGAGCATTTCAGCCGGCCGGTGTGGCCCGGTCGGGTCAGGCTGGCCTACCAGGAGCAGCGGCTGGGTATGGCCCACGCGCTCGAGTGCGCCGTGCACTTCATCCGCGAGGACGGTGCGCCCGATTTCATTCTTGCCTCCTGCGACAACCTTTACCCCGAGGGTCACGTCGCCGCGCTGGTCGCTCGAAGGCGTGAGGACGGATTGGACGCCGCGCTCACGCTGATGCGGGTGCGGCCCGAGCAGATGCCCACCCTCGCCGTCGTCGTCGTGCAGGATGGGCGGGTGACGGACATCGTCGAGAAGCCGCGTCCTGAGGAAGCCCCCTCGGACCTTGGCGTTCCGGCGCTCTATGCTCTCTCCGTCCGCGTGCTGGACTACCTGCCCCAGGTGCCCGTCTCTCTCCGTGGCGAGTGGGAGTTCCCCGACGCGCTGCGGCTGCTGATCGAGGATGGCGGCAGGGTGGGGGGGGTACTGGTGCGAGAGCGGATGACCCTGACCTGTCCGGCGGACTTGCTGGCGCTCAATCGCTACTTCCTGCGCCACGATCCCACCTGTGCCACCATCGAGGCCGGCCTGCCGGGCGATACCACCATCATCCCGCCGGTGCGCATCGAGGCTGGAGTGGAACTCGGCCCTGGCTGCCGCATCGGGCCAGAGGTCTGTCTCGAGGCGTGCTCTCGCGTCGGTGCGGGCGCTACGTTGCGCCGGGCCGTGGTCTTGCGCGGTGCTGTCGTCGCAGCAGGCGCCGTCGTCGCGGGAGTAGTGCTTGGTTAGAAGGGAAAAGGCGCAGGGAAGTCCCTGCGCCTTTCGTTCCCTCGACCGTTTCTGCGCTACAGCCCGGGCACGCTGCGCCGGAGAATCTCGTACTGGTCCAACGCCTGTCCCGCCCCCAGCGCTGTGCAGGCGATGGGAGCCTCGGCTATATAAACCGGCACCCCCGTCTCGCGCGCGATGAGTTCGTCTATCTTGCGCAACAGCGCGCCGCCACCGATCAGCACCATGCCGCGGTCAATGATGTCTGATGATAACTCAGGTGGCGTCTTCTCCAGCACCGACTTGGTCACGCTGATCATTGCCGAGAGGGATTCAGAGAGTGCCTCGGTCACCTCCTCGGAACTGATGGAGATGGTGTGGGGCAGCCCGGCGACCTGATCGCGGCCCTGCACCTCCATGTGCATCTCCTCCTCCAGCGGCAGCGCGGCGCCGATACGGATTTTGATTTCCTCCGCCGTCGGCTGACCAACCATCAAGTTGTACTTGCGACGAATGTAGGCCATAATGGCCTCATCCATGCGCAGGCCGCCCACGCGGATCGAATTCGCCACCACGATGCCATACATCGCGACGACGGCTGCCTCGGTCGCTCCGCCTCCCAGGTCCAGGACCATGTTGCCGGACGGTGTCCCGATTGGCATGCCTGCGCCGAGAGCCCCGGCCAGTGGCTCTGGTATCAGGTGGGCCCGGCCGGCGCCCGCATCCAGCGCGGCCTCGCGCACCGCCCGCCGCTCCACGCTCGTCACCCCGTAAGGCACGCTGATCATCACCCGTGGTTTGAGCAAGCGAAAGCCTCCGCAGGCCTTGCGGATGAAGTATTCCAGCATCCGCTGGGTCACCCGGTAATCCGCGATGACGCCAGCACGCATTGGGCGCATCACCTCGATCACGTCCGGGGTGCGGCCGAGCATCGCTTTGGCTTCCTCGCCGACGGCCATGATTTTGTAGTCACTGGATGAGATGGCGACGACCGAGGGTTCCTGCAGAACGATTCCCTGCCCCTTTACGTACACCAACACGTTGACCGTACCCAGATCAATCCCTAGTTGCTTTCCGAACATCCAGCCTCCCTTGACTCTTTCTATGCCCTACCTCATCTGCTACTCGCCTGCTCACCTATAATCACCCCTGAAGACAAAGCGCATCAGATCGCGCCGCCACGGGCGCTTACCGTGCAGGTAGTCGAGGTGCTGAGCAAAACGGCCGGGCTCAAAGCCGAAGTGACGCGGAATTGTCCCCAGTTCCGTTGCACTGCCCATGGCCAGGACGTCGAGCCACCAATGAGGTATGGGATTGCGCGGCAGCAACGCATCGAATAGATCAATCGCGCCTAGCACCAACGGCATACGCACGTGCACCAGTCGCCTGCGCACCCCCGCCGCTGCCAGCACCTGCGCCACCATCTGCTCGAAAGTGAAATGCTCCGGCCCGCCGAGGGGGATGGTCCGCCCGATTATGTCCTCCCGGTCCAGCGTGGCTATGATACACGTCACCAAGTCTCCAATCCACAGCGGCTGGAAGCGGGACAGACTTGTGTCGGGGATGGGCAGCACGAAGGGGATCGCCTTGGCCAGCATCGCCAGCACGTTGCTAAAAACGTCCTCCGGGCCATAGGTGACGGATGCCTGAAGGATGGTGTAATCCAATCCACTTTCGCGCACCGCAGCCTCCGCCTCCCCCATGGTGCGGAAGAGTGAGTAGGCGGAAGCGCGGTCGGCCTCCAGGTGGCTCAGGTAGATGAAGCGATGCACGCCCGCCTCCTGCGCTGCTGTGATGAGGTTGGCTGTGTCTTCAACGTGGCTTTGCAGCGTTCCCCCGTGGTCGAGATCCTCCTCCCCCGTCAGGTGAACTATTGCCGTCACGTCTTGCATTGCCGTGCGCAAGGCGGGTAAATCGCCCATACTGGCTGAGACGATGGAGCAGGGGGTGCCCGGGGCCAGCCGCTGCTCGCGCTGAGATGGGCGCAATAAGCAGCGCACCTCGCAACGTTCGGCTACCAATTGGCGCACCACGGCCCGCCCCACGAAACCCGTGGCACCGGCGATCAGTATCATTGTCCTCTCCTCGTTTGCACGAGTGAGATTATACCACTGATGTCGGTGGTAGCCAAACATGCGAGGCCCCAAATGGGCGAGAAGGTTGTCCGAACTCGCGCATTGTGGTAATATGTACTCGCCAACTGCGTGCTATCCCCCATAAAGGAGTGGAAAGTGAACATGCTGAGAACGCAGGATTACGTCGCTCTGGAGAATCGGTACAATGCCCACAACTATCAACCCCTCGACGTGGTCATCACACGAGCGGAGGGGGTCTGGGTCTGGGACGTGGAGGGGCGCAAGTACCTGGATTGTCTTTCGGCCTACTCGGCGCTCAACCAGGGCCACTGTCACCCGCGTATCGTGCGGGCGATGGTCGAGCAGGCCCGGAGGCTGGCGTTGACTTCGCGGGCCTTCCGCAACGACCAACTCCCACTATTGGCGAAGGAATTGTGCGAGTTGACCGGTTACGAGATGGTGTTGCCGATGAACTCCGGCGCAGAGGCAGTGGAGACGGCCATCAAAGCGGCTCGCAAGTGGGGCTATACAGTCAAGGGCGTGGCGGATGATCGGGCCGAGATCATCGTTTGCACCGGCAACTTCCACGGGCGCACGATCACCATCATTACTTTCTCGCCAGAGGAGGAGTACCGTGATGGCTTTGGGCCCTTCACGCCCGGGTTCAAACTGATCCCCTATGGCGACGCCGACGCGCTGGAACGGGCGATCACGCCCGACACAGTGGCCTTCCTCGTCGAGCCCATGCAGGGTGAAGGCGGCGTCGTCGTCCCGCCGGAGGGGTACATTCGGCGCGTGCGCGAAATCTGCACCCGTCACGACGTGCTGATGATCGCCGACGAGATCCAGACCGGGTTGGGACGCACCGGCAAACTCCTGGCCTGCGAACACGAGGGGGTGCAGCCAGACGTGGTGACGCTGGGCAAGGCGCTCTCAGGCGGGATGTATCCGGTTTCGGCGGTACTATCCTCACGGGAGGTGCTGGGCGTCTTTGGGCCAGGCGAGCACGGCTCCACCTTTGGGGGTAACCCGCTGGCCTGTGCGGTGGCGCGAGAGGCGCTCAAGGTCATTGTGGACGAGCATCTCTGCGAGCGATCGGCCGAACTGGGGGAGTACCTGATGGCCCGCCTGCGCGGGATTCAGAGCCCCCACGTGGCACTCTGCCGGGGCAAGGGGCTCTTTGTCGGCATCGTGCTCAAGCCGGAGGCCGGAGGTGCGCGCCGCTTCTGCGAGGCGCTGAAGGAACGAGGTGTGCTGGCCAAGGATACCCACGGCACCGTCATCCGTCTGGCCCCGCCACTGGTCATCACGAAAGAGGAACTGGACTGGGCGCTGGAGCGGATCGCGGAGGTCTTGGCTATGCCGTAGGTGTGTGTGCTATGGCAGGGCCTGTGTGACTCAGCCTTGACCTATGAGCCAGCGCAACTGCCGCTGGTGCCAGTAACAGGTCCAGGCTGGCAGGCGGGAGTATCTGTCAGCGTCTCATCTGCCTGGTTACTTGGTCGAAGGTGGTTTTTTGCCCTCCGCCTTTGTCTCCTCTATGTCTGCCTCCCGCCGGGCGATCTCCGCGTCCAACTGCTGGCTCTTCTCCCACTCGGCGGAGAAATCAGGTTGGGTCTGTCCCCCTTCGGCGTAGACGGAGATGACGCGCTGGCCGATCTCCTGGAGGGTGTGCTTTTTCTGCTCGTTGAAGCCGGAGATTTCGGCCTTGAGCCGCCCGATGCGGGCCGCTTTCTCGGCCTCTTCGGCCACCTCGACGACACCTTTGCGCAGTTTGTCCATCAGTCCCATTAACTTGCTCCTTGTGTGGCATTGGTGGGGGCGCGGTTACCGCGCCTCTACTCGGGCCGGTCGGGGTAGAAGTCTACCACCCCCTGCTCCCCCACGTAGGAGAGCACCGCCGCCCGGCCCTTCACCGCCTCGGGCACGACGGTCACGCCGGTGGTCTGCGCCACCGTCTGAGTGAGTATCTCCAATGGCATAGCCAGTCCGACCAGCGTGCGTGACTCGTCCAGGGTGAAGCGGGGCACGTCAGGCTTTGGCACCAGGTCCTCCTGCGCCGGGTCCCATACCAGGAAGTAGGGCACATACTCCCCGCTGGCAGGGTCGTAGTAGACGCCGATGGCAGTCTCTGTCCCCAGGTCCGGGTTGATGCGAGCCGAGCCCACGGGACGGCCGGTGGCAGTGTCGCCATCCAGGTCGAGCGCGAAGAGCCATTCAGTATACACTTCTGGCGGGTCGAGGACCGGATCGTGGAGGACGATCCACAGCAGCACTTCCTCCTCGGTGCTCCAGTCGGCCAGTTCCGTTGGCACCCCTGCGGTGGGCTGGAGCACCACCCGCAGGTCGGGCCCCACGCTGGCAACGCGGATATCCACGCCGGTGGGGGCCGCTTCGACCGGGGCTCCGCTCTCGTAGATGCCCACGTCGCCCTGGGCGTCAGCGGGCGGCGGCGCGGTGGCGGCCTCCGGTGTCGGCGTGGCAGTTGGGGGGGGTGCGATGGTGGGGGATGGTACGGGCGTGGGCCTCGGGGTGCAGACGACGGCGTGCACGATGGCTTCGGCTGCCTGGCGCGAGTCGCTTCGTGTGGCTGTGATAGTGTAGTCGCCTGGGGTATCGCCGGCAGTGAAGAGGCCGCTTGCGCTGATGGTGCCCCCTGTGACCTCCCACGTGACCTCAACGTCGCCCTCGGTGGTGAACTGGTGCTGTTCACCGATGCACACTGTTACCTCGGCAGGGGTGACTTCGAAGGGGACCTTCTCCACCGCGGGTGTCGCGGTCCCCCCGCACGACCGTAATATGGTGATGACCGCCACTACCGCGACGAGTATTAACATACAGATGGTAAACCAGAACAGGGTCATGCGCGCTTTGTCGCTCAACATATCCCCTCCCGTCTGAGGTTTGGGTCTCAGGGTTGCCCCATCAGTGCATCCAGGATGGCTTCGCCAAAGGCCGTAGCAGCAGCCGGGCCGTTGCCGGTGATGATCAGGCCATCGCGCTGCACGGGGACGTCGCTGTCGCAGATCGCGCCACCGGCCTCCAACTCGCCGCAGTTGCCGTGGAAGACGGTGGTCTGTTTGCCCTCCAGCACGCCGGCCCGCGCCAGGATGACCGGCGCGATGCAGATGGCTGCCACTACCTTCCCTGCTGCCACCGCCTCTTGCGCGATGCGGTGTGCTTCCGGGTTGTCCCAGTAGGTCGCTGCCCCCATGCCACCGATTAAGACGACGGCGTCGTAGTCTCCCACCTGCACGTCCAAAAGCAGCAGGTCGGGCTGGACCTCCACCCCCAGCATACCGGTCGCCATCTCCAGCGACGACGAGGCCACAACGACGGTGTAGCCAGCGGCCTCGAGCACGGCGTGGGGCTCGGTGTACTCTTCGTCGCGGAAGTTCTGGGGGGCGATGACGAACAGCACCTGCATCGTGGGGGCTGGTGCGGGGGGTTCCGTCGCGGCGGGCGCTTCTGTGGGTGTGGGGGCCTCGGCAGGCGTGGGAGAGGGAGGCGGAGTGTCGGTTGGCTGCTCAACGGCTGGCTCCTCGGTCGGCGCAGTCGTGGGCGTCGGGCTGGGCCCGCAGGCAGCGAGGGCCAACGAGGTTACCAGAGATAACAGGACGATTTTTTTCATCAACCTTCTCCTCAACTTGGTTTCCGATCTACTCCCCGTGGGAAGGCTCTCGGCGCTAAAATGTGCGCTCAAAGCGCAGCCTCACCACCCGTCGCGTCTCCGGCCCGATGGCGACCCCCTCCCCCAATCGCCGGCCGCACACCCACACGATTTCGTCGCCTGCGACGAACAGCGGGACGTGGTCGCGCCAGGCGCTGGGAATCTTGAGGTTGATCAGAAATGCGCTTAGTTTGACGCTGTGCCCACCCATCCCCTGGGGCCGGAAGCGGTCCCCCTGGCGGCGGGACCGCAGCACCAGCGGGCCGGCAAGCGCGTCTGCGTCGAAGCAGGCCGTCCAGGGGTCCAGACCTCTCCCCCAGCCCCTCCCGACCCCTCCCCGGCCCTCCCCTACGAGGGGAGGGAGAGAAGCGGGGAGGGGAGTTTCCCCCTCCCCTTGCAAGGGAGTTTCCCCCTTCCCTCGCAGGGGAGTTTCCCCCTTCCCTCGCGGGGGAGTTTCCCCCTCCCCTCGCAGGGGAGTTTCCCCCTCCCCTCGTGGGGGAGTTTCCCCCTTCCCTCGCAAGGGAGTTTCCCCCTCCCCTCGCAAGGGAGTTTCCCCCTCCCCTCGCAGGGGAGTTTTCTCCTCCCCTCGCAGGGGAGTTTCCTCCTCCCCTTGTGGGGGAGTTTCCCCCTTCCCTCGCAGGGAAGGGGGCCAGGGGGTTAGGTCCTCCAGCACCTCTGCCCGCAATACCCACTCCGACTGCGGCAAAGACGTTGTGCCAGGTATCTGCACCGGCAGCGGTTCGGCGCTCCATAGCAGCGGCTCGTCGGGCGGGAGGCCGACGTCGCCAGCGTCGCCCATGGTCAGCGTGTCATAGCCCACGGTGAGCGC
>Ga0315541_1000883_pt1 | contig 30179 bp, 29 predicted proteins | sample SalMarSW160190MG_FD_203095 | JGI IMG/M metagenome (GOLD analysis project Ga0315541, IMG submission 203095) | Salt marsh sediment microbial communities from the Plum Island Ecosystem LTER, Massachusetts, United States - Salt Marsh Sediment SW1601-190 ...
GCGAGCTGGTGGTCAAGGAGACTTCACCGGCTTCGTTTAAGGACGTGGATATTGCCCTCTTTTCGGCAGGGGCGGAGATAAGCCGCTACTTTTCGCCTTTAGCCGCCCAGGCCGGGGCGGTAGTGGTGGATAACAGCTCCGCCTTCCGTATGGAGCCCAAGGTGCCGCTGGTGGTGCCCGAGGTCAACCCGGAAGACATTAAATTGCATAAGGGGATTATCGCCAACCCCAACTGCTCCACCATCCAGATAGTGGTGGCGCTGAACCCGCTGCACAAGGTTAATCCCATCAGGCGGGTTGTGGCCGCTACCTACCAGGCGGTATCGGGCACCGGCTCCGCCGCCGTAGAGGAGCTAACCGAACAATCCAAGCAGGTGCTGGAGGGGCAGAACACCGTACCCCACGTCTATCCCCACCAGATAGCCTTTAATATACTGCCGGAGATAGATGTTTTTCTGGATAACGACTACACCAAGGAAGAGTGGAAGATGGTGGAGGAGACCAGGAAAATAATGCATGCCCCAGATATCGCCATTTCGGCGGTCTGCGTGCGGGTGCCGGTGTTTATCGGGCACAGCGAAGCACTTCATATAGAGTTCTCCCAACCAATGGCGGCCGATGACGCCAAGCGTATCCTGGCCCAGGCGCCGGGGGTCAAGATACTTGACGACCCGGCTATCAGCCTTTATCCCCAGCCGTGGTCAGCCGCCGGCACCGACGATGTCTTCGTCGGGCGTATTCACCGGGATGCCTCTCATCCCAACGGCCTGGTGATGTGGGTCGTCGCCGACAACATCCGCAAGGGAGCGGCACTGAATACCGTCCAGATTGCCGAAGAGCTGATTAAAAGGGATTGGCTGCGTCCCGGGGAGGCTGGGAAATGAAGGAGCTGGGCCGATTACTGACGGCTATGGTAACCCCTTTCGACGCCAGGGGGGCGGTTGACTATGAGCAGGCCAAAAAGCTGGCTCTAGCCCTACTCGATTCGGGGAGCGACGGCGTGGTGGTCGCTGCTACCACCGGCGAATCGCCGACACTGGTCCGGGAGGAGGAAGCACGCCTGTTTACCGGGGTGAAATCGGCGCTGGGGGGGCGGGGCAGTATTATTGCCTACACCGGCTCAAACAGCACCACTGAAGCCGTTGCCGCCACTGAAGCCGCCGAGAAAATCGGGGTTGACGCCTGCCTGTCGGTCGTACCCTACTATAACAAGCCGACTCAGGAGGGCATCTACCAGCACTTCAAGACCATCGCCGAGAACACCAGCCTGCCCATCATAATGTATAACATACCTTCGCGGGTGGTCATCAAGATGTCGGTGGAAACTATCGTCAGGCTGAGCCGGATTGATAACATCGTCGGCGTCAAAGAAGCCTGCGGCGACATGGGTTTAGTGGCTCATACGCTCAATAACGCCAGCAAAGACTTCCGCATCTGGAGCGGTAATGATAACGACACCTTTGCCATCATGGCCCTGGGAGGTTACGGCACCATCGGCGTGGCTACCCACCTGGTGGGCAAGCAGATTAAGCAGATGATGGACAATATCCTCAACAGCCAAATCGCCGAAGCGGCGGCCATTCACCGCCACCTGCTGCCGCTGGTGGACACGCTCTTCATCGAGCCTAACCCGACGCCGCTGAAATACGCCCTGAACCACCTTGGTTTCAATGTGGGTAAGCCACGCCTGCCCCTCCTTGAGCCCAGTGAAAAATCAGCCGCTATCATCAGAGAGACGCTGAAGAACTACCAGATTGATTTGCCAATATAGAGGTCTTTACTGAACCTCGCCCCCACCACATTTTTAACTTAAGTTTTATTTCCCACCCTCCCACCCTACAGAAGTGATACTTCTATCAATTTCTTAAGGGGGGTGGGGGGAAGAGAGTGTTAGAGGCTATGCCTTAAGGGGGGGTGGGTATGGGAAGAAAGAGATAGGCTAAAAAGGGGGAGGCGTTTAACTCTAAAAGACAGGCGTCTTTTCGATGGCCTGCGCCCGCTCCGGGCCAACGCAGATAAGGCTTACCGGGCAGGTAATAAGCTCTTCCAGGCGGCTAATATACTGGCGAGCCTCAAGGGGTAGCTGGTTGAAGCTACGAATCTCGGTGGTCGGCGTCTGCCAGCCGGGCACTTCCTCATAGACGGGGCGGCACCGGGCCAGGGCGGTAATGCTGGCCGGGAAGTAATCGATGGTCTTGCCCTCTAGCTCATAGCCGACGCATATCTTAAGCCAGGGCAGGACATCAAGGATATCCAGGCGGGTAACCACCGCCCCGGTAAAGCCGTTAATGCGGCTGCTGAAGCGGGCGGCAACAGCGTCAAACCAGCCGCAGCGGCGCGGCCGGCCGGTGGTGGTGCCGTACTCGTGTGCCCTTTCCCTAATCAGGTCGCCGGTTTTATCATTTAGTTCGGTAGGCATGGGGCCGCTGCCCACCCGGCTGCAGTAGGCCTTGTAGACACCCAGAACACGGTTGAGCTTGGTGGGGCTTAAGCCAGCCCCCAGGCAGGCTCCCCCCGCCAGGGGGGAGGATGATGTGGTATAGGGATAGGTGCCGAAATCGGGGTCGAGTAAAGCACCCTGAGCCCCCTCCAGTATTACCATCTCTCTCCGGCCTAACGCCTCTTCCAACATGACGGTTGTATCCCGTATATGGGGCGCCAGTCGCTCCCCGTACTGACAATACTGGGTATAGATATTATCCAGTGACAACGTCTTAGCCCCATAGACCTTGGTCAGAATGACATTCTGGTATTCCAGTACCGTGCCAAGGCGCTCTTTTAAAGCCTTCTTATCCAGGAAGTCGCCGGCTCTTATGCCCAGCCGGGCAGTCTTATCAGTGAAGGCGGGGCCTATCCCCTTGAGAGTAGTACCCAGCGCCTTGCCGCCGCGCGCCTCCTCCTCCAGACCGTCTAGGAGAAGGTGATAGGGCATAATCAGGTGCGCCCGGTCGCTGATAAACAGCTGGCTGGTATCCACCCCACGTTCATTTAAGCGGTCCATCTCGTCGATTAAGACCTTGGGGTTAATAGCCACCCCATTACCGATGATACAGACTACCCCGGGGTAAAATATGCCCGAGGGAATAAGGTGCAGTTTAAATTCTCCGTGGGGGTTAACCACGGAATGACCGGCATTATCACCGCCGGAAAAACGGACTACCACCTTGGCCTGCTGAGCCAGCATATCGACCACCCTTCCCTTACCCTCATCACCCCACTGAGCTCCGACAATAGCAACAACCGGCATTATCTCCTCCATTACACGCTAAGGCTAAAATCTCCCGTTAACTTATAACATAAACCGCAGCCTGAATAAAAGGGCTAGGCGGGGGATTTTTGCCGCCAGACATAGACTACCCGCTGAATAATCGTAACCAGGCTGAATACCACGATAATCGCCAGAGCGATGGTTAGCGCCGGGGTAAAGTAACTCAGCAGCAGGCCCAGCGCCAGTATCACCACCCTCTCCGCCCGGGTAAATATGCCCGTCTTGCACTCCAGTCCCTGGGCTTCCGCCCGGGCTCTGATATAGCTCACCAGTTGGGAGCTGAGCAGGGCGGCACCGACCAGTAAAACCCCCAACAGTGACGACTGGATGGCATAAACCGCCAGAATAGCCAGCAGGATTACTCCCTCCGAAAGACGGTCTAAAGTAGCGTCCAGGACAGCGCCGAAGGGGGTTACCTTTTTAATATGACGTGCCAGCGCCCCGTCTAGAATATCAAAGAAGCCAGCCACCAGCACCACAATGCCGGCGGCCAGAGGGTAGCCGGTGACAACCAGCGCCGCCGCCCCCAGAGACAGGACAAAGCCAGACCAGCTCAGGGCATTGGGGGTTACCGGCGTCCTGGCTAAAACCCGCACCACCGGTTCGGTAAACCGGGAAGCTATGGAACTACGGAACCGGGGCAGACCTTCCCCGGATGGCGATTTTGGTGCATCTTTACTAACCGAACTACTCCCGCTCTTGCTTAAACCGATACAGCCGTTTCTTCAAATTCGGGAAAACGTTTATTCCAGGGCGGCTCGCTTAAGACCCTGACATAGTAATCGAAAACCCTCTGGGCAATATGCTCCCAGCTATGCTCTAAAGCCTTAATCCTCCCCTTGGCGCCCATCTCCTGCCGGAGCGCCTCGTCATTAAGGAGAGAAATCAGGGCCTGGGCTAATTTATCCTTATCGGCCGGCGGCACCAATAACCCGTCGGCGCCGTGGCTTATCACGCTGGCATAACCTTCTATATTTGAGGCGACAATGGGCTTACCCATAGCCATAGCCTCGAGCAAAATGATGCCGAAGCTTTCCGAGCCGATTGCCGGGGCGCAAAAGACATCGGCGGTCTGGTAATAGCGGGGCAAATCATCATAGCTGACCAGGCCGACAAAGACGACATCTTTAAGACCGCTCCTGGCTACATATCTCTCGTACCGGCGCCGCAGCCTGGTGCCGGGGCCAACGACAATAAGCCGGCAGTCGGGAATCTCCTCTTTAACCCGCCTGAAGGCTTGCAGCAGATAGTTCAAGCCCTTTCTTTTCTCCAGACGGCTGACAAAGAGGATATTGAGCTTGCCATCATTAAATTCTTCAATGGGGGCTACATCGGGGGAGAAATGCTCCACATCCACCCCGTTGGGGATAATATTATAGTAGCCGGGGAAGTTTTCGCGGGCGAAATCCATTGCCGGCTTGGAAACGGCAATCTTGCCGTCAAGCTTACGGAACCACCGCCGCAGAATCCACTTGCCTACAGGCCGGGCGAAATTGTAGCCCGGTTTGCCGTAAGAGGCATGAAAGGTGCCTACGTTGGCCGTCTTTGATAAGCGGAGAATCGAGGTGCATAACATGGGCATTAAAGGCTCGTGGAAGTGAATGATGTCGAACTTTTCCCGCTCGAGGACAGCCTTGATTTTGGGGGCTAACCAGATTGAAATGGTAACCCGGGCGATGGAACCGCTGGAGGGGATGGGGCGGGGCCTGCCTATGGGGATAAACCGGTCGTCAAAATCGGGGACAGACCGGGAGGCGGGGGCAATAACCTTAACCTCATGTCCCATCCGGGTAAAGTAGCGTTCCAGATAGGAGATATGCAGAATAACACCGCCGGGATGGGCGAAATCATACGGAGAGACTAATGCTATCTTCACCGTAGCCGCCTAAAACCTCCCTGGATAATCAATTAAACAGGCGTGCTCGCCGCAGGCTGATTGGCGGTAATAAACTCTTCCACCATCTGGTGAGCCTGGTCATCGGTATACTGAACCGGCGGCGATTTCATAAAGTAAGACGAGGGAGCCTCCAGCGCTCCTTTAAGTTTACGGTCAAGAGCCAGTTTGCAGCACCTTATAGCATCAATAACCACCCCGGCCGAGTTGGGGCTGTCCCACACCTCGAGTTTCAGCTCCAGGTTGAGGGGAACATCACCGAAGGTGCGCCCTTCCATCTTGATATGGCAGAACTTGCGGTCTTTGAGCCAGGGGACATAATCGCTGGGGCCGACATGGATATCATCGGGGTCAAGCTGGTAATCAAGCTGGGAGGTGACCGAGTTGGTCTTGGATATCTTCTTTGATTCCAGCCGCGTCCTTTCCAGCATATTGTAAAAATCGGTGTTGCCGCCGAAGTTTAACTGATAGGTCCGTTCCAACCGGACACCGCGGTCCCGGAACAGCCGGGTAAGAACACGGTGGGCGATAGTTGCCCCCACCTGAGATTTGATATCGTCACCGATAACCGGCAGCCCTTTTTGTTCAAAGCGGCGCTGCCAGTACTTCTCCCGGGCGATGAAAACCGGGATGCAATTTACAAGACCGCAGCCGGCGGCTAATACCTGCTCAACATACCACTTGGTGGCTTCTTCACTGCCTACCGGCAGGTAGTTAATAACTACATCGGTCTTGGTCTCTTTTAGGATTTTAACGATGTCAGCGGTGGGGCCCGGCGCCTTCTCTATTATCTGCGATAGATAAAGGCCCAGCCCGTCATGGGTCATGCCGCGCTGAACCTTGACCCCGGTGGCGGGCACCTCGCCGAACTTGAAGGTGTTGTTGGGCAGGGTAAAAATAGCCTGGGCTATGTCCTTGCCTACCTTGTTTTTATCGATATCAAAGGCAGCCACGAAGTTGATATCGCTGATATGATACCCGCCCAGATTAACATGCATCAGCCCGGGAACAAATTCGCTTTCTTTGGCTTTCTTATAGTATTGAACTCCCTGAACTAACGAGGAGGCACAGTTGCCCACCCCGATTATCGCTACATTTACCTTGCCCAAAGTTTAGTTGCCTCCTTTACTGACAGTAGAAACTACAACCAAATAACATCTGAAGAGAATAGTGTTGCCAGAAATTATTAATCAAGCACTCTACCCCTACAGCCACGATTAAGAACTATACTCCGGTAATCATACTAAAGAGAAGAGGATTTGCTTACCTCGTCTAGAGCTGAGGCGATTAGCTTCGGCCAATTCTAAATACTTTGGTTCCGCACTCCGGACAAACCCCCTGCGTGGCCGGCCGGCCGTTCTTCAGGGTAACCCGCTGGGGGTTCTTTATATCTACCTTCTTGCGACACTTAAAACAATAGGCCTGCAATCTAAATCACCTCCTTATGGGCATCCGTTGCAATATACCCCTATTATAGGCAAGCTGTCAAGCCCTGCTGAAGACCTTTCCTGGACGCCAGTGCCCCTTTTCCCGATTGAATTGGAGCACTCCCAGGAAGCGACCATCACCGTTATAGACACGCAGGTGACCCACCCCCGGCTGAAAATCATCACCCGGCAACTCCACGGGGCGTCCATTCTTGATATCCGCCTCGGCGGCATCGCCAACCACCACCGCTGCCCAGTCCTGAAAGACAATGTCTATGGGATAGATGAAGCGATGCCAGTAGCCGTGGTGAAAGCCGTCCTCAAGCTGGGGCAACGAAACGGCGTCTTCAAGGCTGAAGCAGCCGTACCTGAGGCGGGTGAGGCTCTTGAGGTGAGCGCCGCAGCCCAGAAGCTGTCCCAGGTCATGAGCCAGCGAGCGGATATAGGTGCCTTTGCTACACTCCACCTCGATAGTGGCTACCGGCGGCTGCCAGCGCTTAAGCTCCAGGCGGTAAATCTGCACCGGGCGGCTTTTCCGCTCCACCTCAATGCCGGCGCGCGCCAGCTTATAAAGCGGCCTGCCGCCGTGCTTTATCGCGCTGTACATGGGGGGTATCTGCTGTATCAGCCCGCGAAAAGATTCCAGCGCCGACAATAAATGTTGACGGCCCAGGCCGGTGGGGTCTCCGGTAGCGGTAATGTTGCCGGTGGCGTCATAGCTATCGGTGGTCACGCCGAGTTCAATCTGAGCCTTATAGACCTTGGCAGTATCGTGCAAAAAGGAGACAACCCTGCTCCCCTGCCCTAAACAGACGGGCAAGACGCCGGTGGCAGCCGGGTCCAGGGTGCCGGCGTGTCCCACGCGCTTTACCCCGCTCAAGCGCTTAACCAGGGAGACAATGCTGAAGGAGGTCCTGCCCCGGGGTTTATTAATATTGAGGATACCGTCCACGCTAGTCACCGGGCTCTTCCGGGGGGTGCTCGGCGTTGATTTTATCCATCATCTGCAGCAGGTGGTCTCCCCGCTCGATAGAATCGTCCCACTCAAAACTAAGCTCGGGGATATGGCGCAGGCGCAAGCGCTTGGCAAGCTGGTTGCGCAGGAAGTTGGAGGCAGCCCCAAGCCCCTTGAGCATCGTCTTTTTTTCGTCCTCGCTGCCCATACAGCTGACGAATACTCTGGCATACTTCAGGTCAGCGGAGAGGGAAACATCGGTTACGGCCACAAACTGGTCGATTCGGGGGTCTTTTACCTGGCGCTGAAGCAATTCGCTAATCTCATGACGCATGAGACTGCTCACTCGCTCGATGCGATGCGACATATCCTTAGTCCCTTAGCTTAAGCCTTCTCTTTGCGGAAGAACTCCAGGGTATCACCAACCTCAAAGGCCTCAAAGTCCTTGATGCCTACTCCGCACTCGTAGCCGGCGGCTACTTCATTAACATCGTCCTTGAAACGCCTGAGGCTTTCAATCGCCGATTCGTTCAATATCTTTTCCCCGCGCCGCACCCTGACCGAGGCGCCGCGGCTTATCTTGCCCTCGGTAACCATAACACCGGCGACCTTTCCCTTCTTACCGCTGGAGAAAATAGCTCTTATCTCTGCCCTGGCTTCGATAACATCAACATAACGGGGCTCCAGTAACCCTTTAAGCGCTTTCTCTACATCATCCACCACGTTGTAAATCACATCGTAGAGGCGGATATCAACCCCCTCAGCATCAGCCATCCGCCGCGCCCCAGCTTCAACCCGGGTGCCGAAACCGATAATAAGCCCTTTAGAAGCGATTGCCAGCATAACATCGCTTTCGGTAATATTGCCGGTGCCGCTGTGGATAATCCTGACCTTAACCTCGTCAGCTGACAGCTGCTCCAGGGAAGCGGTTACCGGCTCCAGAGAGCCCTGGACATCAACCTTGAGAACGACATCAAGCTCTTTTACCTTGCCGGCGCTTATCTGGTCGTAGAGGTTGTCCAGGCTCACCGCCCCGGGGTGTTTCTCCTGCTGGTGCTTCTGGATGAGCGCCCGCGCCGGTTGCTCGCCGGCTACCACCTTGAGGATATCACCCACCTCGGGTATGCTGTCCAGGCCCAGGATTTCCACCGGCGTGGACGGTTCCGCCTTACGCACCCGCTTGCCGAAATCATTAAACATGGCCCTTACCCGGCCCCAGGTGCCACCAACCACCACCGTTTCACCGACCTTTAGGGTACCGGTCTGAATGAGTACCGTAGCCAGAGGCCCCTTGCTTTTATCCATCTCGGCTTCAACCACCACCCCCACCGCCGGGCGGGCAGGGTCGGCCATGAGCTCTTCCATCTCCGCCACCACCAGCAGGTTTTCCAGCAGCTCATTGATGCCTTTCTTTTCCTTGGCCGAAATAGCCACGCAGACCACGTCACCACCCCACTCCTCGATAACCAGACCGGCGTCAGCCAGTTGCTGCTTGACCAGGTCGGGGTTGGCATCGGCTTTATCAATCTTATTAATGGCCACCATGATAGGCACACCGGCGGCCCGGGCGTGGTCAATAGCTTCCTGGGTCTGGGGCATTACCCCGTCATCCGCCGCCACCACCAGAATGGTGATATCGGTTACCTGAGCGCCGCGAGCCCGCATGGCGGTAAAAGCCTCATGACCGGGGGTGTCCAGGAAGGTAATCTTCTGCCCCTTGATCTCTACCTGATAGGCGCCAATATGCTGGGTAATGCCACCGGCTTCGGTATCGACCACGTTGGTCTGGCGGATAGCGTCCAGTAGCTTGGTCTTGCCATGGTCGACATGCCCCATAATGGTAACCACCGGCGGGCGCAGTTTGAGACCGCCGAGTTCCTCCTCCTGGGGGCGATACCTGCGACTGCCGACATCGGTGACCAAAGGCTTGAGCTGGACTTCATAACCCAGAGCGGCTACTACTTTGGCGGCAGCTTCGTAGTCGATAACCTGATTGATATTGGCAAAAATACCGTTTCTCATCAGCTGCTTGATAATATCGATGGCACTGACCTGCATCAGGTCAGCCAGCTGCCTCACCGACACTGAGTGAGGAATCTCGACTACATTTGCCTTCGCTTCCGAAGGCTTGCTCGCCTTAGCCAATAAACCGCTCCTTATCCCAGCTCCTGGCTGTATTTAATAAGCTGTTGCCTGTTATCTTCAGTAATTGTAGTGCGCAGCACGTACTCAAGCCGCCCTTTTTTAAGCCCGGCCTGCCAGCAATCCGGTGTCGAGCACAGATAGGCACCCCGCCCCGGTTTCCTGCCCACCGGGTCAACCTCCACACCACCACCGGAAACCCTGACCAGACGGACCAGTTCCCTCTGGGGTCTTACCTCACCACAGGCAACACAGGTCCTCTGGGGTATATGTTTGACCGGAGTCGGATTAATACTCTTCCTCTTCGTCAAAGACTTCCGCCTTCTGGCGCCGTTTCTTGAGCTTGACGCCGTCCTCACCACGTTCACGGGTTTCCTTCTTCTTACGCTTCGATTTAGCTACCGGCTTGGTGGGCGCAGTCTGCATGACATCCTCGGCAAAGCGCAGTTTGGGTGCTTTCGCCCCTGCCTTTACCCCTACCGGCGGTTTCAAAATGGTCTCCGGAGCCACCAGCTCAGTCTCAACAGCGGCCGGTTCCGCTTTAGCCTCAGCTCTGGCTTTAGCCTCTTCGGGAACCAGTTCCGGCTCTCCAATAGCCGGGAGTTCCTCGGGAATCTCCTCACTGACCACGGTCTCCTCGGTGACCTCGGCTACCTCGGTTAAAAGCTTGGTTGCCGCCAGCTTTTGCGCCTCGGCAATTGAGGCGCTCTTAATATCAATCCGCCAGCCGGTGAGCTTGGCGGCCAGTCTGGCATTCTGCCCCTCTTTGCCAATAGCCAGGGAGAGCTGCCTATCCGGGACAACCACCGTAGCTATACCCTCTTCCTCGTCCAGCTCTACACTTAATACCTGCGCCGGGCTGAGGGCGTTGGCGATGAACTCCGCAGCATCCTCACTCCAGGAGACTACGTCCAGCTTTTCGCTGTTGAGCTCCCTCATAATGTTCTGTATCCGGATACCCCTCAGGCCAACACAGCAACCAACCGGGTCGATACCCTCCTGGCTGGTGGCTACGGCTACTTTACTGCGATAGCCCGCCTCGCGGGCGACCGCCTTTAACTCCACCGTCCCGCTGAGCACCTCGGGTACTTCCAACTCGAAAAGGCGGCGCAGAAAATTGGGGTGAGAGCGGGATACGACCACCTGGGGACCTTTGGCGGTGCGGACCACCTCAAGCAGATAAACCTTGAGGCGCTGCCCGATGCGGTACCTCTCATTGCGCACCTGCTCGGAAGCAGGGAGCATAGCCTCGGTCCGGCCCAAATCAACAAAGACCTGCCGGGACTCAATGCGCTGCACCAGCCCGTTGACAATATCGCCTTCTTTACCCGAATACTCCTCAAATATGGCGCTGTGCTCTGCCTCGTGAAGGCGCTGCAGGATAACCTGCTTGGCCGTCTGCGCGGCAATGCGCCCGGCATTGTGCGGGGTGGCTTCTACCTCAACAGTGCCGTCAATTTCGGCTTCAGTGTCAATCTTTTGCGCATCAGCCAGCGAGATTTCCTTGCGGGTATCTTCCGGCTTTTCGACGATAACCTTCTCCGCCCACACCCTGACCTTACCCGTAGTCGGGTCTATCTTGACCGAAATCTCCTGATTTGGGGCAAAATTGTCCTTGCGGTAAGCCGACACCAGCGCCGTCTCCACCGCCGAAATGACCACTTCCTTGGGCAGGTTCTTCTCCGCGGCGAGCTGAGTTAGAGCCAGCACAAACTCACTCTTCATCCGAGGCTAAAACCTCCAACCTTTTTATTTCGCTACAACAAAAAAGTGGGAATCCAACCCACTTAACAAGTCACTTATATCTAGATGGTATACCAAAGTGAGTATAGCACAACCATTTGCGGGATGCAATACCTAGCGCCGGGATGTTTTCTTAGGAAAATAGATTTTCGAGGTAAAGGGGCAGGTATGAGGAGAGGTTCAGCTAATTTTTAGAGGTCGTTTTGCTTCCCACCCTCCCACCCTCAAAGGCTATGCCTTTAAAATCCCTTTAACAGGGGGAAGGAGATAATCTCTCTCCTCTCTGGGGGGTGGGGGGTAAGAGATGAAAAGAGGTAAAGCCTTTTTGGGCGGGTGGGTATGGGAAGATAGAGAACCGTTAAAAAGGAGAGTTTAAGAGGGGGCAAAATCTGAACGGGCGCAAACCTTGATACGCTAGATATTATACTGGCGCTGGACTATAATAAAGCGTGGACACAGCCGAATTAAAAGCCTCGGTAATCGCTAAAGTTGAGGCGCAGCGCCGGCAGCTCCGGAATTTAAGCCTTAAAATCCATGCCAACCCCGAGCTTGGCTTCCAGGAGGTCAAGGCAGCCGCCTGGCTAACCCAGTACCTGGAGAAAAACGGTTTTGCCGTAGAGCGGGGCATCTGTGAGATGGAGACCGCTTTCCGGGGAAGCTACGGGAAGGGGAAACCGGCTATTGCCCTGGCGGCGGAGTATGACGCCCTGCCCTACCTGGGACATGCCTGCGGGCATAACCTGATTGCCGGCGGCTCCGTTGGCGCCGCCGTTGCCGCTAAAGTGGCTATCGACCGCTTTGGGGGGAGCGTTCAGGTTATCGGCACCCCGGCTGAGGAGCTTTACGGGGGCAAGGTGTTAATGGTGGAGCGAGGAGCCTTCGATAGCGTTGATGCGGCCATGATGGTTCACCCCGGCTCACATAATGCCGCCGTTACCCCGGCTCTGGCCTGCATCGCCCTGGAAGTGGAGTTTTTCGGCCGGGCGGCGCACTCCGCCGGACACCCCGAAGCCGGCATCAACGCCCTGGAGGCTATGCTCCTTTCCTTTGCCGCTATTAATTCCCTGAGGCAGCACATCAGGGACAAGGCGCGCATTCACGGTATTATCACCGACGGCGGGAAAGCGGCTAATGTGGTGCCTGACCACAGCGCCGGCAACTTCCTGGTGCGCGCCGAAGAAGACGCCTACCTGGACGAGCTTAAAGAGAAGGTGCTGGATTGCTTTGTCAGCGGGGCCACCGCCACCGGCGCCCGCCTGGAATACCGCTGGGGAGATATACGCTACGCGCCTCTGCGCAATAATATGACCCTGGCCAAGCTATTTAAGCAGAATATGCAGTCTCTGGGACGCCGGACGCCGCTCTCCGACCCGAATAGGGCTTTCGGCAGCACCGATATGGGTAACGTCAGCCAAGTCGTGCCCGGCATCCACCCCGGCATCGCCATAGTTTCCCCAGGAGTGAGCCATCACTCTCCAGAGTTTGCCCTGGCGGCCTGCTCCGACGCCGGCATCGAGGGAATGCTCGATGCCGCCAAAGCGATGGCGATGACCATAGTTGACCTGGTAGCCAGCCCGGAAACGGTAGCCCAGGTTAAACGGGAGTTCGGCAAGAAAAATGGTTAAGGTCGGCATTCCCAGAGCCCTGCTCTATTATCAGTACTACCCGATGTGGAAGACTTTCTTCGAGGAGCTGGGGGCGGAGGTGGTAGTTTCGCCAACGACCACACAGGCGACGCTCTCGGCAGGCTCGTCACGGGTGGTTGCCGATACCTGCCTGCCGGTTAAGGTCTTCTGCGGGCACGTGATAGCCCTGATAGATAAGTGCGACTATATCTTTGTTCCCGCCCTGCGCAGCGTCAAAAGCAGGATTTATAACTGCTCCAAGTTCCTCGGTCTGCCCGATATGACCCGCGCCGTTATCCCCGAATGCCCTCCCATACTGGATATAGATATTGATATTAATAAGGGGAAGCGCCGGCTGTATCAGGAAATATACCGGCTGGGGCGGCGCCTTAGCCGGAACCCGTTAAGGGTGAGAAAAACAGCACTGGCGGCCTGGCAGGCTCACCTGGAATATAAAGAGCTGATGGTAAACGAGAGCCTGACCCCACCACAGGCAATAGCTAAAACCTACGGGGAGGAAACGCCCTCCGCCAAGCCGGATAGTCCGGCTATTGCCCTCATCGGGCACCCCTATCTGCTCTATGACGAATTGATAAACCACCGCCTCACCCACCGCCTGGAGCAAGCCGGCTACCGTGTGCTAACACCGGAGATGCTCACCGCCGAGCAAACGGAAACAGCCATAAACAGGCTGACCGGCCAGCCCTACTGGACATACGAAGAAGAGGTTGTGGGGAGCGGGGGGCACTACCTGGAAAGCGGGGTGGAGGGGGCCATCGGGGTAATTGCTTTTGGCTGCGGGCCCGATTCACTGATGATGGATATGGTACAGCGGCAGGCAATCAAGCTGAAGACGACGCCATTCATGAGTCTGACCCTGGAAGAGCATACCGGCGAAGCCGGCGTGGTTACCAGGCTGGAAGCCTTTCTGGATATGATACAGAGAAGAAAGCGGCAAGAGGCCAAACTATGCGTATAGGCGTGCCCCATATGGGAAACCTCTATATACCGCTCAAAGCCCTGCTGGAGAGGCTGGAGTTGGACTTTATTATACCGCCGGTCAATAACCAGCGTACCCTTTCGCTGGGGGTAAGGTATTCCCCGGAGGGGATGTGTATCCCCTTTAAGCTGACACTGGGTAATCTTATTGAAGCTGCTGAGCTAGGCGCCGACACCCTGCTCATGCCCTCCGGCTCCGGTATCTGCCGGCTGGGCTACTACGCCAAGACGCAGGAGCAGGTACTCCACAGCCTGGGCTATGATGCCGAGATAGTCTCCGTTGGGGTCTCCCAGCGCAAACTGCTCGGGCTGCTGGAAGTAATCAAGCGCTTGTCAAACAACGCCCCCTGGTCTAAGATTATCTCAGCCTTCCGCTTCGGGCTGACCAAGCTGAATATTCTGGACGAAATAGAACGGGCGGTGCAGAAGGTAAGACCTATAGAACGGGTAAAGGGAACGGCCAACCAGCTATTCGCCCAGGCAGTAAAGGCTACCGAGCAGGCCGACGACTACCAGAGCCTGAAACGGGTGCAAGCGGACTACCTGGAACAGCTGAGCCTGGTAGAGAGGGACGAAAACGCTGAGCCGCTGGTTGTGGGCATAATCGGCGAGTTTTATGTATTGCTGGAGCCTTTCTCCAACCTGGATGTGGAGAAGGAGCTGGGCAGGCTGGGGGTGGAGGTGAGAAGGAGCCTATTTACCTCAGAGTGGACTAAATTCAGCCTCTTCCTCAACCCCCTGGGGGTGAATGAGAAGGACCGGCTCCATAAGGCGGCTATGCCCTATCTAAAGCGGGATATCGGCGGGGAGGGCTGGGAAACGGTGGGGGAGAAGGTGCTCCACGCCAAAGATTATGACGGGCTGGTACACCTGGCGCCGTTTACCTGTATGCCCGAGATAGTAGCCCAGAATATAATGCCATCGACAAAAGAGAATATACCAGTGCTGACCATACTCTGTGATGAGCAGATGGGCAAGCCGGGTATGCTGACCAGGCTGGAAGCCTTCGTTGACCTGCTCAAGCACCGCCGGAGGGCCAAAGTAAAGGTATAATGGGGAGTGTATGGAAGCCTATCTAGGCATTGATGTCGGCTCGGTGACCACCAAGTTCGCCGTGCTGGACAGTAACGATAAGCTGGTCTTTCACCTTTACCTGCCGACGCAGGGGAAGCCCATCGAAATGGTGCAGGAGGGCTTAAGAGAGGTTAAAAAACAGTTGCCCAAAGAGGTGAATATCTGTGGTGTGGCTACCACCGGCAGCGCCCGCTACCTAGCCGGGGTCATCGTCGGGGCTGACCTGGTCAAGAATGAGATTACCAGCCACGCCGTAGGCGCTCTGCACTACTTCCCTAACGGACAGACCGTTGTCGAAATCGGCGGGCAGGACAGCAAGATTATTATCATTAGAGACGGAATTGTTACCGACTTCGGCATGAATACAGTATGCGCCGCCGGCACCGGCAGCTTCCTCGACCACCAGGCGCTGCGCCTGAATATGAACATCGAGCAGTTCAGCCAGCGCTCTCTGGAGAGCACTACGCCGGTGCGCATCGCCGGGCGGTGCACCGTCTTTGCCGAATCGGATATGATACATAAACAGCAGATGGGGCACCGCACCGAGGACATCCTCTACGGTCTCTGCCAGGCACTGGTGCGCAACTATCTCAATAATGTGGGTCTGGGCAAAGATATCCAACCGCCGGTGATATTTCAGGGCGGGGTTGCCTTCAACCAGGGCATAGTCAAGGCACTGCGGGAAGAGCTTGATACCGAGGTGATTGTTCCTCCCCACCACGAGGTGATGGGGGCGATAGGCGCCGCCCTGCTGGTGCATGAGGAGATGAGCGCCAGTAAACAGGCAAGCCAGTTTAAGGGGTTCGGCATAAGCGAGATAAAATACCGCACCTCCTCGTTTGAATGCAAAGCCTGCCCCAACCGTTGCGAGATAGCCCAGCTTTCCCTCAACGGGAAGGTTCTGGCCCGGTGGGGAGGCCGCTGCGATATGTGGGAAAGAGAGACGAGCAACTGATAATTATGAGTGAGAAAAAGATGATAATTGCCGTTGATGCCGCCGGAGGCGAGCACGCCCCCAGAGAAATAGTCAAAGGAGCCATAAAAGCGGCTCAGGAGTATGATGTTAACATTGTCCTGGTGGGCAATAAGTCAATACTGCACATGCTGGCCGGACACTACATGAATAAATTGAATATTAAAATCATTGACGCCCCGGAGGTTATTAGCTACAATGAGCCCCCGCTGAAGGCGGCCAGGAGCAAGCCGAACTCTCCGATAGTCGTCGGTATTAACATGGTGCGGGATGGCGCCGCTTCCGCCTTCATTTCCGCCGGTAACACCGGCGCCGTACTATGCGCCAGCCTGCTCAACCTGGGCAAGATAAAGGGCATCGACCGCCCCGCCCTGAGCAGTTTTCTTAATATCAGCCCTCCCACTCCCGCCCTGCTTATTGACGCCGGTGCCAACGCCAACTGCCACCCCCATAACCTTGTACAGTTCGCTCAGATGGGGAGTGTCTATACCAAACATATTCTCGGCATCAGCGCCCCGAGCATCGGCTTGCTCAACAACGGCGAAGAGGAAATCAAGGGTAACCGCCTGGCCCAGGAGACCTACAAGCTGCTTAAAAAGCTCAACGGCCTGAACTTCATCGGCAATATAGAAGGCCAGGATATAATGAAAGGAAAAGCCAACGTTATCGTTACCGACGGCTTCACCGGCAACATAGTGCTCAAGACCATCGAGGGAATGGGGGACACCCTCGCCAATGTGGCGCGGCAAGCCGGCCATATCTTCTCCACCGCCTATCACCTGCGCGGACGAGAGCTGCTCCGGGATATAGGCCTGGGCTCCCTGGTTAAAAGGGTGGACTATACCGAATACGGCGGGGCCTATCTTATGGGGGTAAACGGAAATATTATCGTCTCCCACGGCCGCAGCCAGGCCAAGACGATAAAAAATGCTATCGGTCTGGCCAAACAGACAGTAGAACGGGACATCTGCCGAATAATTAAGGAGGAAAGTTATGAGCAAACCAATCGAAGTGAATGACGCCAGCTTTGGAAAAAAGGTACTAGAATCCAATATACCGGTACTGGTAGACTTCTGGGCAGCCTGGTGCCGACCCTGCATCATGGCGGCGCCGGTGCTGGAAGAGCTGGCTAAAGAGTACGCCGAAAAGATAACCTTTGCCAAGCTGGATGTTGACCAGAACGCCCAGGTTGCTGCCAAGTATAATATAATGGCTATCCCCAATCTCATTATCTTCAAAGAGGGTAAACCGGTATCGCAAATCGTGGGTTATAAACCCAAAGAAGAATTAAAGAAAGACCTAGATGCCGTACTGGAATAAAACGATGACCGCTTTCGGCAGAATTCTCCCTGCCAGGTGATAACCAGCGCCGTATTTGCCGAAATATTTCTAGAGCTAATAGTCTAGCGCTCCGCCAATAAGTAAAGTATAATAAGTAAGGTGAGATTATGAAGGTTATTTTCCTCCAGGATGTACCCAATGTGGCTCAAGCCGGCCAGGTAAAAGAGGTGGCTGACGGCTACGCCCGCAACTACCTTATCCCCCGAAAACTGGCCGCCCTGGCCCAACCCCAGGCGGTCAGCCAGATAGAAACCAGAGCTAAAAAGATGGAAGTCCGCCTTACCACCGAAATGAAGGATCTGGCCAGCCACATAGAAGGGAAAGAGGTTAGCCTAAAGGCTAAAGCCGGCGCCAAAGATAAGCTTTACGGCTCCATCACCAGCGCCGATATTGCCGCTGAACTGCAGAATGTCACCGGGCTTGAAATCGACAAGAGAAAGATAGAGCTGGAGGAGCCTATCCGCCAGCTGGGCAGCTACGAGATAGCCCTCAAACTGGGTAAGGACATCACCCCCAAGATAAAGGTTACCGTGATTGAGGAAGAGGCGGAAGAGAAGCCTGCCAAGAAAGAGAAGAAGGTAGCCAAGAAGAAGGCGGCACCCAAGGCAGAGAAGAAGGCGCCGAAGACAGCAAAGAAGGCAGCTAAAAAAGAGAAGAAAGCCCCGGAGAAAGAAGAGAAAGCGACCAAGGAAAAGAAAAAGACCGCCAAAAAGGTAGCCAAAAAACCCGAGGCGGAGAAGAAGCCAAAGAAAGCTGCCAAGACTACCAAGGCAGCTGAGAAGAAGCCAAAGAAAGCCGCCAAGACCACCAAGAAAGCAGCTAAGGCTAAAAAGGAAGAGAAGACGGAATGAATGGCGACAAACTGCCGCCGCATGATACTGATGCCGAAGAAGCCGTAATCGGTTCACTGCTGATTGACGGCTCGGCCATCCACAAAATTGCCTCCATACTCCAGCCAACCGACTTCCACAGCGAGCGAAACTCGCTGATATACGGGGCATGCCTTTCGCTCTACGAGCGCGATGAAGCCATCGACCAGATTACCGTAGCTCAGGAGCTCGACCGGCAGGGCAAGCTGGAGACCTGCGGCGGCGGCGCCAACCTGAGCCATTTAATCGCTAACTGCCCCACCTCTCTTGATATCGAGCACTACGGTCAGATTGTGTACCGCCTCTCGACAATGCGCCGCCTGATTGATGCCGGGGGGCAGATTTCCAGCATCGGTTACCGGGCTGACCCTGACGTCGACCGCAGCCTCAACGATGCCGAGGATGTCCTGTTCCGGCTGCGCCACGGGCAGAGCCGGCGGGACCTGACCCATATCCGCCAGGTGCTGGACCGGTACTTTGAGACCACCACCGAGGCCGAAGGTGAAACCAGGGGCCCAATCCCCTACGTACTTTCCGGTTTTGCCGGTCTGGACGAATTCACGGGCGGATTTCAGCGCTCTGACCTGCTTATTATCGGCGGCCGGCCGAGCATGGGCAAAACCAGCCTGGCTCTGAGCCTGGCCCGAAATGCCGCTGTGGAACAGGGAGCCTGCGTAGCCCTGTTCAGCCTGGAGATGGCAAGAGAGCCGCTGGTGCTGCGCCTGCTGGCCAGCGAAGCCGAGGTTGATTCCCGTCAGGTACGCCTGGGCCACCACACCGAAGAGCAGGAACAGAGGATTATGGATGCCATCGGCCGGCTCTCCGAAGCCCCGATTTACATCGATGATACCCCCCAGCTGCGGGTGGTGGAGATGAGAAGTAAAACCCGCCGCCTCTTCTACGAGCGCGGTGTTGACCTTATTATTGTCGACTACCTGCAGCTGATGCAGGGAGATAGAAGGTCGGATAACCGGGTCCAGGAGGTCAGTGAAATCTCCCGCGCCCTCAAAGGGCTTGCCCGCGAGATTAACGCACCGGTGCTGGCAGTATCGCAGCTAAGCCGCGCCCCGGAGGGACGAGCCTCACATGAACCACAGCTTTCCGACCTGCGTGAGAGCGGCAGCATTGAACAGGATGCCGACGTCGTTATCTTTGTCTACCGGGATGAATACTACTACACCAGCAAAGAGGACTGGGAACGGGAGCACCCCGGGGAAAGCTACCCGCCGCCGGCGGATATCATCATCGCCAAACACCGCAACGGCCCCACCGGCGTCGTCAAGCTGCTGTTCAAGCCGAGGATGGCCAAGTTCGAGAATATTCCCAACCAAGAGCCGAGCCTGTTATAAAATCTGATACCGGTTAAAATTTACTATGGAGCAATTTAAGGGTTTCCCGTCTAAAATGAAGTTTACCGCCGTACCAGATTTTTTCCTGAGCAAGCTGCTGCCCCAAATCAGCGATATTGCCGAGCTGAAAACTACCCTGCACATCTTCCAGGTGCTTTACCACAAGCGGGGCTATCCCCGCTTGACCACTTACAAAGAGTTGGCGGGCAACAAAAGCCTGATGAGCAGTCTAAAAGGGGATGCCCAACCGGCCGATAAGGTGCTGCGCCGCGCTCTGGAAATGGCAGGTGAACGGGGCACCATACTACATCTGGAACTTGACAAAGACGGCACGTCAGAGGACATATATTTTCTAAATACCGAGGCGGACAGGCAGGTCATGGCTAAAATTCAAAAGGGCGAGCTGAACTTGAGCGGGCTTAAAGCCAAGGAGCCGACCTACATAGATACCGAGGAGCCGCCCGACATCTTTACCTTATATGAGCAGAATATCGGCATGCTAACCCCAATGATTGCCGATGAACTGCGTGACGCCGAGCAGCTCTACCCCCAATACTGGATAAGGGATGCTATCAAAGAGGCGGTTGCCCTCAACAAGCGGAACTGGCGGTACATCGCCAAAATTTTAGAAAACTGGTCAACCGAAGGTAAGAGTGATGGAACACATCGGGGAGATTCTAAAAAGACAGACCCAGACAAATACATCAAGGGCAAATACGGACACACAGTCCAGCGCTAAAGAAACAGAAGAGGCGACACCAAGCTTAGTCTGCCATATCTGTAAGGGAGCCGGCTTTGTCCACCCACGGCTATCATCAGGCAAGCCGGACTACAGCCGAACCGTACCCTGTAGCTGTACATTGCGGGAACGGGAAAAGGAGCGCCAGAGCCGTCTGCGGAAATACAGTGGCCTCGAAGCCAAGCTGCTACAAAACATGACCTTCGAAAATTTCGACTGGAAACGGGGCAATCTGCCGCCGGAGCAACGCGAGAATCTGAAGCATGCCTTCGATACTGCGCTTGATTTCGCCAAATCACCCGAAAACTGGCTGGTGTTTATGGGCGTTATCGGCTGCGGTAAAACTCATCTGGCCGCCGCCATCGCCAACTACCGCCTCAAAGGGGGTAAACCGGTCAAGTTCGTGGTGGTGCCTGACTTGCTCGACCACCTGCGCTCTACCTTCAGCCCGGAGAGCCCGGTGACCTACGACCAACTCTTTGAAGAGGTCAAGAACGCCCCACTGCTCATCCTAGACGACTTCGGCGAGCAGTCAACCACCCCCTGGGCCGAGGAAAAGCTTTATCAGATTATTAACTACCGCTACAATGCCCGTCTGGCCACCGTCATAACCACCCGTCTGGCACTGGATGAAATTGACCCTCCTATCAGCTCCCGGCTAGCTGACCCTAAAATCAGTTTTAGATGGAACATCACCGTCCCCGATTACCGCACCGATGCTACCGCCAACCGGAAGAAGACGATTCGAGGGCGGAAAGAGCGCCTGGTCTAGCCGTTAACTTGCATAGCTCTATCGCTTTTTTGTAAAATAGGTAGGTTTTTGTATTATGAGCGTGAATGCAATAAGTCTTCCCGTTCTGGTGCTAAATCAGAGTTATGAGCCGCTTAACGTGTGCCGGGTGCGGCGAGCTATAGTGCTGATACAGCACGGTAAGGCAGAGATGCTGGAAAATGGCGCCGGATTTATCCACGCCGCCAGCGAGGATTTCCCCCTGCCTTCGGTAATACGCTTGGCTTACATGATTAAGCGCCCCCGCCCGCAGAGGAAGCTGACCCGTATGGAGATTTTCCACCGGGACCACTATACCTGCCAGTACTGCGGCAAGCAGACCAGCCAGCTTACCCTGGACCATGTCATCCCCCGATACCGCAACGGCGAACATGTATGGGAAAACGTGGTCAGTGCCTGCATCTCATGTAACCGGCGCAAGGCGGGCAAGACCCCCAAAGAAGCCGGGATGAAATTAAGCCACCAACCGGCACCGCCGCGAGGTGACGCCTACTTCTACATTCCCTATCGCTACCGGCAAAGCCAGAGCCAGTGGCAGAAATACCTGCCCCAGTAAAACTATTCCTCTTTGGACGGCTTTTCTTTAGCGTTGATTTCACTGAGAGGCACTTCCACGCTTGCCTGGCCCTCAGTTTCCACTGTTACCGTTTCCTTGAGCAGATTGCTACCCACCACCCTGGCCGGCCCCATAGACGTGGACACCGTCTGGCCTACCTTGGGCATCTGCTTTTTCATGCTCTGGTACTGCCCGCTTTCATAAGCCAAACAGCACAACAGGCGCCCGCAAACACCGGATATCTTCATCGGGTTGAGGGGTAAATCCTGATCCTTAGCCATCCTGATGGAAACGGGGGAGAACTCAGAGAGGAAGTCCACACAGCACAAAGGGCGCCCGCAACGGCCAAAGCCACCCACCACCTTGGCTTCATCCCTGGGTCCCAGCTGGCGCAATTCGACCCGCAGCTTAAAACGGCTGTTTAACTCCCGAACCAGCTCGCGGAAGTCAACCCTCTCGGTGGCACTGAAGAAAAAGGTGAGCCGGCTGCCATCTAGATTGTATTCCGCCGATAGCAGTTTCATCGGCAGCCTGAACCTGGCTATCAGCTTGGCACACTCGGCCAGAGCTTCAGCCTCCTTGGCTTCCAGTTCTTTAGCCTGCTCGATATCCTCCGGGTCAGCCTTGCGCACCACCGGCTTCAGCTCATTGGTTACCTCACCGTCTAAAACCTGCTGGGGAGCAATAACCACCCTGCCCAGCTCCTGGCCGCGAGCAGTCTTGACCACGACATGGTCGCCTACCTCAAGCTCGATACCTGCCGGGTCAAAGTCATATATCTTGCCGGCTCTCTTAAAACGCACGCCAACAATATCAGCCATAATTTACCGCCGTTCTCCTTTCCGGTATGCTGAGCATCAGCACCTCCAGTACCAGCCGCGGATTGGCATTCTGCCTGAGCTGCTCTCCCGCCGACTGAATGCTGCTGATAAAAGACCTTATCTCCGCCAGGCTATAACCCTGTGCCAGGCTAGCCAGCAGCTCCTGCCGGTCGATATTGGTTATGCCGTCACCACAGTCGAGCTTGACCATTAACAGGTCACGCCACCAGTCGAGCCATAAATCCAGTATCTCCTGAACCAGATTTCGGCTCTGGCTGAACCAGGCCACCAGCTGGGAAGCGTAGTCAAAACGCTCTTCATAATCGGCATTCGTTATGTCAAGCAATTTATCCAGCTTCTGGCTACGCTGCTCAAGCAAGCTATTATCTTCAGCCGCCAGTATCGCCCAGCCCAGACAGCCGTGACTGAGCCGTGCCAGAAGCTCTGCCTTCTGCGGTTCCACGTTCCAGCGCTCACCCAGGGCAACCCCTACCTGGGAGGTTGCCAGCGGGCGCAGTTCCAACCGCTGGCAGCGGGAAACCACCGTTGCCGGCAGAACTGACTCGTTGGCGGTGAGCAGAATAAAGATTACCGCGGCTGGCGGCTCCTCCAGCGTCTTTAGCAGGCTGTTAGCCGCCTCCGTTGACATGAGCTCAGCCCCGTCAATAATGAATACCTTATACCTGCCCTCGAAAGGTGGCAGGTTGGATGAGTGCTGTATTTCTCTTATCTGGTCGATGGCGATTTCGGTACGCGGCTTGTCACTGGAGTTGCCGACAGAGTTCAAGCCGATAACCTGGACATCGGCATGATTACCCGAACTTATCTTCTGGCAGGCGTCACACGAGCCACAGGGAGGCTCATCCCCCCGGCAGTTCACCACCCGGGCTAAATCCAGCGCCAGGGTCATCTTGCCGACATGAGGGGGACCTACCAGGAGATAAGCATGAGATATAGCTCCCTGCTCCAGGCTGCGCTGGAGTAAGGATACCGCCCTGGATTGCCCAACTATCTGCCACACACCAAATCTCCCAACTAGGCTAAATCGTGCCGGGTGAGGTCATCAAAGGTCTCCCGGCGCCGGATAAGGCGCGCCTTGCCTGCTTTAACCATAACCACCGCGGATTTAAGCGAGGCGTTATAGTTACTTGCCTCAGGTAATGAATAAGCGCCACAGCCCGGTACGGCGATGATATCGCCGGCGACAGGTTCCGGTAACTCAATGTCCTTGATTAATATATCGCCTGCTTCGCAGAACTTGCCGGCAACGGTAAACTTACCGGACGGCTTATCCTTCATACGGTTGGCGATGACCGCCTCTAATCTGGCTCCGTAGAGGGCGGGGCGGATATTATCGGCCATGCCGCCATCCACCGAGACATAGCACCTGACCCCGGGGATATCCTTGACCACCCCCGCCGTGTAAAGCGCCACGCCCGCCTGCCCTACCATCGAGCGCCCCAGCTCAACAATTAGCCTGGGTTGTGCCAGCCCCAACCTCTGGCAGCCGTTAATAACGCTGGAGGTTATCGCCTCGGCATAGGCGGCAACGGGCGGGGCGGGGGAATCTAAAGTATATTGAATGGCAAAGCCGCCGCCTATATCCAGTTCGGCCATCTCAAAGCCGTGCTTCTGCTTCATCTCGGCGGCAAAGCCGAGAATAATGTCTATAGCCTGCTGGTAAGGCTCAAAATCGGCAATCTGGGAACCTATGTGGAAATGCAACCCCCGCAGGTTAAGCTGGGGTATAGCCAGGGCGGTAGTCAGCGCTTCTTCGGCCTGGACCATGGGTACGCCGAACTTGCTATCGAGATTGCCGGTGACGATATAGCGGTGGGTATGGGGGTCTACACCGGGGGAAAGCCGTAAAAGTATATCGGGCTTATCGCCCCGCTCCCTGGCAAGCTCACCCAGCAGGTTAAGCTCGTAGAGATTGTCCACCACGATGCGCCCGACACCCCACTCCAGAGCCATCTCCAGTTCCTCAGCCGATTTATTATTGCCGGGGAAATAGACCCGCTCCATCGGGAAACCGGCGGAGTGGGCAATGCTCATTTCGCCAGCCGAGACAACATCCAGCCCCAGCCCCTCCTCATTAAAGAGTTGGGCCAGAGCCTTGTTGATAAAAGCCTTGGCGGAATAGAAAACAGCGGTATCGGCATAGCGCTGGCTGAACTCCTGCTTGAACTCGGCGCACTTTTTGCGCAGGCTGGATTCGTCGAAGAGATAAAGGGGCGTGCCAAACTCAGCGGCCAGCTTTACAGTATCACAGCCGCCGATAACCAGATGACCACTATCATTAACCGCCGAGGCTAATGGGAATAGCTTAAGCCTGGATTCCATCTAATCCTCTCTCAGCTTGTAGCGCTGTATCTTGCCGGTGCTGGTCCTAGGCAGTTTCTTGGTAAATTCTATCCACCGTGGGTATTTATAGGGAGCTATACTCTTCTTGACGAAGAGCTGAATATCCTTAGCCAGTTTGTCCGACGGGCGGCGACCCTTCTTAAGCACCACGTATGCCTTGGGTTTAACCAGGCCATGCTCGTCCCTTTTAGCCACCACCGCCGCCTCACGCACCGCCGGGTGGGAAACCAGAGCGTCTTCGACCTCAACCGGTGAGACCCATATGCCGCCCACCTTGAGCATGTCATCGCTGCGGCCGCGGTAATAGTAGTAACCCTGGGCATCACGGCGGTACCTGTCTCCAGTATTAAACCACTCCCCAAGCATGGAGGTCTTGGTCTTATCGTGGTAGCGGTAGTAGTAGGCGGCAGTCGATTCCCCCATTACCTGCAGGGTGCCCACCTCGCCGTCAGGCACTTCTTCCCCGTCATCATCGAGAATCCTGGCGTGATACCCGGGCACCATTTTGCCCGAACTGCCCGGCTTGACATCGCCCGGACGATTGGAGATAAATATATGTAACAGCTCGGTAGAACCAATACCATCCAGTATTTCCAACCCGAACTTTTTCTTCCACTCAAAAAAGATTTCCTTGGGCAGGGCTTCACCGGCCGAGGTACAGACACGCAGGGAGGATAAATCGTATTTCTTATCAGCGCCCTCTACCTCCAGCATATTGGCGTAAAGCGTGGGTACGCCGAAGAATACGGTGGGGTGGTAATGGTCAATGGTGGCGAATATGGTTTCGGGGCGGGGTCTGTCAGGGAGCAGCACCACCGAGGCGCCAATAGCCAGCGGATAGAAGAAGCTGTTACCTAACCCGTAGGCAAAGAAAAACTTGGATGCCGAAAAGAGTAAATCGTCCTGAGTAATACCCAGGACAGCCCTGGCATAATTGTCAATGCAGCTGAAAACATCGTGCTGGAGGTGAACCGCCGCCTTGGGAACGCCGGTGCTACCTGAGGTGTAGTTCCAGAAAGCGGCATCATCAACGGTGGTATAAGCCACATCGAGTTTATCGGAACAGCGGTCGACGAGGTCATGGAAAGCGATATGATAAGCCCTAGTCTTTTCGCCGACGACGATAGTATTTTCCAGATAGAGAAGCTTCTCCTTGAAACCTTCGATTTCCTCAATGAAATCAGCATCGGCGATAAGGGTGCGGGCGCGGCTGTTATTGAGCAGATAACGGTAATCGTGCATGGTATACATATAGTTGACCGGCGTCGGGATGGCGCCGATTTTTATAGCACCGAAAAAGCAGGCCACGGCTTCCGGCGAATCGTACATCGCCAGCATCACCCGCTCTTCCATATGCACGCCGAGGATTTTCAGCGCATTGCCAACCTTGTTTATTAAGCTTTGCATATCACTATAGGTATAGGTCTCATCCTTATAATAAATGGCTACCTTATCGCCCAAACCCTTGTCCACCATATCATCTATTAGCTTTGTAGTTACGTTGTAGTACTGAGGAATAGAACTCTGGTATTTATATTGTCTTTCCATCTTTACCACCTGAATCAATATACTGCGGTATTTACTCTAGTTTATAATAAATGCTCCTATTTTACAAAGCTATGGTTCTACTTCCCACCCTCCCACCCTACAGAAGTGATACTTCTATCAATTTCTTTTTAGGGGGGTATTTCTTCTATCTGGGGTGGGGAGAAGCCCCGTAAGGGGCATACCTTAAAAAGGGTCGGTGGGCGGGAAAAGATATAAAACAGGGTGGGGTGTTTAACCTTTAAATTGACCTAAATCATAAATAACATTAGAATAGCACTTAACCTGATTAAAGAGGCAAAATTTGTACCAAAAGACCACCCTGGATAACGGACTGCGGGTTATCACCGAAACCATGCCCCATACCCGCTCAGTATCTATCTGTATCTTCATCGGCGTTGGCTCCAGGTACGAGACCGAGCGGCAGGCCGGCGTCTCCCACTTCATCGAGCACCTGATGTTTAAGGGCACACCCAGGCGCACTACTGCCAAGGAAATCTCAATGGCTATAGAGGGGGTGGGGGGTATCATTAACGCCGGCACCGACAAAGAGCTAACCGTATACTGGTGCAAGACGGCTCAACCGCACTTCTCCCTGGCCCTGGATGTGCTGAGCGATATCCTGCTCCACTCCAAATTTAACCCCGATGACATTGAGAGTGAGCGCCGGGTTATCATTGAAGAGATTCACATGGAAAAGGATTCCCCCTCCCAGCTGGTTAATCTGCTCATCGATGAGCTTCTATGGCCCGGACACCCCCTGGGCAGGGATATAGCCGGCGACGGGGACTCGGTGGCCGGCATCAGCCGGAAGATGATGCTCGATTACCTGGGACACCAGTATCTACCGAGCAACACCGTGGTCAGTATCGCCGGCGCTCTAAAGCACCGGGAGATGGTAGATACCGTAAATCAGGCGCTGGGCGGCTGGACTGACCGGCAGCCCCGTCCCGGCTATAAAGCATACAAGGAACGTTCCTTCTCCCGACTTAATGTTGAGAGTAAGGACACCGAGCAAGCCCATCTCTGCCTGGGGCTAAACGGCCTGCCCCTGCTGCACCCCCAGCGCTTTGTCCTCGACCTGCTTAATGTCATCCTGGGGGAGGGGATGAGCAGCCGTCTTTTTACCGAGATTCGCGACCGCCTGGGACTGGCCTACAGCATTCACAGCTATGTAGACCACTTTCTGGATACCGGCGCCATCACCGTTTATGCCGGGGTAGAACCGAAAAACCTGCCGGTGACCATCAAGGCCATACTGGAACAGCTTTCCCGGCTCAAAGAGCCAGTCCCCGAAGCGGAACTGAGAAAAGCCAAGGAACTGGCCAAGGGGAGATTGCTGCTGCGTATGGAGGACAGCCGCAATGTGGCCGGGTGGATGGGGGGACAGGAGATTCTCACCGGGCGTATCCTCAGCGTTGACCAGGTTACGTCAATTCTTGATGCCATTACCGCTGAGGAACTGAAACAGCTGGCTAAGGAGCTGCTGGTGGCTAGCCAGCTAAGGCTGGCGGTGGTGGGGCCAGTGGCTGAGGACGAGCCGCTGGAGAAACTGCTAAAATTATAAAAAGGAGCCGCAGATCGAAAACTGCGGCTCCTAGATAGCTATATCACAGAGAGCGGGATTACATCATCCCTTCCATGCCACCCATACCACCAGGTGGCATGCCCGGCATCGCCTTATCCTTCTCCGGTATGTCCGCCACCAGTGACTCGGTAATCAAAACCATGACAGCGATACTGGCGGCATTCTCCAGGGCTGACCTTACCACCTTGGTCGGGTCAATAATACCCTTTTCCACCATATCACCGAATTCATCGGCTTCGGCATCATAGCCAACACCGGCCTTACTCTTCTTCACCGCATCAACTATCACCGAGCCGTCCTTGCCGGCATTATCGGCAATCCAGCGAATTGGTTCCTCCACCGCTTTGCGGACAATGTTAACGCCGGTAAGTTCGTCAGCGGTGGCATCTACCTTCTTTAGAACCGCCGTAGCCCGCAGCAGAGCCACACCGCCGCCGGGCAGGATACCCTCTTCTACCGCTGCCCTGGTGGCTGACAGGGCGTCCTCAACCCGATGCTTCCTCTCTTTAAGCTCAACCTCGGTAGCCGCACCGACCTTGATTACGCCAACACCGCCGACCAGCTTTGCCTGTCTCTCCTGAAGCTTCTCGCGGTCGAAATCGGAGGTGGTCTCCTCTATCTGGGCCTTAATCTGCTTGATTCTGGCTTTGATGGCTTCCTCCGAGCCTTTACCCTCAACGATAGTGGTGTTGTCCTTGTCCGAAGTTACCCGGCGGGCCCGGCCTAAGTCTTCAACAGTAACCGACTCCAGCTTGCGCCCGACCTCCTCCGAGATTACCTTGCCGCCGGTGAGGGTAGCTATATCCTCCAGCATCGCCTTACGCCTATCGCCAAAGCCGGGAGCCTTAATCGCCAGAATATTGAGCGTGCCCCGCAGCTTGTTAACCACCAGGGTAGCCAGGGCTTCGCCTTCTATGTCCTCGGCGATAATCAGCAGGTTTTTAGATACCTGCAGTATCTTCTCCAGAGCCGGCAGCAGGTCAGATATTGCCGAGATTTTCTTGTCGGTGATGAGGATATAGGGGTCCTCTATTTCCGTCTCCATCTTTTCGGCGTTGGTGATGAAATAGGGGCTGATATAACCGCGGTCAAACTGCATCCCCTCGACAAATTCGGTCTCATACTTTATCCCCTTGGACTCCTCAACGGTAATAACCCCGTCCTTGCCTACCTTCTCCATCACCTCGGCAATGAGGTCGCCAATCTCCTTATCTTTAGCGGTGATGGTACCTACCTGCGCAATCTGCTCCTTGCCCTTGACCTCAACCGATACCCTCTTCAGCTCTTCAACAATAGCTTTGGTCGCTTTTTCAATGCCCTTTTTAAGTGATATGGGCTCAGCACCAGCCGCGACATTCTTGAAGCCTTCAGTGATAATGGCGTGAGCCAGGACGGTAGAGGTGGTGGTGCCATCGCCGCAGGCATCGTTGGTCTTGGTGGCCGCTTCCTTGACCAGTTGAACACCCATGTTCTCAAAGGGGTCGGGAAGCTCAATCTCCTTGGCAATGGTAACCCCGTCATCAATTACCGACGGAGCCCCCCATTTCTTGTCCAGCGCCACACAATGCCCCTTGGGACCCAGTGTCACCTTAACGGCATCAGCCAGGGTGTCTATCCCCTTCTTTATGGCGTGCCTGGCTTCTTCATCGAATATTATCTGTTTACCCATAATTCCTCCTTACTTCTTGCTAACTCTCTTGGCTAAGATGTCACTCTCACGCAGTATCATCAGCTCCTCGCTGTCAATCTTAACCTCGGTGCCGCCATACTTAACATAGAGCACCACATCGCCCACCTTAACATCCATAGCTATCCGCTTGCCATCCTCGGACAAACGGCCGGGACCAGCTGCCAGTACCTTCCCCTCCTGGGGTTTTTCCTTGGCAGTATCGGGAAGTACAATCCCCCCCTTGGTCACCTCTTCCCTTTCAATGGGCTTAACCACTACGCGGTCGCCCAACGGTTGTAGCTTAACCGCCATTCTAATCCTCCTTCCTCTAGTTCAATTGCTACTCTCATTTTAGCACTCTCGGGGGGAGAGTGCTAACGCTTTATAATAACCTACCTGGGCTAAAAGTACAACTCAGTAAACAGCCTCTCAGAGCCGTTGTCAGCTA
>Ga0315541_1000886_pt1 | contig 30135 bp, 21 predicted proteins | sample SalMarSW160190MG_FD_203095 | JGI IMG/M metagenome (GOLD analysis project Ga0315541, IMG submission 203095) | Salt marsh sediment microbial communities from the Plum Island Ecosystem LTER, Massachusetts, United States - Salt Marsh Sediment SW1601-190 ...
CCGGTACCTGAAACGATAGGTATCTGCGGGTTTAAAAAGGGTTGTTTTCAGGTTATCCTTCGTTTTGACAAGCTGATGCAATGAACAGACATTATCCATGATCCAGAATGACCGTCCCATTGTTGAAAGAACCAGGTCCTTGCGGAAGATCTTAATATCGGTCACAGGCGTAATGGGCAGGTTTTGCTGAAAACTTATCCAGGAATGTCCATCATCCATTGAAATAAACATTCCAAATTCTGTGCCTGCATAAAGCAGTCCTTCCATGTCAGGGTCTTCCCGTACAACCCGGGTGGGATAATCAGCCGGTATCCCATTGTCGCCTGTTGTGAGCAGGGTCCAGCTTTTCCCGTAATCCGTTGTTTTGTAAATATAGGGGTGCCAGTCACCGAGCTGGTATCGGAGGATGGCAACATAGGCTTTTCCTTCTATGTGTGGAGAGGGTTCGACACAATCGATCCTTCCTCCGGGACCGATACCGGCAGGTGTTACGTTTTCCCAGCTTTCCCCGCCATTCAGGGTCACGTGTACCGGCCCATCGTTTGCACCCACCCAGATCAATCCTTCGCGGATGGGAGATTCACGCACGGCATAAATCGTGCTGTAGTACTCTTCACCGGTAATATCCCTTGTTATGGGTGTCCCGGAGATCACCTGCTTGTCTGGCTCGAAAGCCGTGAGATCAGGAGAAATGGTTTCCCACGTCTTGCCGTCATCGGACGTTTTATGCAGGAATTGCGAGGCATGATAAATGACATCGGGATTGTGTGGGGAAACGTGGATGGGCGCCACACGCTGGAACCGGAATTTCAGATCTTTAGGATTATGGCTGTATATATTGGTTGCTCCAACATAGTATTGTTGTTCCTGTCCCGTCCGCTTATCATACACCCCGAATCGTCCTTTGCAGTTTGAATAAACGATATTATGATTTCCGGGCTTTGGCACTGCCGGTCCTGTCTCACAACCACCAACAGACAGCCATAAACCGGAAGCTCCGGCAGATGGGGAGTAGGGGGGAAGGCTTGGAATAGCGATGGTGCTGTTGTCCTGCTGACCGGCATAGAGCCAGTACGGGTATTGATCATCCACCTCCACCTGGTATAGTTCAGCTGTGGGCTGGTTATGTTGTGTGGACCAGGTTGCACCACCGTCCAGCGAGACGTTCGCTCCCCCGTCGTTGGATTGAATCAGGATCAGGGTATCTGCACTGCTAATCCACAGATCATGATGGTCGCCATGAGGCGCCCTGATACCCCGCCAGGTTTTTCCCCCATCTGTGGAATGGTAATAACTTCCCGCCATTGAGTAAATGGAGTTGGCATTCAGGGGATTTGCTTCTATGTTACAGTAATAAAAGGGTCTGTTAATCAATCCTTCATGCGTGGAAACCAGGTAGAAACTTTCACCCGTGTCATCCGATCGGTACAAACCCCCTTCACCTTTCGGGGCTTCAACCACTGCATACACCCGATAGGGATCGTCAGGGGAGACAGCCAGGTCGATTTTTCCAATCAGCCCCTTTGGCAATCCCCTGGTTATTTTTTCCCAGTTTGTACCTCCATCAACGGACCGGTATATACCACCTGCCTGGTACCCTCCGCTGATGATGGTCCATGGCTTTCGTTCTGCCCTCCACATGGATGCGTAGATGATTTCCGGATTCCCGGGAGCAAACTCCAGGTCAACAGCACCGATGGTATCGGCTACATAAAGGACCTGTTCCCATGTTTCTCCTCCATCGAGTGTCCTGTAAACACCCCGTTCGGTATTGGGCTGGAAAGCCTGCCCAATGGCTGCGACAAACACGGTTTCGGGATCTTCGGGATGGATTTCCAGAGCCCCAATCTGACCGGCATCGGTCAGTCCGATGTGTTTCCATGTTTTGCCACCATCCATCGATTTATACACCCCCTTGCCGGTGATGACATTGGACCGCAATCCATCGGAACCGGTTCCTGCGTAAACAATATTGGGATTGGATTGTACTACCCTGATGGCTCCAATCGACGGTGTAATGAAAAAACCATCCGATACATTTTCCCAGCTGATCCCGTAATCGACAGTTTTCCATACCCCACCCCCGGTGCTTCCCATGTAAAAAGTACCGGGTTGTGATACCACACCCTCTACGGTAGTGACGCGTCCTCCACGCGTGGGTCCGACATTTCGGTAGCTGAAAGCAGCAAAAAGATCAGATGATCTGTTTTCGTGATGTTCCGCCGTCTGTGATTGACCGGTACGGGTTAGTAATGAAAATACAATCAGAAACAGATTGAGGTGAAGCCTGAAGTGAAACATGTTCGTAACGATTTAAATAAGGTTGTTCTATTTGAAATCCGGATAACCGATGTCCTTCTGGATTGTTCTCAGCCATTGGGTAAGTTCCTCAGCACTCCCATCCTCCATGTAAGAATACCAGTCACCGGAGAGTTCCAGGATCACTTTCCGGTATTTGTGGGTCTGGCTGTCATAGGAGAGGAATCCATAAATGGCAGTCCCTGCATCTGCCATGATGCTGTCAGCCAACGCATAACTTTCATAAATGATATCCTCTATCTGTTCAATTTTCTCTTTAAGCTCTGCATCCCTGATCTTGCCCAGTGCCCTTCCCTTGCCTGTTGCATACTCCTGTTCCACCGTTTCCTTATCATACAAGTAAACGGTACTGCCATCCTCCTGGATATTCAGCACCTCATCATTCCAGTGAAGGGATTCTTCAAGGTCCCAAACCACCCCATCTTTATCAATGCACCACCCGGCAAACTCATTTCCGTTTGCATGATTCTCATAAGAGTAGTGAAAAATAATCTGCTGGGTTTCTTCAATCTGAAATGTACTTTCCTCTTCGCAACCAATCATCATGGTCATTACGAATAGCGCTATTAATCTGATTGACAATAGGTTATTTTTTTTCATATCAGGCTGTTTTGATATTAATAATGCTTTTCAACTCTTCCCTTCTTTTTAAACAGGGAAGGTATTAACATGGGCACCTCCTCCATGTATTTCTTATATTGATCTCCAAATTCATGAATCAGGATCTTCTCCTCATACATCGATATATAATAGTAGAATAGGATGATGATGATCCAGAAGATAGCTGACAACAGGGACAGGGTTAAAACAATTAACCCAAGGTAAAGCAGTATGGCGCCCAGATAGATCGGATGCCTGACACGGTTAAATACACCTTCCCTGATGATGACAGGATTTTCACGTCGCTCACCAAAAACAGATTTTAATCCGGACTGTGCAAGCACGGACGAGATGATCAGGATGACCAGTGCCAGGGGAACCCGGATATACCAGGAAATGTATTGGCCCGGGGAGGTGGTGATATGCAGCACAAAGGAATCGACAATCCAGATGGTAAAGAATAGGATAAAGAGGATCATCTGCCCTAAATCACCCCAGATATACTCGCCTGAAAGATCCGGCCTGTCCTTATGCCTTCTTCTGTGATTGAGATCATTCATCTTAAGAAAAAAATTCAGACCAGTTGAAATTAATCAATTTCTCAGTAACTTTTGATTAAAACTGTACAAAATAGTTGCCCGGGTAAGTCATTTGCAGGTTCCAGCCTGATTTCTCCATGTTACCCTCAGAATGATCCTCCCCGTAGTTTTAATATACTGACGGATAATTGCAATTTTTTGCACGTCTGGCAAGTTGCGGTCCATGGAATGTTTTCCTTATTATGAAGTATGCAGTTGGTTTATTAAATTTGTTCAAATCCATCAATTTTTAAGTTACTTTACAGAAGAGCAATAAAAACCAGATGCCATGAATACTATTTCCTTATACAGAAATCCTGGAGCATGTTCTATTTTGCTTTTCACACTGCTTGTTTACTGCTTTGCATTTGTGAAGGGAAATGCTCAGGAACCGGACCCGTCGCTTCTTTCACTGGACCGGATCTTCAGTAGTAATGAATTCTCATCCGAATCGTTTGGCCCGGTGCGGTGGCTTGAAGATGGATCAGGGTATACTACCCTTGAAAGAGTCGATGGGAATAAAGAGGGATGGGATATCGTGAAGTATGAACCAGGAACCGGCAACAGGACCATCCTCGTACCATCTGACCGCCTGATTCCGCCAGGAGAAGAATCTTCTTTGCATATAGACGATTATGCATGGTCAACGGATGGAAAAAAGCTCCTGGTTTTTACCAACACCAAAAGGGTATGGCGGGAGAATACAAGGGGAGATTACTGGGTACTCGATCTAATCTCCGGCAACCTGAAACAGCTTGGTGCATTTGCAGAACCTTCAACCCTGATGTTTGCCAAATTCGCCCCGGATAACGAAAAGACCGGTTATGTTGTTGAAAACAACATCTATGTCGAGGATATTGAAACAGGCAGGGTAACACAACTGACATTCGATGGTTCCCGGACACAGATCAATGGAACCTTCGACTGGGTGTATGAAGAGGAATTCGGACTTAGAGACGGTTTTTGGTGGAGTCCCGACGGGAAATTCATTGCTTACTGGCAGCTGGATGCATCGGGAGTCCGGGATTTCTATATGATCAATAACACCGATTCACTCTATTCCTTTATCATACCAATACAATATCCCAAAGTGGGGGAGAAGCTCTCTTCATGCCGGGTGGGTGTCATTCCTGCTACTGGTGGTAATACCGTCTGGATGAAAGTGGAGGGCGATCCCAGGAATCATTATATTGCACGGATGGAATGGGCAGCCAGTTCAAAAGAGATTATATTTCAATACCTCAACAGACACCAGAACACCATATGGATCAATCTTGGAAATGCCCTGACGGGAGAAGTGAAAACGATTCATACAGAAAAAGATGATGCCTGGCTGGATGTGGTAAATGACCTCGTATGGATGAACAACGGAAAGGAATTTACCTGGATCAGTGAAAAAACAGGATGGAGACATATCTATGCTGTCAGTCGCGATGGTAAACCGGTCAGGCCGGTGACAAAGGGTGAGTTTGATGTCATATCCGTCGAAAATATTGATGTTAAAAATGGATATGTCTATTACATCGCTTCACCGGATAATGCTACCCAACGATACTTGTACCGTACTAAATTGTCAGGTAAGGGAAATCCTGAAAGGCTTACCCCATTTGACCAGCCAGGGATTCACAGCTACCAGGTTTCTCCCGATTCCAGGTGGGCAATACATACATTTACCAATACAAGAACACCACGAACCATTGACCTGGTGGACCTGCCGGAACATTCCTCGGTACGGTTGCTTGCTGAAAATAAAGAGTTAAAACACAAATTGGCACAATTGAAGATTAATCCGGTTGAATTTTTTACAGTGGATATCGGTGATGATATCCTGCTGGACGGTTACATGATAAAACCGCCGGACTTCGACCCTTCGAAGAAGTACCCGGTGCTGTTTCATGTATATGGTGAGCCGGCAGGTACAACCGTGATGGACAGAACACCCAGCTTATGGCATCTTTTCCTTACCCAGAAAGGCTACATTATCATGAGTGTCGACAACCGGGGCACTCCAGCTCCAAAAGGAAGGGAATGGAGGAAATGCATCTACCTGAAAATCGGTATCATTTCTTCTGCCGACCAGGCTAAAGCGGCAGAAATAATTGGTAATTGGGACTTTGTGGACAAAGATCGTATTGGAATCTGGGGCTGGAGTGGTGGTGGGTCAGGAACCCTGAATGCACTCCTTCGTTATCCTGAGATTTACCATACCGGAATGTCGGTTGCTCCTGTACCCGACCAGCGATTGTATGATGCTGTTTACCAGGAACGATACATGAGAACACCTGCTGAAAATCCGGAAGGCTTTGAAAAGGGATCACCCATCAGCTTTGCCGCTAATCTTTCCGGAAACCTGCTAATCGTCCATGGAACAGGTGATGATAATGTCCATTATCAGGGCACAGAAAAACTGATCAATGAGTTCATCAAACACAACAAAGCCTTCACTATGATGGCCTATCCGAACAGGTCGCATGGAATAAAAGAGGGGGAGGGAACCACCAGACACCTGTATGATCTGCTGACCCGGTTTTTGCTGACCAATATGCCCCCGGGTACGAAATAACCCGGGAAGGATATGATGATTTCTTCGCGGAAGGATCATGAGCCCGGAAAGGTACTTTGATGAGCAATTATTCTTTTAATATATGAACAAGCTGCCGCCAAGCATATTCAACGATGTCATCGGTCCCGTGATGAGGGGACCGTCCAGCTCACACACTGCCGCATCGGTCCGGATTGGACAGATGGCAAGGCAAATCCTTAATGATGAGCCATCCAGGGTTTTGACAGAATTCAGCCCGGACGGCTCTCTTGCCACAACCTATGAAAGCCAGGGCTCGGCCATTGGCCTTGCTGCCGGATTGCTGGGCTGGGAAATAACTCATCCTGAACTTCCGGCAGCACTGAAGATGGCAGAAGAGGGTGGGTTGTCCCTGGAATTCAGAATTACCCCGTTCGAAGCTGATCATCCCAATACCTACCGCATCCGTTTGGAAGGAAAAAATGGAGGGAGCGTCTCCTTAACAGCCATTTCCCATGGTGGTGGAATCGTTGAGATCAAATCAATCGGTGATTTTCAGATTGGTGTAAGGGGTGATTTTTATGAGGTTCTTTTGTTCCTGTCAGCAGATACATCCCCGGATGATTATAATCCGGAAATCCATCCATTGAGTACCGTCGAGCAGGTAACTGCTTTATCTTCCGGGGGACGGAATTTGATACGGGTGCAGCTATCCGCTCCACCCGATCCGGACTGGTTGCTATCCATGCGAAAAATAGCCTCCGTGGAAAAGGTTATCGTTCTGGATCCTGTAATGCCTGTCCTTTCATCGAAAGATATTTCGGTTCCGTTCCGCACAGCTTCTGAACTGCTGAACCGTGCAATGAAGGAAAAACTGGATTTATACCAGGCAGCACTGATCTATGAATGCCAGCGGAGTTCATTGACTGAGAAACAGGTGATCGGGATGATGGAAGAGATGGTAACACTGCTCAGGGAATCGCTGCAGAAAGGGTTGCAGGGGACAGCGTATGAAGATCGGATACTGGGTTACCAGTCGGGAATCTACAGTGATGCTGCCTCGGGTGGCTTGCTTTTGGGCGACCGGTTGATGAACCGGATCATTGCTGCTAATATGGCCATGATGGAAGTGAAAAGCTCCATGGGACTGATTGTAGCTGCCCCGACTGCCGGTTCGTGTGCCGTGCTGCCTGGAACATTAATACCGGTGGCTGAAGAACTGCAGGTGGGCCGGGATGAACTGGTTAAAGCGTTCCTTGCATCCGGTTTGATCGGTGTATTTATAGCTGGATTCTCTACGTTTGCAGCAGAGGAGTGTGGCTGCCAGGCAGAATGTGGATCTGCATCCGGAATGGTTGCCGGTGGTTTGGTGCAAATGAAAGGCGGTACGGTAGAGCAGGGACTGTCTGCAGCATCCATGGCCCTCCAGAATATGATCGGGCTGGTTTGTGATCCGGTTGCCAACAGGGTGGAAGTTCCCTGCCTGGGAAAGAATATCCAGGCAAGCCTGAATGGGATCTCATCAGCGAATATGGCGCTTGCAGGATTGGATCCCGTTGTTCCCCTTGATGAAGTGATCCATGCAATGGATCAGGCAGGGAGATCTCTGCCAAGATCTCTCCGTTGTACAGGACTGGGAGGACTTTCCATTACCCCAACATCGAAAAAGATTGAAGAAAAACTGAAGAAGAAGAAGGATGATGGATGAAGGAAAGGTGGTACAGAGTTTCGGGGAAAGGAAAAAGAGTCTCCGGTCTCCAGTCAGCAGTCAGCAGTGTGAAGAGATGAGAAGTGAGTTCCGCCTACGCCAAGGCTACGGCTCTAAAAATGGCTTCGGCGAACGAAGTGTGAGTTGTTCCGAAAAACAATCCCAACAGTATACAAGCACCGCAGGTGCGGCATGTTTTTAGAAAAAAACGTAAACAACCAACTCCGGTCCAACTGTCCGGCTATTTAGCAGAAAAACCTTTCTTGGACCGTTATGCTCCAATCGCAAGAAAAGGGGGTAGCCCCTTTGGAACCCCACTTCATTTTTTCCTTGATGAAAAAATGAAGCAAAAAAATCTCCCATAGGGATCGGTTAATCACCACTCACTACTCAATTCTCACTACTCATTACTCCCTTCTCACTTCTCCCCACTGTAAACTATGTATTCCTTATCCTTTGTCTGAAAATCTCAGTGCATATCCCGCATAAAATGCCGATGCTTTCACGAGGTGATCCACCGGGACCTTCTCATTCGGGGCATGTGCCATGGCTTCCTCCCCCGGACCAAATCCAATAACCGGGATGCTATACATCCCCTGAATGGAGATTCCATTGGTTGAAAACAACCATTTCCCGACTGCCGGCCTCCTGTTAAACAGAGCAGCGAAAACCGCTATTCCATCCTGAATAACTTCGTGATCCTCCGGCATGATCCAGGTTGGATAAAACTTATCCATTCCATACGTTGTACCGGTGTAAGCTTTCTCCTCATAATGGGGTATTGAAATCCTCGAATTCCGTTCATTCAGTATGAATTCCAACTCGGCAATCGCGGACTCCTTCGATTCACCAACGGTCAGGCGGCGGTCGATGTATAGTGAAGCATAATCGGCTACAGCACACAACGCGGGGCTGTCGGATTTTACTTCGGTGACAGCGATAGATCCTTTTCCGAGGAAGTCGTGTCGTGCAAGCCGGTGATTCAGGTCGCGGATGGTAAGAGAGGCTTCCGACGCCATATAAATTGCATTTTTACCCCGTTCGGGAGCGGAACCGTGAGAGGATATCCCCGAGAATTCAACCAGGATCTCCATTCTGCCACGCTGTCCTCTTGCAATGGCAAGGTTCGTCGGTTCGGTAATTACAACGGCATCGGGTTTAATGAGATCTTCTTCTATGATGTATTTCCAGCACAAGCCATCACAATCCTCCTCCATGACGGTCGCAGTGAAGTAAATGGTCAGGTTGTCCGGCACCCCCATTTCGGTTAGTATCCTGGCTGCCGTAACCATCGAGGCGAGTCCCCCCTTCTGATCAACACTCCCTCTTCCGAGAAGCTGCCCGTTCTCAACCTTTCCGGAGAACGGGTCGAAGTCCCAGTTGCTCACCTGGCCCGTATCCACGGTATCCATGTGACCATCGAAGGCAAGGATTTTTTTGCCATTACCAATCTTTCCTATCAGGTTACCGAGTCCGTCAGTGTTGATATCACCGATGCCGGCTTCCTGCATCATTTGCTTCAGCTCAACCATCAACGGTTCTTCCTGGCAGCTCAAAGAACGAATACGAACCAGGCGGGAAAGGTTGGAAATCGTATAATCCCTGTACTTTTCCGACAGGGAATTGATCCTGGTTACAGTCTCCTTATTCATAATGATTAATTAGGTGATAAATCACAACAGATAATAAATCGGAAAATTGATCCAAACTCATCACTCCTCAACCTCCCTCCCCAGGAAATGGTGAAACCAGAATTCCACCGATTTACGGGTTGAATGGGCACGTTTCGGACCTCTCCAGCCGTGCCTTCCTCCGGGGTAGATCATCAGTTCAAAATCCTGGTTTAGGTCCTGCATTTCGGAGATCAGCTGAATGATATTTTGCATGTGAACATTATCATCTATATCTCCGTGGGTGATTTTTAAATACCCTTTGTAATTTTCAATGTGTGTCATTACAGAACCCTGTTTATATCCTTCCGGGTTTTCTTCCGGTGTATCCATATATCGTTCTGTATACACGTTGTCATACAAACGCCAATCGGTCACGGCAGAACCAGCCTGGCCATGTGTGAAATAATCAGCGCCGGCTGTTAATGCCATCAGGGTCATATATCCTCCATAACTGCTTCCGGTAATGCCTATCCGTTCAGGATCGATAAAGGGTTTTTCTCTCAGCCATTTAACCGCTTCGATGTAGTCGTGTATTTCCCATTTGCCCAGGTTGCGGTGCATGAGTTCCACTCCCGATTTACCAAAATGTCCGGTAGCCCGGTGGTCCACGGCAATGGTAATGATCCCGTTTTGAGCATAATAATGGTTGCTTAATGAGTAAGAGGCACTGTTCCTGACGGAAGGAGAATTAGGCCCTCCGTAAATTGAAAAAATAACAGGATATTTTTTCGTTTCATCAAGGTCGGGTGGGAGGGTCCACATGGCAGGCAGGTCATAGCCGTCTGAAGTGGGAATGGTGAACAGTTCCACCGTTCCGAGGTTGTGTTCCTCCATTGACTCATCCCGTGAATCTCCCAGCAACCGGACTGATTTACCTTTTCCGGTGAACAGCTCCAGTTTAGTGGGGGTAAGGATATTGCTATAGCTGTCATAGAAATAGTCCCCGCCAGGTGAAACGGAAGGTCTGTGTGTTCCCTCAATGGAAGTAAGCTGAGTGAGTTTTTTCCCGTTCAGGTTGATGGAGAACAGGTGATTCTCTGTTGATTCACCACCCGTTCCTGTAAAGAAAACCGTTTTTGTCTTTTCCACCACCCGCTCTATGCCCGTCACCCTCCAGTCAAGATCAGTAACCCTGATGATCAGTTCCCCGTTCATATCATAGTAGTAGAGGTTTCTCCATCCATCAACATCACTCCGTACAAGGAAACCGCTGCCATCCTCAAAGAGATACAGATCCTCGAAGAATTCGACCCAGCAATTCTGTTTTTCGTGGTAGATCTCTCGTTTTTCACCGGTTGACGGATTGACAGCATAGAGGGTGATTTCATCCTGTCCCCTGTTCATGTACTGGTAGACCAGTTCTTTCGAATCTTTTGTCCAGAATGGCCATGCCACATAGCGGTCAACACCCTCGTTGGTATCCATCCAGATGGTTTTGCCCCTTTCAAGGTCTACTACTCCCAGCTTTACCAGTGGGTTGGGATCCCCCGCTTTCGGATAGGGGGTGATCTCCACCCTGCCATGTACACCCTCTCCGGTGACGATGGTGAATTCAGGTACGGGATTGTCATCAAACCGGAGGTATGCGATCTTTCTGCTGTCCGGGGACCACCAGAATGCCCTGTATTGGGATGCCCTGCCGAGGATCTCTTCATAGTAAACCCAGGATGCCCAGCCGTTATAGATGCGCTTATCACCATCGAAGGTAAGCTGGGTCTCTTCTCCGGTAGCCAGGACAGAAATGAAAAGGTTGTGATCCCGGGTAAAGGCAATCTTTGTTGCATCCGGGGAGAAAGTGGCATTTTTTTCCTCTGAGTCCGAATAAGTAACCTGCCGGAACTCTCCTGTAGTCCGGTTAAAATAGTACAGGTTGTTCTCTTTTTCTAAAATGAAATGATTCAGATCATCCGTGTTCGTTTCGCTTCTATCCAGTGAAAATCCTTCCGGAAGGATCTTATCGAATTCAGAAAAGTCAAGATAAAGCGTTGATTCTCCAGTTTCAGCAGTAACTTTCATCACCACCTGAGACCCGTTTTCCCGTTTGCTTTCCAGGTAATGGGTTGCATCAAGCCAACCCGATAACCTGGGTAGTGAGCTTGAAAACATCTGACCCCGGGCAGAAAACGCCTCGTCATAGGTGAAATTTTTCTTCTGGGCGGATGCATTGGATAATGCCAGCATGGCTATAAACGCTAACCACAGCATGGAAGCTTGGATCATTTTTTTCATGGCTGTAACAAGTATAAAGTGATAAAAATGGGATTCATATAAAATAAAGGAAGGTTAAAAATAAGATAATTTCTCAGTGCAGGCAAGCTATTTTCCCGGTAAAAAAAGAGGGTGTCTTTTAATTGCTTATGAGACACCCTCGAACTAAAGATCGTGCCGGTTAGTCCTAGATCTTCAGCTTTTTTTCAATCTCATCTATTTGTACCCTGAACCGCTTATCGGTATCGATCAGGTTGTTCACTGTTTTGCAGGCATGGAGAACCGTTGCATGATCTTTTCCACCGATCTGGGAGCCAATGGTGGCAAGGGAAGATTTTGTAAGGCTTTTTGAGAAAAACATAGCAACCTGTCTTGCCTGAACAATTTCCCGTTTCCTTGTTTTACTCTGCATCAAATCAATAGGTATGTTAAAATAGTCACACACGATCTTCTGGATGTAATCGATGGAGATTTCCCTTTTCGTGTTCTTGATCAACTTGTCGATCATCTGCTTTGCCAGATCAAGGGTGATCTCTTTCTTGTTCAGGGTTGACTGTGCAAGAAGGGAGATCAGGGCACCTTCCAGTTCCCGGATATTATCCGTGATGTGCGTTGCGATGTATTCCAGGACATCTTCCGGCATTTCGATGCCATCATTGTAGGTTTTTTTCAGAAGGATAGCCATCCGGGTTTCAAAATCGGGCGGCTGCAGATCAGCTGATAATCCCCATTTGAACCGTGAAAGCAGTCGCTGCTCCATGCCCTGGAGTTCAACGGGAGGCTTGTCTGAAGTGAGAATCAGTTGTTTTCCCGATTGGTGCAGGTGATTGAAGATATGAAAAAAGATATCCTGTGTTTTTTCCTTTCCGGCAAATTCATGTACATCATCCAGGATCAGCACATCGATCATCTGGTAAAAATGAAGGAAATCATTTTTATTGTTATTGCGGATCGATTCCACAAACTGTGTCTGGAACTTATTTGCATTCACATAAAGAACCGTCTTTTCAGGCATCTGTTCCTTAACCAGAATTCCAATTGCCTGTGCAAGGTGGGTCTTACCCAATCCCGAATCTCCATAGATCAACAGGGGGTTGAACGCTGTTCCACCGGGTTTGTTTCCGACGGCAAATCCTGCAGACCGGGCTAACCGGTTGCATTCACCCTCTACAAAATTGGCAAAAGAGTTATCCGGATTTAACCTGGGATCAACGTGCAATTTTTTTATCCCCGGAATAATAAATGGATTTTTTATGGTGTTTTGTTCGGTCTCAAGGGGAATGGAAACCGGACGGTTCTTAAGTTCTGCTTTATTCTTTGTGGGAAATTTTACCGTGTAAGGTTTGGAATTGGAAAACGCATTGTTTTCCATGACCACATTGTACTCCAGCTTGGCATCAATACCCAGCTCCTTTCTGAGGGTCTTCCTCAGAATATCAATGTACTGCTCTTCTAAATACTCATAGAAGAAAGGACTGGGAACCTGTATGGTTAAAATATTTTTTTCTAGTTTCACCGGAACGATAGGCTCGAACCAGGTTCTGTAACTAATCGAAGGAACATTATCCTTAATGATCTTTAAACAATTATTCCATACTTCGTGATGTGAACTACTCATTTAGAAATGTCCCAATTTATTTTATTTTAATTTTAGGTTAGAAGTAGCAAGGTTGTTAAAAAAAAAGTAAAAAAAAAATTAATTTTCACTTGACTTTTACAAAAAAATTATATTGGTTTTAAAATCAACCCTTTAAAAATTAAAAAAAAATCATAAAAATTTTTATTTATCTAATGCGCTAATAATCAGTATTATAAACTAAATCATTGTTAATAAATTGTTAATTAATTGTTTAAGTGCATTATTTAAAGTAAAGCGTTAAAAATTCATTCTCTGCTGAAAAATTTCATCAAAAAAAAACAGCAGTTTGTCAAAATTCCCAGTTCCGGAAAATGAGAATTCCGTCAATTTGTTAAACCGGAATACAGAATATGTAAACGGTCAACATGGGATCCGGCTGAATATCCGGATTCGATTTTTCATTTCGAAGATTTTCCTCCAAAAACAGAAACCTGGACATACCGTTTTGGATTTTCTTTCACATCCTTCAGCAGGGCATCCAGGCTGTTTGTTGCATTTTCAAGATTGATATAGAGTGAATCATCAGTTATCAGCATTCCCAGTGTTCCTTCTCCACGGTTAATTCGTGTAAGGGCTGTATCCATGTTAGCCAGGGTTCGATCCAGGTTATCTATCGTACTGCGAATATGGGATTTAGCCAGTGAGTCGGACAGGCTTGCCATATTCTGAAACAGTTGTGTCAGCTCTTCATTGTTGTTTTTCAGGTTTCCGGAAATGGATTCGATATTGCTCAGAAAAGTTGCAAACCGGCCATCTTCATTGGTCAATAAGGTATCGAGCGTATAGGTAGAGCGGTTCAGGTGCTTAATGGTCTCGCGGATGTGTCCAAAGCTGGCGGAAAAATTATCCCTGAAACTTTCGTTGAAGGTCACCTGGATAACAGCCAGCACTGAATCAATCGAGAGCATGAGGTTTTCCGCTTTATTTTTCAGCGGGAGCATCTCGATGCTCACCTGCTCCTGCAGGGTCCCTGCCACTTCCGGGATCAGTGTATCGCCGCTCTCACAGAAATCTTCCGAATTTCCCAGGATCAGGTCCACGGATCGCGTTCCCATCAGGTCCGAACTGTAGATCCGTGCAATGGAGTTTTTCGGGATGTCAAAGTTCTCCTCGATCAGAAGTGTCACGATAAGCTTTCCGGATTGATCGGAAGCAAACCGGATATTGTCTACCAAACCCACTCGATAACCATTGATCAGCACGGCGTTTGATTCTTCCAGTCCATTGACTTTGTCGTACACCACCGTGTAGGTTTTGGCAGCATGAAGAATATTTTTCCCCTTCATGAAATTGTAAATCCATATAAACAGAGCGATGGTGATTATTGCTAACACTCCTATTTTTACTTCGTGTCTGATTTTCCGCATGATAGCTGGGATTTACTGAATAAATTTACTCATTAATTTTCTTCAATGCTTCATTTAGCGGGATTATTTTATCATTTTCTATCGCGATGATGAATGAATCGCTATAGCGAATTTTCACTTTTTGGATGTACTGCATGATTTCATCGTAGCTGGATTCGTTACCCACAGCGTATTTATACATATCCCCTGTTTTGAACTCTTTCACCTGCTCAAACCCCGTGAAATATTCCGAATCGAGGGGTATGGGTTTTCTGGAAGCCATGACCTGGACCATGAAGCGTACGGAACTGGTTTCTGCTGGAATTTTGCTGAAATCGCTTCTGTTTTCCACCGCAATTTTATAGTCACGGAATGCCCTGAATATTGCGGATGCGATATAATCCTGTCCGGCTTCGGAGAGGAGGTATGTCTCTTCAGCGGCATTTGAGATGAACCCGATTTCAACGAGTACACTCGGCATGGTCGTGTTCCACAAAACCAGAAAACCTGCCTGCTTTACTCCTCGGTCGATGCGTTTGGCTCGTTCGCGAAACTGGTTCTGCACAAACGATGCGAAGTCCAGACTCTGTTCCAGGTAAGTATTCTGAACCAGCGAGAATATGATGAACGATTCGGGGGAATCGGGATCGTATCCTTCATATTTCGTGGTATAATCTTCCTCAAACGTGATAACGGCATTTTCCTTTATGGCTACTTCCAGATTCTTCTCATCCGTATGCAGTCCCATCACATAGGTTTCCGATCCGAGGATGTTTCTGTTTTTCCAGGAATTGGCATGCAGCGAGATAAACAGGTCGGCTTTGGCTTTGTTCGCAATCTCAGCCCGGCGGTGCAATTCAACGAACCGATCGGTCGTCCGGGTATAGATTACTTCAACATCATCAAAGTTTTCAGAGATATAATTCCCCAGTTTTAATCCGACTCCGAGCACAATGTCCTTTTCCCTGCTTATTTTTCCCAGCGCGCCCGGATCTTTCCCTCCATGCCCGGGATCAATCACCACTTTCCATACTCTTTTCGTGCCTTCCGATTGCATCCCTGATGCGCCTGTAACCGATAAATAAACCCCGCAAAGTACAAGAAATACGGTTATTAACCGTTTTTGAAGAAAAATAGCAGATATATTGAAAAAGGTCATTCTTTGATGTCTATTTTTAATTAGTTTTGTCTGATACCTTTCGTGATCAGGAAATGACGCTGACCTGTTTCTGTGTAAACCATGATCTCACAAAAATAGTATATAAAACGTTGTATTTAAAATTTCCAAAAATCCTTTTCATTTTATCTTTTCCTGTTCTGTCTGTTTCAGTTTCCAATGGACAGGAACGGATTGCTATTCCCGATACGGTTCTGGTCAGGCAGGATACAGCGGTAATAGATACCGTACAGGCAGCGACAGAAAAACCAACCACCACGGAAATTGATGACCCCATTGATTATGAGGCAGATGATTCCCTGATTTTTGATCTGGAGAACGATAAAGTGTACCTGTACGGGAATGGATTTGTCACCTACCAGGATATCGAGCTTAGGGCTGCATACATTGAGCTCGACAGAGCCAGGGATGTTGTTTTTGCCATGGGAACCCTGGACAGCCTGGGAAGGGAAATTGGAAAACCGGTATTTAAAGACGGTTCCGAAAGTTTCGAATCAAAAACGCTGACCTATAATTTCAAAACGAAAAAAGGAATCATCCAGGGTGTTATCACCGAGCAGGAGGGAGGGTACCTGCACAGTGGGATAACAAAAAAACACGAAAATGGTGAGATCCACGTGAAGAACGGAAAATACACCACGTGTGATTTGGAAAACCCACACTTCTACGTTGCCCTCACCAAGGCAAAAGTCATCCCTGATGACAAGATCGTTTCAGGCCCTGCGTATCTTGTCATGGCAGACATTCCCCTGCCCATTGCTCTTCCATTCGGCTTCTTCCCAAATCAGAAATCACGCTCTTCCGGGATCCTTATTCCCGAATATGGAGAAGAGCGGAACCGGGGTTTCTTCTTCCGTAATGGAGGTTATTACCTTGCATTGAGTGATTATTTCGATGCACGGATTACCGGAGATATCTATACCCACGGAACCTGGGGTGTCTCCCTTGGATCCAATTACCGCGTTCGGTACCGGTTCAACGGCAACCTGAGAGCAAGGTACTACATGAACGTGAGTGGTGAAAAAGAGCTGCCCGATTACACAAAAAAAACAGATTACTCCATCACCTGGTCCCATTCGCAGGATCCGAAATCGAATCCAAGCCGGACCTTCAATGCCAATGTGAACATGAGCTCAAGCTCCTTTGACCGGAACCACAGCTTCAATGCAAACGATTACCTGACGAACACGAAACAATCCAGCATATCCTATTCAAAACGGTGGGCAGGAAGCCCGTTCAACCTGTCTGCCAGCATGAACCACCGGCAGAACAGCCAGACAAATTCGGTCGATCTGAACCTGCCTAAGATGAATTTTAATATGAACCGGATTTATCCGCTGAAAAGAAAAAACAGGACAGGAAAATCAAAGTGGTATGAAAACATTGAACTGAGCTACAAAGCAATGCTGGATAACCAGATAAAGACAACCGACTCACTATTGTTTACCTCTGCTGTTTGGGATGATATGAAGAATGCATTTAAACACGATATCCCGCTGTCAACCCAGATCAGGCCCTTTAACAGTTTTTATGTCTCTCCTTCCCTTCAATATTCCGGGGTTCTCTATTCAAAACACATAGAAAAAAGGTGGGAAGAGAACTACTATGATGCCGAACTCGATTCCACCTATGCCACACTGATCACCGATACGATCAGGGGCCTGAGATATGCACATTCCTACTTGCCCACCATATCCCTGGGGCTGAATCCCAAAATCTATGGAATGTATGTCTTCAAAAATCCCAACAGCCGCATTGAAGCAGTCCGCCATGTTATGACCCCTTCGGTATCCTTCTCTTACACACCCGATATGACCGGTGTTTCACCAGACTATTATCGCACAGTGCAGGTGGATACCCTGGGGAATATGCGGGAGTATTCATTGTTTGAGCAAGAGATCTACCGCACACCAACTTTGCCGGGCAGGAGCGGATCGGTAAACATACGCCTGAGCAATAACATTGAAATGAAGGTGCGTTCTACCAGCGATACGGCTCAAACTTCCAAAAAGGTGAAGATCCTTGAAAACCTCTCCTTCAGTACTAATTACAACCTGTTTGCTGATTCGTTGAAATGGTCACCCATCACCATGTCCGGCCGCACCCGGCTAGCCAATAAAGTGGACCTGACTTTTGGCGGTACATTTGATCCCTATGCCCTGTCAGAAGATGGAAGAAAGATCAATAAAGCTGAATTAACAGAGACTGGCAAACTGGCGCGGCTAACCCGCTTTAACTTCTCCATAAACGCTTCACTGAACTCGCGGGCTCAGGAAAGTCCCGCGGAAGAGCCCGACACAAGACAATCAATGCCTGAAGGCATACCGGGGAGTAAGCTGGGCATTCCCATGGAGAATGATGAGGAGGGGGGAGTGCTCCAGGAATTCTACACAGGGGAATACGTTGATTTTAGTATCCCCTGGAACCTCTCCCTGCGGTATAATTACAATTATACCAATACCGGAATGAGAAAGCGGGTGACCCAGACATTCAACTTCTCAGGCAATGTGAGCCTGACAGAAAAATGGAAGATCGGATTCAGCTCCGGGTATGATTTCAAATCAAACAAACTCACCTATACATCGGTGAATATCTACCGGGACCTGCACTGCTGGGAGATGAGGTTATCCTGGATCCCCATCGGGTATCATCAAAGTTACTCCTTCCAGATCAACGTCAAATCGGCTATCCTGAAAGATCTGAAATACGAGAAACGGAAGAGCTGGTATGACAGGTAATTGAAACGTTCAACGTTCAACATCTGCCGAAGGGATGCCTTTGGCATAACTTAACCCGAATTATTCATGCATTCAGCATGAATAATGACGATACATAATTGTAATCTATTGATTATCAATTATATATATCAGGGTTAACCCTGATATAAGTCAAATTCAATACCCTCAAGTTTGGGTATGAAATTTTCATCAGTTTTGAAGATAACTGTTGAGTGAAACAGTTGACATACTTGAATTTGACTTTTCGTCAGCCATAAATGACGAAAAATTCAAAGAATTTTTCGGGTTAATAACCATTTCTTTATTCCGCAATCCGAAATTATTTTTTTATAGTATCTTTATTGATTCTCTAACCAAAAGCGTGAACCCATGAAAAAGGTCATTTATACTTCCAGTGCGCCTGAAGCGGTTGGTCCGTACAGCCAGGCAATCGAAACAAATGGGATGTTGTTCATCTCCGGCCAGATAGCGATCAATCCGGAGACGGGAAAGGTTGTTGAAGGGGGCATCAGGGAACAGACCGGACAGGTACTGAAAAACATTCATGCTATCCTGGAGGAAGCAGGGTACACCCCAAAGGATGTGGTGAAATCAACCTGTCTGCTGGATGACATGAATAACTTTGCAGCCATGAATGAGGTGTATGCCGGCTTTTACCCCGACGATCCACCTGCCCGCGCTGCCTACCAGGTGGTGAAACTTCCGCTGGGAGTGATGATTGAAATAGAAACCATCGCAGTGAAATAGATCCTGATGGTTTTGGATCGTGAGGGTTTGTTGGTGGGATCATTGTATTTACTATATCCCATCATGAACCGAATATGGCTCCAAATCACAAAGTAAAAATAACAATCTACAAATAAATTCCAATCCCAAAATCCCAAATTACAATATGGATCAAATTTCTTTGAATATTGTGATTTTATAATTGTTTGTAATTTGTGCGTTGGGATTTGTTATTTGCACTCCGGTCATAACATACCCTTGTAAATACGTTACTGAACAACCTTTTACGTTGACTACTTTATAGAAAGGGAGGGAAAAAAGAATATACAGAGTATATCTCAAAAACGGAAAAAATATCCTTCAAACTTTTCCGTTCCAACTGCTGGTCTATTCCGCAACAATCTCAAAATCAATCTCCACTATGACTTCCTTATGCAGCTTGATCCCGGCTTTGTATTTCCCGACATTCTTTATGCTATCTTCCGAAAGGGTAATGTTTTTCCGGTCGATCTCAAATCCCTCCTTCTGCAGTGCTTCGGCGATCTGAATGGTATTGACCGATCCGAAGATCTTTCCTGTAGAACTTGTTTTCGCACCGATGGTTAATGCCGTTCCTTCCAGCTTGCCTGCCAGCTCAAGGGCTTCATTTTTAATTTTTTCCTCTTTGTGTGCCCGCTGCCTCAGGTTCTCGGAATGGATCTTTTTTGTCCTCTTTGTGGCCAGCAGTGCATATCCTTTTGGAATGAGGTAATTCCTCGCGTATCCTGTCTTTACGGTGATGATATCGTCTTTATGCCCCAGACCCGGCATATCCTGTGTCAGAATGATTTCCATATTCCTGCCTCCTGCATTATTTTAACATATCGGTAACGTAGGGCAGCAATGCCAGATGCCGTGCCCGTTTAATTGACTGAGCTACTTTCCGCTGGTATTTCAGGGATGTTCCGGTCAGTCGTCGCGGCAGTATTTTCCCCTGCTCGTTCAGAAACTTCTTCAGGAATTGAGGATCTTTGTAATCCACGTATTTTATCCTGTTCTTCTTGAACCGGCAGTATTTTTTCTTTTTTATTTCAACAGTTGGCGGGGTAAGGTACCTGATTTCTGATTCGTTCTGTGCCATGGCTTATTCCTCCAATTTTTTTTCACTTTCCGACTGTTTTCTTTTTTTCTCACTGTACTCAACGGCATATTTATCCATCTTGAACGTCAGGAAACGGATGATCCTCTCATCGCGCCGGTATTCTACCTCCAGCTTCTCTATCAAGGCACCTTCTGTTTGAAATTCAATTAAATAATAAAATCCTGTTGATTTTTTCTGAATGGGGTAGGCCAGTTTTCTAAGTCCCCAATTCTCTTCATGAACGATCTTCCCTTTATTATCGGTAATGATCTTCTTGAATTTTTTTACCGCTTCCTTTATCTGGGCCTCAGATAAAACGGGAGTTGCAATGAAAACGGTTTCGTACTGGTTCAACATAATGTTATGGTTTGAATTTTTTTAATGGAGAGCGACTACCTGAGTGGTCCACCCCGAGTCGCTTCTCTTTTACTTCGGAGCGCAAAAATAGAATTTTTTTCCTGCAAAGCAAAATATATTCGGAATTTTCAAGACACTGAAAACCAAAGCGGTGATTTACACGCATTATTTATGAATAATCCGGGTTAACCCTTCGGCCTGTTCATAAAATGGACCATGAAATTGAATCTCTTTCAGTATATTTGTAGTTTGTGTCCGTTGATATTCTGCTTTCTCAGGAAAATCAGGTATCACACGTATCTTAAGTAACAACCGGAGAGGATCTTATGGAAAATTACATTGTTTCGGCAAGAAAATACCGGCCCTTAACATTTGATGCCGTTGTGGGGCAGGAAGCCATAACCAGCACGTTGAAAAATGCCATAAAGAACGATCACCTTGCCCATGCGTATCTTTTCTGTGGTCCTCGTGGAGTGGGAAAAACCACCGTTGCCCGGATCTTTGCAAAAACAATCAATTGCCAGCAGGTTACTGACCGGGTCGAACCGTGCAATGAATGTGAATCGTGCAAGGCATTCAGTGAATCCCGCTCCTACAACATTCACGAACTGGATGCTGCATCAAACAACTCGGTGGACGATATCAGGAACCTCACCGACCAGATCAGGATCCCTCCGCAGATTGGCAGGTACAGCGTTTACATCATCGATGAGGTCCACATGCTTTCCGCTTCTGCTTTCAATGCATTTCTTAAGACACTCGAAGAACCCCCGGCACATGCCATCTTTATCCTGGCAACCACCGAAAAGCAGAAGATCATTCCCACCATCCTCTCGCGCTGCCAGATCTTTGATTTTAACCGGATCAAGGTGAACGATATGGTTGAGTACATGCAGTTCGTGGCGAAGGAGGAGAAGATTAAAGCCGATCCCGATGCGCTGACAGTCATTGCCAACAAAGCCGATGGCGCCATGCGCGATGCACTCTCCATCTTCGACCAGATGGTTAACTTTGCCGGCACCTCGTTCGGCTACAAGGAGGTGATCGAGAACCTGAATGTTCTGGATTACGACTACTATTTCCGGATCACTGAAGCCTTCCTTCAAAATAACCTCATCGAAAGCCTGATGATCTTTAATGAGATCCTGGAAAATGGTTTTGATGGACACCATTTCATCACCGGCTTGAGTTCCCATTTCCGGGATCTGCTGGTGTGCAAGGACCCGGTGACCGTTCAGCTGCTGGAAGTAGGCGCAACCATCGCTGAAAATTACCTGAAACAGTCAAAACACTGTCCGGTCGATTTCCTATACCGGGCGCTGGACATCTGCACTGCAACCGATATCTCCTATAAGAACAGCAATAACCAGCGGCTGCATGTTGAGCTTGCCTTGTTTAAAATGTGCCAGATCACCGGTAAAATAGAGATTCCCGATAAATCCGCTCAAAAAACAACAAAACCGGAGGAGAAAATCGAACCGGAACAGAAAGATCTGCCTTCACCAAAAGATGAGCAGATAGAGACGAAGGAGGATGCGATAGAAGAGGCGGAATCGGATAATGAGACAGAAGAAGAGGAGACGATAACCAAGGAAGAAGATGACCGGGTTGAAAAGGAAACGGTTGTTGAGGATGACTCGATTGAAGAGGAAAAAGTCATTGAAGATGAGCCGGATGAAATCCCGGAGGATGATGTGATCCACGAGGAGAGGGAGCCTGAGCCTTACCGGCCTGCGACTACATCCATCAAAAATGCACTGAGCGGCTTGCATAAAGCGGACAACGGTGGGGGAGAAAGCGAGTATGAAACCCCTGACCAACCCGCGGAAGGGATCACTAAAAAACCATTTGACAGTGACACACTGATCGGTAAGTGGCAAACTTTTGCCGATTCTATAAAATCGGAAAAACCACGACTCTCCTCAACACTCAAAACACAACTCCCGGTGTTGGGAGATAATTTTCAGATTGAGGTGGAGATGGACAACCAGGCACAGAAGGAAGATTTTGACAAGGCAATCAAGGCAGACCTTCTTGGTTTTCTGAGAAAAGAGCTGCAGAACGACACCATCCAGATCAATGCCTTTGTTGTGGAAGAAGAGAACAACAAGAACTCCCTCTATACCGATGAAGAAAAGTTCAACCACCTGAATCAGATCAATCCAAACCTCGGAAAACTAAAACAACAATTCAATCTCGATTTCGATTAACCCTTTTATGCTGTGAAATAGGAAATTTCCGGTAATGATATATTTGTCCGGGATATGAATTTTCCTATTTTTGCTTCCAGCTATCAACCAACAAAAAAATATTATGGACGGAAAAAAAATTACCATTCAGAATGGGCAGTTACAGGTACCCGATCATCCAATCATTCCTTTTATTGAGGGAGATGGGACAGGCCCGGATATTTGGGCCGCATCGGTTCGGGTTTTTGATGCAGCCGTTGAAAAAGCTTACGGGGGTAAACGTAAGATCATGTGGAAAGAGATCTTTGCCGGAGAAAAATCCTACAATAAAAGCGGTGACTGGCTGCCACAGGAGACCCTGGATACCATCCGGGAGTACCTGGTGGCAATCAAGGGGCCTCTGACAACCCCGGTGGGTGGGGGCATCCGGTCCCTGAACGTAGCTCTGCGGCAGATCCTCGATCTCTATGTCTGCCTCCGACCCGTGAAATATTATAAAGGTGTACCCTCCCCGGTGAAAGACCCAACAACCACTGATATGGTAATTTTCAGGGAGAATTCAGAAGATATTTATGCAGGCATTGAATGGAATGCCGGAACGGATGAAGTGAAAAAGATCATGGATTTCCTGCTGAAGGAGATGAAGGTCACCAAAATACGCTTTCCGGAAACCACCTCCATTGGAATAAAACCGGTATCCCAAGAAGGGACACATCGCCTGGTCAGGGCAGCCATAAACTATGCCATTGAACACAACAAACCGTCGGTCTGCCTGGTCCACAAGGGAAACATCATGAAGTTTACGGAAGGCGCTTTCAGGGACTGGGGATATGAGGTTGCGAAAAAGGAGTTCGGAGCCAAAGTGCTGGATGGCGGGCCATGGTGCATGATGAAAAATCCCAATACGGGCGAAGACCTGCTGATCAAGGATTTCATTGCCGATGCATTCCTGCAGCAGATCCTTACCCGCCCTGCCGAGTATTCGGTGATTGCCACACTGAACCTCAATGGTGACTATATTTCCGATGCACTGGCTGCCATCGTGGGCGGTATCGGAATTGCCCCGGGTGCAAACATCAACTATGAAACAGGACATGCAATCTTTGAAGCAACTCACGGAACAGCCCCAAAGTATACCGGTCAGGATAAAGTCAATCCCGGATCGCTGACCCTCTCGGGTGTTATGATGTTTGAATATTTAGGCTGGCTGGAAGCCGGAGAACTGATCGTCAGTGGAATAAAGGATGCCATTAAAGCCAAACGCGTAACCTACGATTTCGAGCGGCTGATGGAGGGTGCAACGAAACTGAAATGCTCAGAGTTCGGAGACGAGATCATTAAGAACATGTAGGTGCTGCCCGCCCGACTGAATGACACAGTCTTTCGGGCGGGGTTGCTTGTTGCTGGGTGAAAGCATGGGGCAGGGAGCGTGGAGCAAAGGAATGATGAATTATGTCCAAAGGACTCCGATGGAGATTGATGAATTATGAGTGCCTGCCACGTTTATCCCATGAAATACTTATTATTTCATCCGGTTAACCAGAAACATCAGGATTGTCCAATTTTTATTACCCTAAACGCCTCGAAATTTTATCGATGTAGAGACGTAAGATCTTACGTCTCTACGTTGAAAACACCCTCAAATGCCAGGGGGTTTATACAACCCCAACCCCTTGGTCCTGCATTGCTATCCATCCGTAAATCGCCCCAAATCCAAATGAAACCCTTCGTCGGACGACTTGAGGTTCGTCCGACGAATCACGGGTATGAAACCCCAAAGCAAGCTTTGGAAACTTATTCCGTAGAAGAGCTGCGTGGAACCAGCCTGCCCGGCTATTTAGCAGGAAGGCGCTTCATGGACCGCAGATCGCCCAACGCCAAATAGAAAAAACTGTCCCAAGGGATGCCTGCCCGACCGGCAGGCGGGCCTTCGGCAAAAACCGAAAACCGGGGACCAAGAACTGAATTTCCCACCATGCAACCTTTCGGTTGTTTCCAGCGTTTAACTGAATAGTCTGATATCAATTTAGAAATGACCATTTTTACCATGAAACAACAGACATCTTTCCTGATCATCCTAATGATGCTGCTCTTTGCTGCCTGTAGCGAGGACGATGATCTCACGGTTGTACAAGACCCGGTAATTGACCATTCCTGCATTGGCCTTGATGCTATTCCCTCCGAATGGATCGCTGCCGTAAAATCAGATCTCCACATTGCTTACGGTCACACCTCACACGGCAGCCAGGTGACGGATGGCATGACAGGACTGGTAACATTCAAAGGAGATACCTATGCCTGGAATAACGGGGGAACCAACGGTGCGTTGGACCTGCATGATTATGCTATGACCGGAGATCTGGGCAATCCAGACCGGACATCATGGGCTGACAGGACAAGAACGTACCTGGCGGAAAATACAGATGTGAATGTCATCATCTGGTCGTGGTGTGGACAGGTATCCACTGCTTCGGAAGCCGATATCAACACCTACCTTAACCTGATGACCGGTCTTGAGGAAGATTTTCCCGGTGTAACCTTTGTATACATGACGGGGCATCTTGACGGTACGGGACTTACAGGCAACCTGCACCTTCGCAATGAACAGATCAGAGATCACTGCAGAACGTATAAGAAATTCCTGTATGATTTCGCAGACATCGAATCCTACAATCCCGACGGGGTGTATTTTGGTGATAAAAAACCAAATGATAACTGTGATTATGATAGCGACGGTAACGGTACGGTGGATGCCAACTGGGCTATTGAATGGCAGAATGCGCACACCCTGGGTGTTGACTGGTACAGTTGCAACTCAGCGCACAGTCAACCGCTTAATGCTAACATGAAGGCCTATGCCGCCTGTCATCTATGGGCGCGCATAGCAGGATGGGATGGGAATTAATTCCGATCTGTTTGGTAACTTGTAAACAGGGACAGCTACCGATTTAAATGGTAGCGATTTCCTGGAGGAAATCGAAGTTTCTATTTTCTGGTTTTCTGTTCCTGGTTAAAAAAAAATCTATTCTATTTGATGTATGGAGAGCAACGGTCCATGTTTGGATTTCCCTATAAATATCTTTGCAGTTGGACCGATTTTTATATCGTACAAGTTTACCCCGGCATTCGCATAGCGATCCCTTATGGGGGAATGCCGGGGCTATTGGCTTTCAACCACGCTGTGGTTTATGTCCAAAATCGCCCGAAGGGCGAAAAATCCGCCTTATTCCACCGGGTAGCCCACGCACTGGGCGAGGATGATCCTGTGGTTGTCGTCAAGCTGCATCTTTTCTGAGAGCACTTCCCTGTTGATCAAGCCCCTGACACCGGTGTTAAGGTTTTCAGAGGTACAAAAGAGGTAAATGTTCTGTGAGATATACGCAGCATCTGCCCAGGAATATTTCACCCTGTCCTGCTCGCTGATATCACCCATCCTGGTATAGTCGGCTACCAGAACTATTGTCAGGGGGGCATCTTTGACAAATGGCTGTGTACCTGTATATACCCGGTAATCTCCGTCGATAAGCTTTTCAAGGTAATGTCCTTTTTCATGGTACAGGTATATGCCATCTTTTGTTACGGCGTATGCCCTTACTTCCTGCCAGTTGACAGCCGAAGGGGCTGTCCTGTATGTCCCGCGCGTGGTGCCGCATGCAGCCCAGAAAAGGTTACCCATAAGCTCAACAGGCAGCTCCCTGGATGAAAACTGGCGTAATGTATGCCTCTCGTTGAGCGTTTTCATCAATGGCATGCCTCCCTCCCTGTCGGGCTCGGGGAAGCTTATGTCCTGTGCGTTAGCTATGCTAATGCCAACAACAATAAGGATCAGTGTTAATGGAATGGTTCTCATAGGTAATGTTTTTTCCGAAATATAATAAATGCAAACGGGATATGCGAATGAAGGGATTAGGATAGACGAAGTGACTCCGACTTCTCCGCCAGCAGCCGTCTCCGCCAGTGGGCGGATATGGCTGCCAATGACTGGCGGAAACGTCGGATAAGGAAGGGACGAAGGGGGTTGTTTTGTTCGTAGATTCCGGACCCGTCAGCGTCTTCTCCGAAGCTCCGAAGGAATCACTTCGGGAGAGTGCCTATGGCAGAAGACCTGACGGTGTCTTGTACGTTGAATATTGAGATTTGGAAATTATTTGTGATTTTTTATTTGGTATTTGTCTTTTTCAGATCAACACCCTCGACCAAATCCAACACTCTTTTCTCCAGTTCCTTCAACGCTTCCGGGGCGCCGGAATAATCTTTGATCTTTTTTTGGCGGCAACCATCGGAGTAATGGATCCAGGTGGTGGGCAGATCCGTCCAGGGTTCGACATACTCGTCCTGCATGGAAAAGAAACCGGCTTCTTCAAAGGCAAGCCGTATCTTTTGAAACTCCTTCCGGGATAACCTGCCGGTGTACCGCCCGATCTTTCCCACATTCTCTTTGCCTTCATAGACTACCAGTCCGTTGGTGTAGATCTCCGCACGGTAAACCGGACAATCACCCATGCAGGAGGTGGCTTCTATCGAAATAACGAGATCCTTTTCCGTTAACCCCTTCTGGCTTGCACAGGAGCAGATGAAAAGGATCGGGATGATCAGAATAAGGGGTGTTGTTTTGTGTAAGATCTGGTTCATTCGATAAAGGTAATAAGAATTTCCCTAAGGAAAATTCAGTTCCTGGTTCTCAGTTTACAGTTCTCAGTTCCATTCTATTTTACGGTTGGAGCTATCCGGTCCAGGGAGCGTTTTCCGGGTGTAAATTCGTTTTTCGATAACGGTAACGATGCCCGCCCTGTGAAATAGAGATTTTCCCAGACGTGCTGTTGAAGCTAAACATTGACGCCCAGGTTGGGCGTCTCTACATTGCGTGAATTCCAGATGCTTTATTGTTTCATAACAGACAAGGCACGTGCCTTGTCTCTACGGGTTCATCTAATCTTATCTCTCGTCATTCCTGATTTTACTGTAGACTGTGGACTGTGGACTTTTCCCACAACCCGTAACCTGTAACTCGTATCCTCCATTTTCTTTTTATTACCATTGTCGTTATTTCGTTCTTTATACGTATTTTTGGCTCGAAGATTGACGAGATAACATGCATGAAGCGAAATAGAGATATCCTGACCGGGATTGTTCTGCTTGTTTTTGTGATCGCAGGAACCCACGAAGTGAGCGGACAGCGAGTTCCCGAGGGTGAACGATTGAAGAGCAACAGTGACCTGATCGTACGAAGCTGTTATGCAGGTAATAATTCGAGAAGGATATACATCCCGCCACCCGAACAGTTCTACAAAGCAATGGAGAAGTCAAAAGGGGGCGGTACCATCAAGGTAAAAACATACGATTTTCCCGTTGAAGCAAAAAATGCATTCCTGTATGCCGTTGCAATCTGGGCATCCCTTCTTGAATCCCCGGTGGATATCAATGTCGCTGCAACATGGTCTAATTTAGGGAGTGGCACCCTTGGCAGCACCTACCTGGATCCTTCGAAGGTTTTACGGGGCAGGGATATCGGAGCACTTGAAGCCGACGCGCTCTATCCGTATCCCATAGCTGAAAAAATGGCAGGGAAAGAGCTGAATGAACCCGATGATTTTGAGATTGAAATGGTGTTAAACAGCGATCAGGACTGGTATTTCGGAACGGATGGCAATACCGATCCGAATCAGTATGACCTGGTAACGGTTGCCCTCCATGAAATGTGCCATGGACTGGGATTTTACAGCACTATGGGGGAGAATAATGACTTTGGCTGGTGGGGATATACTTCCGGATTGACACTCTATTTTGACCATTTTATAGAGAATGGAGCAGGCCAGCAGTTGATCGACACCGCTTTATTCGCGAACGGATCCGTTGAACTGCTGAATCAGTACGAAAGCAACAACCTTTATTTCAGCTGCCCCATAGCACGGAGCGTAAACAGCGGTTTATCTCCCAGGTTGTATGCACCCGGAGAGTTTGACCCGGGATCAAGCATTTCGCATTTAAATGAAAACACCTATCCCGGTGCAAGCCAGAACGCCCTGATGACACCGTTTATCGATAGAGAGCAAGCTATCCACAACCCGGGACCGATTGTTATGGCTATGTTTGCTGAGATCGGATGGATACATACCTATATCGAGCACGACACACTGATGGATGCTGAGAACCTGGACCTGCCATTTACCGTTACGGCAACGATTACCAGCGATACATCCATCACGTCAGATGGCGGGTATGTCTATTATTCAACCGACGGTTTTGACACGCATGATAGCATCATGTTAGCCGAAACGGGTAACCCGGATGAGTACACGGCTGATATCCCGGTTTCCGATACAGGAATATATGTTTCTTATTACCTTGCTGTTACCGATTACTTCGACCGCGTTTACCGGAAGCCGGCAACTGCGCCGGAGATAAACTACTGTTTTTTTATTGGTAAGGACACCGTGAAACCGGTCATTGAGCACGAACCGGTTCTCTACATGCTGCTCAGCCAGGATTCCCTGAAATTCAGGGCTGATGTGAGGGATAACCTGGGAGTTGATTCGGTCTATATCGACTATCTGATCAATGAAGCAGCGATGGACCCGGTCACGTTGCCGGTTGCTTTTAAGCCCACATACCAGGGATACCTGAATTTTGAAGGGGCAACCCTTGCCGTGGGGGATACGATACGTTACCGTATCACAGCGGTCGACGCTTCGGTCTCAGGCAACACGGCAACCATTCCCGATTCAGGATATTATGTTTTTACCGTTGAAAAGATCAATGACCCGGTGGATGCTTATGAGAATGATTTCGATGGTGCAGCGGATGATTTCCTGAAAAACGGCTTCTCCATTGAGTCTCTGACCGGTTTTACCAATCCGGCTTTGCATACCCGGCACCCCTATGAACAAACCGGTGAGTCTAACAAATCAATTGAATACGAAGCGATCCTGACCTATCCGATCATCCTGAAAGAGAGCGATTCCTGGATGGCGTTCGACGAGATCGTCCTTGTTGAACCCGGTGAGGTTGGAACGGTGTTTGGAGATTACGAGTTCTGGGATTATGTCATTGTTGAAGGATCAAGAGATATGGGATCGACCTGGTATCCGCTATTTCCAGGTTATGATTCCAGGATAAACACCCTCTGGCTCTCCACCTATAACACGACCTTGAATGATGGTAATTCAGAAGCACTGGGTGCTTCAAACATGTACCGTGAGCGCATGATTAACCTGCTGGCTGAAGATGAATTCAATG
>Ga0315541_1000890_pt1 | contig 30044 bp, 33 predicted proteins | sample SalMarSW160190MG_FD_203095 | JGI IMG/M metagenome (GOLD analysis project Ga0315541, IMG submission 203095) | Salt marsh sediment microbial communities from the Plum Island Ecosystem LTER, Massachusetts, United States - Salt Marsh Sediment SW1601-190 ...
GGAATTTAACAAAAGTGTACGACAGCTTGCGCTGGCGATAATGATTTGTTAGAATTAGGACTTGGAAGTCATTTTAAGGATTCTATGGGCCGTTAGCTCAGTTGGTAGAGCACCTGACTTTTAATCATTTTAGGATAAATGGCTAAATTCGAAGCTAAATTTAACGAAAGTACTCAGCCAGTATCCTTTTCGTGAGAAGGTTGACCCCGCTTGACAAGAGTCCAACAAGGATTTACAATTTGTAACCGCAAGAGGTTACCTGGGGGACGGGCAAAAATGAGCCATGGTAACCACCACTATAAAACAGAGAACGCTCCGCGACCTGATCACCCGCTTTATCAGCCGGCCTAACCTATCGGAAAGAACCCGCGACTACTACGCCAATATCCTCGGCAACTTCGAGCGCTATGCCCGCTCCAAGGCCTTTCCCAAGACCGCAGACCTTACCCGCGACCATATCCGGGAGTTCCTCGATTACGTGGCCAACGAAGATTCCCGCTGGCCGTGGGGCCGCACCACCAGCAAGAAGGCCTCCCCAGCTACCGTACACCACTACGGGAAAGCATTGAAGATATTCTTTAACTGGGCCCAGGACGAAGAATACCTGGACCACAACCCCCTGGAACGCCTGAAGCTGGGGTCTCCTCACTACAAGGAAGTTGAGCCCTACAGCGACGATGAGGTGTATGCCATGCTCCAGGTGTGCGACGAGGATGTCCGCTTCCGCTACGCCTATCTGGGCATACGCAACAAGGCCATTATCTCTCTCTTCGTGGCCACCGGGCTCAGGCTTGAAGAGCTTACCGGAATAAGTCTCGGCGACTTCGACCCCCGGCTCCAGCAGGTCCAGGTGCTCGGCAAGGGAAGCAAAAAACGGGTGGTGCCGGTCAACGGTGAAGCGAAGAAGGCTCTTCGTCGTTACATTCAGGTAAGGCCCGGCGGAGGCGATGCGCTGTGGAGCACGGAGAGCGGCGACCCGATGTCGCGTCACTCAATGAAGATAATGATCGCCCGACTCAAGATACGGGCCGGCGTCACCAGCGGTGGCGGCGCCCACCGCTTCCGCCACTATTTCGCCACCAGGTATCTTGAAGCTGGCGGTGACCTGAACTCCCTCCGACTGCTCCTGGGACATACCACTCTGGCCATGGTCCTGAAATACTCCAGGTACGTCGATGTCCAGAAAGCCCTGGCCGGGCACGAGCAGTTCTCACCACTGGACCGGCTCTATCAAGGGGTGGGCAGAAATGGCAACGGCGCCAACGGCTGGGGAGGCCAGCCTCGAGGAACGGGCGGCAGCTGGCGATAATAAGGCGGGGATACAAAGAGAGGCATTACCACGGGACCGGGGGAATGGGCCACCTTTTTCAGACCCTGGCTTTGGTGGATTCTTCTCTAGAGTGACCGGTTGAGGGTAAGCGGATTAGGGGAGACAATGTTAACTAGCGATATGCTTATTAAAAAAGTGTTCGAGAGTAATTTGCTTATGTGCTGGGATTAGTTCATCATGGCCGGATTTCACATATAACAAGAAGTAGAGAGCAGTTTTGGAATTCGCTATTTTTCGCTCAAGGGCACGCAACTTGTCAGTTAGCATCCGGTGAACTTCCATTGAGGAAATTTTATTTTTCTTCGGTTTCCCCTTTTGTCGTTCCAATCCACGAATCCACACAACAGATATGCCAGCCGAGCGTATATCTTTTTCATGCTCCGCTTTAGCTTCATCGTCTTTGGTTATCCAAGTATATCCTTTTGCCCCTAAATATTGAATAAGGAGAGTGTCCTTCATGCCCTGTTGTCCCTTGAACTCAATAAACCAACTTGTGATAGGGTGGCCTATCGAGTTTAGAATATCCGCTATTTGGTGCGGCAAGCACTCATCGAGAAAAAAGTATACCTTTTTATCTGGTTGCCGCACTTTTAAGTTTTTTTTCCCACTCAATGGCATTCTCTATCTGGCTGCGCTGCAGTCCATACATGAAAGCCAGATTTTCAACACTATCACCAGCGTCATGGAATGAGGATATCACTTCTGTAGGTACTCTAGTTCCATGAATGCATGGATTACCGTATTGTACAGTTGGGTCGAACAGAACACCCTCATAAGGTTGCCAATTAGCAGACACTCCAAATATGTCAAAAGTCAAGTTATGGTATGGCTGCAGGTATTCTTCAAATATCTCCATAGCAGACTGCAAGTGCCTTGAGGCAGACAATAATACACCATCTTCTTTAACAAATATGTCTCTGGGAGGAGTTGTCCAAAAACTGACCGTAGCAAAAGGGTATTCGCAGTCATACCGTTTTTTAAGCACCTGTTCGGCAGTTAAGATATCGGCGTGCCTCATACCTGTAGCCCTCATGGCAGCAATAGCTCGTAAGCTTATAAGGTCTCTAAAGTTAATAAAGAGTTTTTTATTTCGAATGCCTTTTAAGTAACCACTAGCCAAGCCATCCTTAGTCCAATGATATAAATGTCTTGTGGTCAGGTGGAGCTTAGAGCCGTGATTTGTTGTGGCAATAACGTACAGAACGGCTGAGGGTATTGAGTATGTTCCTAGTGTAGAGGGCTTTTCGTCTAATTTAGTATCCATTTATGCACACCCCCATTACAAGTATATAATGATACGTTTGTAGAGGGGAATGCTTAAAGTTATGCACCAGCTTTCAACCCTGCACAGTTTAATAAATACATCACTTGCCAGAATAATATCACGAAAGCCCGATGGTAGCAACATAATTTGGCGATTTATTTTAGCCAACCACAACCGAACAAAACTAAGACCTTGGCTTGTCTTGACATTAATTCTTGGAAGGCTTATAAATGAATATGGGAGTTAACCTATGAAAAAAATTATTCAGGTCAAGATTTACAAAGGGGAGAAGTACTACGTCGCCGAGTGCGTCGACCTCCCCGTAGTCACTCAGGGTAAGACCCTGGACGAGGCGGCGGAGAACATCAGGCAAGCAATCGACCTCCACCTGGAGGGAGAAAATCTTGAGGACTGGGATATCTTTCCAGATTTCTCCATCTTAGCCAATCTTGAGCTTGAGCCGGCCAATGCCAAAGCTTAAGAGCCTGACCGGGGATGAGGTTATTGGAATCCTCTCACAGTTTGGCTTTGAAATCGTATCTCAGAGAGGAAGTCATGCCAAGTTGAGAAGGATTTTACCTGATGGAACGAAACAAACCCTCACTATTCCCCGGCACGAAGAACTGGATAAAGGCACCTTGAGGGCTATTTTCAGACAGGCCTTGAGATATATTCCTGAAGAGACGTTAAAGCCGCACTTCTACGGCGATTAAAAGAGAAGGTGTAACTGGCTCCTCCAAAGTTAGAAATGCCTTCTTGACAAGATTTGCTTATTTCCCCTTTTCGCTGCGATCATTCGAAAGAGTTGTCGTAGGAGCCTCGCCCCCCGCAGCATAGAATTCTTCAACCATAGCTATAAGGGCTTTCTTCGCCTTGATTTTCAGCCTCTTATCGGCTTTTATGGCTGGTATTGTATCTGTGATAATGCCTTCTTTGCCTGACACGAGATAATCGATACTTACCCCCAGCTCGGTAGCCATCCCACCGAGAAGTGTCAAAGAGGGAGTCACTTTATTTTGCTCGACAAGCGAAATGTGCTGCGGTGTAACTCCGAGTGCTCGCGCCAAATCCTGCTGGGTAATCTGCAGGGCTTGCCTTCTTTCTAGAACCCTGTCTCCTAAACTCACCTGTTGTGTTACCTCACTTTCTCCTGAAATAAAGCGTAATGTTTGATTGATGACTTGAGCAAACACTCAAGTATCACTTGACTTTCAGCTTTGTGTGTGTTAACTTTTCAAACGGTTACAGGCCGATGGAACAAAATCAGGGGAATACGGGGAACGCCGAGACTAATTCGACGGGTGGAAACAATCAGGGGAGATATATTCGAGTGAAAGGGCCGCCTACCCCTCTGGGTGACTGGATGAAGGAAACTTGTAAGAAGCAGGGGCTGTCTTTAAGGCAGGTTGCAGCCCGGACTAACTTGAGCCACGGCACGATTGCGGATATTATCAAAGGTGCTCATCCGTCTCCAAAGACAATAAGGAAGCTGGCTGAGTGCTTTGCGGGGCAGGGCTACGAGAGGCTGGCGTTGGAAGACGAACTGCTTGTCCTTTCCGGCTACAGAACACGGCGCCCCGAGGGGCAGAATCTTAGCCCGTCTCTTGCCCGGTTGATGGACGCGGCATCTCAGCTTTCCGAGCCACAGTTCAGACTGATGATGCGTTTTGCCGAACTCCTTGCCGACATAGACAGAATATCCGCCAGCTCAAATGAAATCGGAGCCTCCCCAGTACCCTCTCAAACATTCGATTAACATCCTCAATCCTTCCCCCGAGAGCCGCAAGACTTCCTGTATCAACACTGTCGCCTTGTCAATACTCTCTGTCCCCTTCTCGGCTATTACCAGCCGTACTGACCGATGGTCGCAGAGGTCTCCTATCCTTTACACTGGCCATTTTCCCCGTGCGATCCATCTACACGGAGAGACTGTCGGAGTCACAAGCAAGCCACATAACCAAAGCCTCCATCCGGCTGATAAGCTACTTCGGGTTACGACTAGCCTAAAATAAGCTCGTTGGCCAATTTGACCAAGAATGAAAAAAAGGAGGCTTAAATATTGATAACAGGTAGCAAAGAATATGTAATTATGGGAGGTGGTGAGCATGGTCAAAACAAGATACAGATGTGGTTCCGCGTTCCGAAGGTCTGGGACGACTTCCTGGAGGCTAAGGCTGTCGATGAATCCTGTTCCAAATCTGACCTTCTGAGACATGCCTTCAGACAGGTTTTTGGCCTGGAACTGAAACAGTTCCGGGCTTGTGAGGTGCCACAGTCCACATGCGATGGCTGCACTGCAAAGGTGAAAAAGCCAGTGGACAGCATGTCCATCATTACCAGAGCCGTGGCAGCAATCCCTATTGACTTGCAGGGTGACCCCTGGGTGGAGTGCATGGCTGCATTTGTAGCAAACCAGGGTTCTCTTGAAACTCGGCGTGCTTACCGGCGGATCCTGAGCCAGTTCTTCGTCTTTGTGGCAAAACACCCCCGCAACGTCAAGCAAAGCGATGTCATCCGCTACCGGCATCAGATGGAAAAACAGGGCAAAGCATCGACAACCATCAGGCAGCACCTGGCTGCTATGTCCGGCTATTACAGTTTCTGCATATCCCATGACCTCGTCATCTGCAACCCGACGAAGGGCGTCAGCCGCCCCCCGGTTGACTCTTATACCAGTGCAACGTGGCTGAATCCTAACCAGGCAAAGCTCCTCATCTCTCAGCCGGATCGTAATACGGTTAAGGGGAAGAGGGACTATGCCATACTACTTACCCTGCTGCTCACCGGGCTTCGCCGAAGGGAACTCGCCAATATCAGGAGAGGAGACATCCAGGAAAAGGACGATAAAGTCTACCTGACCTATGTTTGCAAAGGTGGTGTCAGGCTGGTCCGTGACATTCCCAGAAAGTGCTGGGAGGTAATCCAGGACTATCTGATCGCCAGTGGCCGCGAAATTACCGGTGACTCTCCCATTTTTATCTCCCTTGCTTATGTCGGCGAATATCAGGGAAAGGATGGCAACGGTCACCATCCCATAACTACGGAGGCGATAAGACAGATGGTGATGCACTATTCATGTCTAGCTTTCGGAGATGAAATCAAGGTAAGACCTCATACGCTCCGACACACGGCGGGAACACTTTTAAGAAAAAGCGGTTGTTCAGTCGAGGAGGTCCAGGATTTCCTAAAGCACGCGAGGCTGGATACTACGAGGAGATACCTTCACGTCGTCGAGGCGGATGACTCCCACTTTGGCGAGTGTATTGCCAAGATGCTGGACTTGTAGGCAATTCACCCTGTGCGATTTCTGCTAACCCGCATTACCACAAGATGGGGGAACATGAAGTTCGGTCAGATATCCCGCGAAGCAAAACAGCCAGTCCTCTGAACGGGAACTGGCTGTTTTTTGTTTAATGAAGGTAGAAAAATTGTTGACAGGTATTGACAAGCACCTGAAAAGATGCTATAAATGCATCATACACGACAACAACTTAAAAAGCGTATTTCAGGATTAAACAATAGTTGTTGCTTGTGGTAATGCGGGTTACCACAAACGATAGGGCAACTCCAACTAAAGAAACATCACGATGATAATAACGGTCAACCTTGAGAAAAGCGATGTTACGACGCTCCTTAGCCTGGTGGCACTGGAGACAGAGAGGCGTAGCGAAACTGATCAGGAGGCAGTCACCTATCGCCAGCGATTGATGCTCGTCAGGGCCAAGCTGCTGTCGGCTCTTGTCAAGAGTAACCACCACAATGCTGGAGACGGCGACCTGCCAGATTTCCGGGAGTATGCACAAAAGCGGTATCCGGCAGAGTTCGATGAAGATCTGATTACCATGGTCGAAGACTTGATCGAGATGCGAAGGCAAGGGGTGAGATAGATGTTTCTCCCACCCGGTGGTTCCTACTATTAGGGATTTTGTAAAGGCGGCAAACGGCTTTTCTTAATCGGGAGTAGATGAATGACAACAAAAACTTTGACGGTCGAGTTATCAGAGGAGCTTTATACCAGGTTCATAGAAGCCGTGACAGAGAAAGATGGAGGCTGGAGAGGGAAAGAAACATTTACCGAGGCAGTTGAATCGGCGGTTACCGCTGCGTTGATGCTTTTCCTCCAGAATCTTGACAAGGAAACCGAGTTCCCCGAACTCCGTGAATACGTCCACGAGAAATATCCGGAACTGAATGACGACCTGATCACCATGATCGAGGATTTGATTAAGCGGGAAAAGCAAACAGCGCCCAAGCCCAAAATCCGGGTAATCAAGTAATTGAAAGGGGGTGATTCTATCGGAAGAGGACGCGGTGCAATATCTGGCTATTAAAATCAACTCAATTTGAGGAGGGACATGAATATAATGAAGGGAAAAGTTTCTAAAATATGGCGTTTGACACTTGCCCTTGTGCTGGTGCTGAGCATGGGTTTGGTAATGGCGGTGCCGGCGATGGCAGACGTTTTACCAACTGTAACCGCCACGCCGGACAATGACGTAGCCGGCGCAACGGCAAACTACCTGATAGAGTTCACCACGGCCACGTCCGGTAACTTGACTACCGTGGACATGGAGTTCCCGGCAGACTTCGATGTGTCGGCAGCAGCGCTGGGGACCATCTCCGGTATCGGTGACGGCACCATAGACGTTACAGGGCAGGTAGTGACCTATACCGTGGATGACCCTGTGATTATTGATGATGGTGTAGATATATCGATCGCGCTAGGTAATATAGTCAACACCGAAACACCGGCTGATGATTATGGGGTTTCAATTACTACGAAGGATGACGAGGCTACAACTATCGACGGTCCTACGGACTCTGACGCTTTTGAAATTGTTCAGGGTGCTGCTGCCAGCCTGGAAATCGTTGCGGACGACGACATTATCGATGCCGGCGATACCGCCACCTACACGGCCACGATGACGAATGCCTATGGCGTAGAGTTCGACGTTACCGATGAAACCACCTTTGAAACACCTGTAGCCGCCGGTGGTGAGTGGACGGATAACGCGTACGAATCGGAGTTTATCGGGGTCTGGACGGTAACCGGCACCTATGGAGATGTTGAAAATACCGCTACCCTGTTTGTCGAGGGCATGGAACTTGATACGGCAGCCTATAATACTGGAGATGCCGTCAACGTCACGGTGGTCAACAAAGACGCAAATACTCTCCCCGGTAGTAAACAGACTATAGCGGTTAAAGCCAAAAGCACCACCGACACAACCGAGGTCACCATAGCCCTGCAGGAGACCAGCGCCAACTCGAGTATTTTTAAGGGCCCGTTCACTCTGGTGAACACCTCGCCCGGAGCGGGCGAGGTGCTGGTATCACATGGCGACACCGTTACCGTGACTTATGTTGCCGCCGGTTACGAAGAAACGGCACTCGTAGATGACATCGCCCCAACGTTAGACCTTGAGTCGCTCACGCCTGAGGACGGTGCGGTAACTAACGACGCTACACCGGTAATATCAGCAGAATATGCTGATGATGGTGATGGTTCCGGCATCGACACTAGTTCGGTGACGATAACCGTTGACGGTGTTGATGTAACTAACAACGAAGATACCGAAGTCACCGGGACGGCCGTTACCTACGCACCGACCGATAACCTGACCGATGGAGACATCGTTGTCGTTGTTAGTGTCTCCGACTTGGCTGGCAACACCGACGAGGCTACCTGGACCTTCACCGTGGATACGGTGGTACTCACGATATCCGACTTCACACCGGCCGACGGTGAGTACGTGAATGATAATACGCCCGTAATCTCGGCTGTGCTGAGTGATGCTACCTCCGGTATAGATGCGGAAAGCATTGTGATGACGGTTGATGGCGTCGATATCAGCGAGAATGCCACGTTTACTGCGGCCACCGGAGTCCTTACCTATACTCCTACCGATAATTTGACTGACGGAGAAATCACCGCTACCATAAATGTTTCCGATTTGGCTGGCAATGCGGCCGAGGAGGCCAGCTGGACCTTCACTATCGATACCGATGAACTCACGGTAACTATTGACGAAGTGACCAGTCCTACCAATGTGGCCACCCAGGCGATCAGTGGTACCTTTACCGAGACCAACCTCGACACAATAGTAGTCACCGTTAACGGTGTTGAGGTTGACGTGACTACTGATGAGGAAGAAGGTACTTGGCAAACTACTGACAATGTGACCCTGACTGAGGGTGATAATGCCATCGTGGCTACCATCACCGACCTGGCTGGCAACGAGGAAAGTGCCGAGGCAACGATCGTCCTGGATACACTGGCACCGGAGGTAACCAATGCCGCGGCTGACCCGTCCATCATCCAGCCGGATATGGAAACAGAAGTCACTTTCTCCGCCAGCGTCACTGATGTTGACGGGTCGGGAATAGATACCGTCACCATTGACCTCAGCTCAATAGGCGGTGAAGAAGACCAAGCGATGACCGACGATGATGAAGACGGAATTTACGAATACACCTGGGCAGACCTGAGCGTTACCGATAATGGTACATACGAATTACCTATCACTGCCACAGATATAGCCGGGAACGAGAACTCCACCGTCTCCATAGCTCTCAATGTCATTGCGGATACCGTTGCCCCGGTCATCACGGATCCGGCCATCACCTACCCCTTTGACCTGAGTTCAGCCATGCCTGGCGATGGCGTAACCATCTCCGCTAACGTTACTGAAGATATTGCGCTGGATTCTGTCACCGCTGAATGCGATGCCTTCGCCGGGCCGGTAACCATGCTTGATGCTGACGAGGATGGGATATTCACCGGAACGGCTGCCATAGCCGAAGATGCCGCGAAGGGTGACTACACCATCACCATCACCGCTGCGGATATTGCGGGGAACGAAGCTACTGATGAAACCCTAACCCTCACTGTTAACCCGGCGGTTACCGGCTACGAACTTAACCTGGTAAAGGGCTGGAATCTGATTTCCCTGCCGCTCATACCTCTTGATACTGACATCACAGTAATCGTCAGTGCTAGTAACCTTGCCTCAGAAAACGTAAGCAGTGTTGGCATTGTCAGGGCATACGACCCCGAGACCGCTGGATTCCCCTATTACATGCCCGAAACCGGCAGCGGCGAACTAACCAAGATGCATGACGGTTACGGTTTCTGGGTATTCATGAATGAAGATGATACCCTGACCATCATCGGCAGACAGTGGCCGGCGCCACCGGCGGTTATGCCAACCTACCAAGTCGTCCCGGGTTGGAATCTCATCGGCTTCAAGTCTCTCAACGACGACGAGGAAACTAACTATCTCGCCAGCCTCAACTACTCTGACCTGTTTGATCCTTATCCAGTCATCTGGAGCTATAACGCCGTGGCAGGGGCATACCAAAACGTCAAAGGCGGTACGATGATAGTAGGTCATGGCTTCTGGATATGGCTGCTTGAATCAGGCTTCATCGTACCTCCGCAATAATACACAATCCGACGTAGAGGAGGGGACATCGCTCCCCTCCTCTATTTAGAAGGAGGAGAAAGCTATGAAAATCGGATTACGCACGCTAATCATAGCGTTGATTTTGAGTTTGTTTATCATGCCTGCCACAGCCCTGGCTCAACCGGTAGAACCGCCGATGTTACCGCTTCTCTACAACGGTAGTGTGACCATTAATGGTGTCGATGCTCCAACTGGTACCGTTATTACCGCGGAGATAGATGGTGAAGAGGTTGCCAGCAATGCTCCGGAAGGTACCACCGAAGTAGGCAAGTACGCACTTGATGTTGCCGCTAACAAAGGCGATGAAGTGGTTCTTAAAGTCGGTGGTGAAATCGGCGGGCAAACCATACACCCCGATCCCAGTTTAACATTTGAGGTTGTTCTCAATCTCAGCGTAGAGGGTGTTGGACCTGGGCCTCTTACCGCCGAAGCCGGCGGCCCATATTCCGGCACAACAGGTGCCAATATTGCCATTTCGGGTTCGGCCAGTGGCGGCACATCGCCTTATACTTATGCTTGGGACCTGGATGATGATGGTGCTTACGACGACGCCACAGGCGCCTCAATATCACACTCATGGAGCAGCACCGGTAACTATACCGTTGGTCTCCAGGTGACCGACGCCGCTATGGCAACGGCTGTGGATACGGCTGCAGTTGCCGTGACACTCGCGCCTCTTACCGCCGAAGCCGGCGGCCCATATTCAGGCACCACAGGTGCTAACATAGCCATTTCAGGCTCGGTCAGCGGCGGCACATCGCCTTACACTTATGCCTGGGACCTGGATAACGATGGTGCCTACGACGACGCCACAGGCGCCTCGACGTCGCACTCCTGGAGCAGTGTTGGCACCTATACCGTAGGTCTCCAAGTAACCGACAATGTTTCTGCGACAGCAGAAGATACGGCTACAGTCACCGTAACAGCGTCTGGTGGTGGAGGCGGAGGCGGTGGTGGAGGAGGGGGTGGGGGTGGGGGGACACCACCGCTAGACACAAACCTATTCGGCACAACAGGGAGCTTCTCTATCAGCAGCACAGGCATAGTACAAAAGGATATAAAGGCCACTTCTGCAGATGGGTACCTGACCATCAATATGCCCAAGGGCACCAAGGCCCTGAATAAATATGGAAACCCGCTTACCAGCTTGACAGCGAAGCTTGATGACACCCCACCTTCACCACCTGAAGGTGCTAATATTATTGGGCTTTGTTATGACTTTGGCTCGGCTGGAGCTACTTTTGACCCGCCCATTACTCTCACATGGAGCTACTACCCGAACAATTTACCTGAAGGGGTAGCCGAGGAAGATTTGGTCATAGCTTACTATGACGAGACTGCTGGCAAATGGGTGGAACTGGAATGCGTGGTTGATACGGCGAACAACACCATCACGGCTTCAGTGTCTCACTTTACCAATTTTGCCATCATTGGCACGGCTAAACCTGCGCCGGTGACACCAACACCAACACCCACGCCTACTCCTACACCTACCCCAACCCCCGCACCGACACCGACGCCTACTCCGACACCCACGCCAACTCTAACACCGACGCCGACACCCACACCCGTGCCAACTCCTACACCTACCCCAATCCCCGCACCGACACCGACGCCTACTCCTACACCCACGCCAGCACAAACCAACTGGCCCCTGATTGGCGGGATTATCGGAGCAACAATAATAGTTGGGCTATTAATTTTCTACTTACTCAAAAGGAGAGCAGCTTAGACTAAAGATGATTAAGGAGGCAGCTTATGCAGGCATACTGCGTCAAGTGCCGTGATAAAAAAGAAATGAAGGATGCCAGGAATATTACCTTTAAGAACGGTAGACCGGCAATTCAAGGTATCTGTCCGACCTGCGGCACCAAAATATTCAGGATCGGTAAGGCTCAAAGCTGAATAGACCTCGGGGAAGGCAATGGAGGAGGAATCTGGGCAAAAGCGTTGCTGTTAACAGTCAGACATCTTCATCCCAGCCTGCCGAAGCTTGATCCAAAGGGCCTGTGGCTATTACTGCCTCTGTGACAAGAGTCTGATCCTGGAGATAGACGGTATAACGGGAGCAGAAAATCAGGCGGAGGTAAGTACGGGAACTACTGAGGAAGTGGGCTTTGCTATTGTCAGAAGAAGGCCGGGCAGATATTCGGTGTTCGTCAGTAGCGTCAGTTGGACTTTCCGTGTAGCGGCGCCGAAGAGAATGCCCGGCCATATTTAGCTATTGGTTGGCTACTTCGAGGAAGGAGCATGAAAGGTCAGCAGCTTCAGGAGGACTACCTAATATACAGGGAGTAGCGATGAAAATGGCAGGAGTAAAACGGCCTAAAAATTGGCTTACTGTAGGTGATGTCGGCGAGTATTGCCAGGTAAGCACTGCCACTGTCCGCAGGTGGATTAAGAACAGCGAAATTCCGGCTATCCAGCTGCCCAGTGGTCACTTCCGGGTAAGTATCGCTGATTTCAGAGATTTTCTTGAGCGGCACAATTTGCCGGTCAGGGGTGAAATTTTCGAGTCTGAATCTGAAAAATAAAGGATGGATAATTATCAAGCGGAAAGGAGTGAAGGTGGCTGACTGCATCCTCTAAATACATGCCCCTACTACAACGGCGAGGAAAGATGCCCTGGTACTGTAGGGGCATGTTTTGTAAGTGTGACTACCACTGGTATGGATCATAGTAATTGGTAGAGTAAGGAGTCTTTTTCCAAAAGACAACTAACAGTGAAAGGCATATTTACAACGGATGCAAAATGCGTATTCCTTTTGGCACGCCTCCTACAGCCATTACACATCATGGTCAGATATTGCTCATGGTGCGGGCGAATAACGGGCTTCCGCAAAGGCGGGACGGGAGTTACACATGGAATGTGCAGGCAGTGCTACCTTAATGAACGGAGGAAGCAGAAATAAATCGATAAGATGTACTTGCCAGAGGAATTGATGCTCACATATTATTTGAACATTGACATTATGTTGTAGAATATAACTACATCTAATTAAGAATAATGATATCATCCGAATTCGTATTAATGTAATGATAACGATTTTGTTCTTGGCGTGTAATCCTCCTGGAACAGAAAGAATTGCGTTCGATGAAGAGTTTAGAGAAATCGATAGCAGACTCCGAAGTAGCGAGTATCGAGACCTTTTCGCAATCAAGTCACATTTGGCTGTTAGGATTTCCGACCTTCAGGAATTATTCCTGAGACACAAACCAAATATAGTACATTTTAGCAGTCACGGGAGTACATCGAATGAGATTATTCTGCAAAATGATTCAGGTATTGAATGTACTGTCCCAGCTGAAGCTTTGAGTGCTCTATTTTCCACGTTCAGTGAGCACGTCCAATGCGTAGTTCTTAATTCTTGTTATTCACAAACGCAAGCTGAAGCTATTGCAGAACATATTGCCTGTGTAATTGGCATGGCTGGTACCATCACAGATACAGCCGCAATAAGTTTCTCATCCGCATTTTATCAAGCGCTCGGATATGGTAAAGACGTTGGGAGTGCTTTCGATTTGGCCTGTAACCAAATCCAAATTAATGATTTAGATGAGCATGAGATTCCCAAATTACTGTGCCAGAAAACGGATGCTAGCACCATAAAACTACATCCAGCAGAAGATTATAAGGTGACAAACCTGGGACATCAGATAGCAGATAATTTGCCATCTAGAGAAAGAATAGCTGTCGATTTCGTAGGTCGTCAAAGGGAACTCACAATACTTGATGGTTGGTTCAAAGACCCAAAATCTGAACTCTGGGTTCTTGCAGGAGATGGAGGTAAAGGTAAAACTGCGATAGCATACCAGTTTGGGATTAATATAAAAAATCAAAATCCTGAGAATTACTATCTTATACAATGGCTTAGCGCCAAACGGAAACGCTTCGTCGAAGGGACAATTATTTATATTGATGACCCCGATTTCATTGATCTTAATACGGCAGTTGATAAGATATTATCTGGCTATGGATATATATCAGAAACATCTAAGCCTTTAGATGAAAAGAAAGAAACCGTTTTAGAACTATTAACGCAGCTACCCGCATTATTGATCATCGATGATGTAGATTCCTTAGAGGGCGAAGCCGAGAATGCAATTACATTTTTCACTACAGATGTAACCAAAACTCCTTCTAAAGTCTTGCTGACTTCAAGACGTTCCTTATTCGGCTTCGGTGGGATAACCACTCGAATTAATGGTTTTTCACGTGAAGATGGATACTTATTTGTGAAATCACGAATAGACCTTTTCGGACTTAATCCCAGACCCATTGCACCTTTTACGGACAAAATAGTCAAAATAACTGATGGTTCACCACTATATATTGAAGAACTTTTGCGTCTATGTAAATTTGGAGTAGGAATTAAAGAAGCTATCACAGCTTGGGAAGGTGTAGACGGTGATGTCGCTCGTGCATATTCCCTCAAACGTGAATTCGAAATGTTGAGTACCAATGCAAAGAGCGTTTTACTAGCTTGTTGTTTAAACAGAATCCCTTCAACAATTGAGGATATAATGGTGATTACAGGATTGAATAAAAGCTCGGTTATTACGGCAGCAGAAGAAATAGGTCGGCTTTTTCTGCTTCCACAACCCTCGGTTATCAAGGAAGCGCCTCGATTTGATGTAAATATTAATACACGGTCTCTTATAATCGACGTTATGAAAGGCTCAGATATATTTAAGAGACTTGATGTTAATGTCAAAAGATTAGCCGGGGAACTTCAAATATCTGGGAAAAGAAGATTTGCTATTACTGAATATCTGAAACATTCTTCTACTCTTCTCAAATTGGAGGATTTTCCTGAAGCCGAGAAAGTATTGAAAGAAGGACTTACTAAATATGGAGAAGACCCGGACCTTCTCGCCCAACTTGGTAGAATTTACTCTCGCTGGAAACCTGTAGCTAGATTAACTGATGCTAAGAACTCGTTTAGGAGAGCTGCAGAATTCAAATGTGCACAAGAAGATATGTATCATCATTGGTGGAGTCTTGAATGTAAAGAACAAGAGTGGACTGGTGCGGTTGAAGCAAGTGAGAATGGGTTGAAACAATTTCCTGATAGCTGGATACTAAAATATCGAGCTGGCTATGCTCATAGTAGGCTTGGCAGCAATTTAAGGGCTCAATTTCAACGTGATCGCGCGCGATACCAATTGAAAAGAGCACAATTTCTTCTAGAAAATGCCTTGCGAAGTGTAAATTTATCTGATTTAGATCCTTATGAAAAAGAAATACATTCGGATATACTGAGGTCTTTGGTGTTTAATTCAGAAGCGCAAGGACATACCGAAAAGGTGCAAAGATTTCTGAAGCAGTGGTTAGATGACCATCCAGACGATATTGATGCAAAGAGACAACAGTTACGTCTCGAAAACAAATATTCCTTCAATTAAATCTAGGATACGTCCTAGCGGACGTTCCCAGTTAGCTCCGTTAGGCTGGGAGGTGCTAGGGTATTTTAGTTTGGTTCTCTGGTCTTCTTAGCCTTATCAAACCCGATGAATGCGCTTTTCCCAGGACAATGCTATAATGCTGCTAAAAGCCACCTCCGGTAGCTTTACTATGGGAAAAGACCTTTCAAAGTACGTACAACGAATTAGGAAAGTAGCCCTTACTGCTCATTCTGAGTCCAAGTTGGAAGGTGAAGTAAATCAAATACTCAAAGATTGCCTCGCTGAATTCAATATAGAATTCGACCCGTTTGTCAATGAGTCCCTTTCAACCTTGGGTCTATCCCAAGTAGACTCAGGCCGCCCCGATGGTGTTTTCGGCCATATCGTTTACGATTATAAGGCACCAGGCTTGCTTTCTACTCATAGCCAGCTTATTTCCGCCAAGAGCCAACTAGAGAACTACCTTAATACTGCCACCCAAGGAGGACATTCTATCCATCCCGAAGAATGTAAGAAATGGTTCGGATATATTATTGATGGTTATTCCCTATTTTACTGCCATTCTGATGGCACGGGTTGGATTTGGTCTTCACGCATTGAAATTTCTGAGCACTCGCTGCTCTTTCTAGTTCACATATATCGTTCATTGGGTCGTAAGCCCTTATCAGCCCCTCTACTAAGTTATGCACTTGGCAAGAACTCTGAAGTAGCTCGCGAAGTTATTAGAGTATTTTGCGGCCACCTTGCAAAACCGAAACATAAGACTAATATGCTCTTCCGGGAATGGAAACGTCTCTTCGAGCAAGTCTCTACTTATGCACTTGGGCAGATTCCATCTCTTAAATTGTGGGCAACTGAAATAGGAGTAGCCACCAAAGATGCTTCACAGATATTGTTTGCAATGCATACTTATTACAGTATTGTTGTTAAGCTTCTTACTTTTGAACTTCTTTCGGCATCTTCGGACACTACCACTTCACTTTGCGAGGCAATTGCAGTAGCTCCCTCCAGTGACGACCTCAGAGCCATCCTAGAAGATTTAGAGAATAGCGAATCCTACAAGAGATATCGCATCTCAAATTTCTTAGAAGGCGATTTCTTTAGCTGGTACATCAGTGAGGATTCAAAGCAACTTTTCCAGGCTATTCGCAAACTAGCCCTAGAATTTTTAGATTTCGAGCCTACGAGCTCTTTGTTGCTGCCTGGGATGAAAAAGGACTTGCTCAAAGAATTCTACTCTTCACTCGTTGACGAACAGATTCGCCATGACCTAGGTGAATACTATACGCCGGATTGGTTAGCTCAATATGTTCTCGACCAAGCTGGATACACAGGGGACCCTGCTAAGCCAGTTCTTGACCCAGCCTGCGGTTCAGGCACATTTCTAGTAGAGAGTATTAATAGGGTGAGGGCTTACTGCTCCCAAATTGGAATGTCTCGTCTGGATACACTGAATGCCATATTGAACAGCGTGAAAGGTCTTGATCTAAACCCCCTCGCCGTCATATCTTCAAGAGCTAACTACATTCTTTCAATTTATGACCTTGCTTTTGACCTCGGTCATGATATTGAAATTCCTGTATATCTTGCAGATTCGATAAATGTTCCAGTCGAGAAAAAGGACGATAAAGGTGAGCCATATTTGGCATATTCCCTTGACACAGAAGTCGAAGACTTCATAATGGAAATTCCCCTATCATTAGTTAAGTCTCAAATTCTCGGACAAGTGTTACTTATCTGCGAAGATGTCATAGCTGATGGTAAGCAATGTGACACGTTCATTAGACGACTTCGCAACAATACCTCGATTTCGCCCTATCTAAATGATTCAGTATTAGCACGCCTCGAAGCTTTCTTCAATAGAATCTATTCGCTTGAAGAGAGAGACTGGGATAAGATATGGTGCCGAATTATCAAGAATAACTTCAGCCCTCGGGGGTTTGCGCCTTTCTCTTTTATTGTCGGTAATCCTCCGTGGGTTCGTTGGAGTCGACTTCCGGAGACCTACAGAAATCGAGTAAAAGATTTCTGTAAATATTATGGCCTTGTTTCTGGCAGAGGTTATTCAGGCGGAATTGAAAGTGATATTTCAACAGTAATTACTTTTAGTGCCGCTGACAACTGGCTGTCTGACGATGGCATTATCGCATTTCTAATTACTTGGACAGTTTTCAAAACGGCATCTGCACGTGGTTTCAGGCTTGGTTATCTGCCAGGTTCAAAAGCACTTCGCATTTTGCAGATTGATGACCTAACTTCTTTGCGACCTTTCGCGGATGCAATTAACGAAACGTCGGTCTACGTTGCCAAGAAGATGAGCAGCCATAAGCAAGCTGAGTTTACCTCGGTCCCATGTAATATTTGGAAGCCGAATAAAGGATGCTCACTCATTCCGCCAAGTTCAACTATTCAAGATGTGAATCTTTCAGTCAGTATCAAACGTGGCCTTGCAAGTCCGGTCGCTGAATGGGGCACCCCACTCTTTACCGGCAGTGAGAGCAATTACCAACAGTCATCTTTCCTAAAGGGCAATAGCAGCTACCTTGACTACGCCCATCGTGGCACCGTATCCGATTGCGCCCGTGTTTACTGGGTAAAGGTGGAAAAATACGCCCCCGAAACCAATCGAGCTCTCATCCGCACGTTAACGGAAGATGAACTTCCTCAGGCACGTGTAATAGACCCAGTAAATGGCGCTTGGATTGAAGCTGACCTATTATATCCTCTGATTCGAGGCCGCGACCTCGGACGCTATTCGTTCTCTACCAAAGAATGGTATCAGATAATTCCCAACAAACATTATGAGACAACTCTTGATGAAGAATCGTTCGCAGATCACTATCCGCTTACATACTCCTATTTCAAGAATTACGAAGACTTACTCCTAGCACGGTCATCATATAGGCGTTATCAGAAGCACTTACCGTTCTACGTAATTTACTGTGTTGGAGACTATACCTTCATGCCTTACAAGGTAGCTTGGATGGAGCAACAAGACCCTCGTAATTTCAAGGCGACCGTAATTTCGCTACAACCCTCTTCTATTTTACCAAATAAACTACTTGTCCCTGACCATAAACTGTACTTCGCTAGTCTTTCATCGGAATCAGAAGCTTATTATCTGTGTGGCTTTCTTAATGCCCGTCCTGTTCGCATTTGGCTAGGTGGGTTTCTTCTAGGGAAACAGATTGCAACTACCATCTTCGAGTATATGCAAGTACCAAAATTTGACCCGACAAACTCCATACATAGAAGGATATCTGAAATCGCCCAAAACGCCCATGGAGACAGGGTAATGTCTTACTCCAACGTTGAACTAAGAGATGATCTTGAAACAGAACTATCTAACCTTGTTATGCAAATAGCCTCTCCATAGATACATTACATTCCGAATTTTCAAGACGCCTTCAAGACGAAACGTCCCCACAATTGACATCAGATAGTAAAGTATTGACATTACTATGCTTTACTATTATAGTATTATCAAGTATTTACCTTACCAAGAGGTTTGTTATGGCGAAGAAACCCATGTCTATGGAAATCCCAGAGACTCTAGCTTCATCTTTGGACGAACTCGCAAAAAGGACAGGCAGAAAGAAGAATCTTCTGCTAGCAGCATCTTTAAATAATTTCCTAAAGGCGACCGAAGAAGAACAAGAGAAGATTATCAGAAAATACCTAGACACCTACCACAAGTAGAATCATAAATATAGGAGCAAACGAGCCATGAAGATTCTACTGGATACTAATATTGTTATTCACCGGGAAGCGGCTACAGTTATCGATGAAGATATCGGGGTATTATTTAGATGGCTCGATAACCTCCACCATACTAAATGCATCCACTCAATAACGGCTGAAGAACTTGAAAAACACAAAGATCCAAAGGTTCGTAAGTCTCTTAAAGTAAAACTGGCTAACTACAATATCCTGAAAACAAAAGCTCCCATGTCGGATGAAGTACGCCAACTTTCGGGGCAGTTGGACAAGAACCAAAATGACCTGAACGACACAATAATTATCAATGAACTGTACTGTGGGAGAGTTGATGCATTAATCACCGAGGATAAGCAACTTCTCAACAAAGCGTCATTGTTGAACATTTCAGACCGGGTTTATACGATAGACGCCTTCTTGGAAAAGGTTAATTCCGAAAACCCAGAATTAGCGGACTACAAGGTGCTTTCGGTACGTAAGTCTCTTTTCGGCAATCTTGACCTATCAGATGACCTCTTTGCGTCTTTCAAGGAAGATTACCCTGGTTATGAGAAGTGGTTTAACAAGAAGGCGGACGAACCGGTTTATATCTGCCTATCTGGAAGCAAACCGATTGCTCTCCTCTACTTGAAAGTTGAGGGTAAAAACGAAAATTACGCGGATATAGACCCTCCTCTTACACCGAAGAAACGCCTGAAAATTGGTAGTTTCAAAGTGACGCTGAATGGATTTCGTTTGGGAGAAAGATTCCTCAAGATTATCTTTGATAATGCCCTTCGCTTCAAGGTTGATGAGGTATATGTCACGATTTTCAATAAACGAATCGAACAGCAGCGACTCATCAACCTTCTGGAAGAGTATGGTTTTTATTATCATGGCTCCAAGAAGGGACCAGGAGGAAACGAGCTCGTCTATATCCGTTCTTGTGAAAGATCAGCTGACCGTTCAAATCCAAAGCGAACATATCCTTTCTTCTCTATGACAGGAAGATTTTTCTACGTCCCGATATATGCAAAGTACCACACCGAATTATTCCCTGACTCAATACTGCGGACGGAATCACCAATGGATTTTGTCGAAAATCAACCACATAGAAATGCGATAAGCAAAGTTTACATTTCACGGTCGATAGAGAAGAACTTGGACTCAGGTGATGTGATCCTGTTTTACCGCGCTGGAAATTACCCGGCATATTACACGAGTGTAATAACAACCATCGGCGTAATCGAAAATGTGATAGGCAATATACAAACGGAGGGGGAATTCATCCGCCTTTGCAGAAAAAGAAGTGTATTTACCGATGGGGAATTATCAGAACATTGGAATTATAACCGGAGAAACCGACCATTTATCGTGAACTTCTTGTACGTATATTCTCTTCCCAAACGCATCACTCGCCAAAAGCTCATTGAGATGGGAGTTATATCTGACGTGTATCAGGGGCCTAGGGGTTTCACTCAAATCAGTGCAAAGAACTTGAAAGATATCTTAAGAGAGAGCCAAACAGATGAAAGTATTGCTGTCGATTAAACCAGAATTTGCGTTAAAAATATTTGATGGGTCGAAAAAATATGAATATCGGCGTACCATCTTTAAGCGAAGGGAAGTAGAAACCATTGTTGTTTATGTATCCGATCCGATTAAACATATAGTTGGTGAGTTTGATATTGGAGAAATACTGCACAGGAAACCGGAACAGCTTTGGGCACAGACGTGTAATCATGCTGGTATAACAAGGGTAAGGTTCATGGAGTATTTTGAGAATCGAGAAAAGGGCTACGCCATAGGGATTCGAAAAACACGAAAATATCGTAGTCCATTGTCGCTTAATGATTTGAAATTATCTTTTCCCCCCCAGTCGTTCATGTATTTATATACTGACCCCGTGTATTGCTTTTATGACCTCGGAAAAAATAATTTGCCAAACCAAATATCTCTTCCAGCTTTGGCATTGGGATAGAAAACATTGGCGAGGAAGGAGAGTACCTCCGAAGGAAATCTGCCATGAACTGCATAGGTATCTGGCTCAGTAATCAGCACGATCAGCAACCACGCGAACTAGAATGCCACTTCAATCTTTGGATGCTAAACCGCATCATCCATAAACGGAATGAAAAGCTTGACTGTTTTTTGGATATTGGTATCAAGCTCTGTCGTCAAGGTGATTCGACTCATATCAATATATTCATACCAAATCAAATTGACAAATCAAACATCCAGGATTTAGGCACAATTTTCAAAGATAATACCGGACTAGTATCCGCAGTATTTAATGAAGACTATGGGGTCTTAACCCGAGCCAGGGAAAAAACTATTGAAGTGCAACAAGCTGATGCAACGCCATTATTCGATATCTACATGCTTGATCTTGAGAATGATGTTTCCATAGTGAGACAATTTGGTGGTTCTACAATTAGCATTCACATTCCTGAACATCTTAAAAACAAGATGCACTATTATCGTATCAGATTGAAATGTACCTTTGTCGATAAAATTGGCTATATTTACACCCCACCCGCAAGTTCCATCCTAGAAGGTGCTTTCTTCCAAACCGAACTAATAGATTTCCGAGTTAATGAAAAGCGCATTTTGCCCGATTCACTTCTGGAAACGATCCGCCAGAATGGCGATGTAGTTTTCACCAAAACTCACTTCTTTCTAATGAGAGAAGCCAGTGATGATTACATTTTTTCACACAAACCACCCGGTGGCCGACAACTAGAAAAGGATACATGGAAGACCTATGTGGGCGAAGATTACTCGTTTGAACAAATTACAGCCTATCATTGGAAGGAAGCCGCATCACATGACAGTTTTAGTGTATTTGCTAAATTTAGATCATTTCATTCTGGCTGGCGAACGATATTGATTGCGATTGGTGCGATTATTTTTCTGGGTATTATTAGCGGCTTCTTGGGAAATCTTCTTTATTCATTAATCAAGTAGCGTCACCTGGGCTAGATTCGTATAGAAAGTATTCTACGGCGTGACTTTTAAGACTCTCGGCAACCGCTACGGTGGAAGTAAGATCTCAGACATCGTCCCAATGAGAGCGAATCTCGAGGACTAAGTTTTCAAGTGTTGGAAACAGGTATAGGCGATTTATTCCAAAGGCGATTAAGATTTGCTGAAACCTTGCTTTGCTCGAGGCAGGAATGATGTATTTCACCACGCGGGAGTCCGAAACAGATTGTAGCGGATTATCCTGGATGGTGAACAAGCTGCTTTGGTTTACGTATCTCTGGTGGCTGTGCGGCGGACGAACAATATGAACACCTTGGATGTCGAATGGATTTGTTAGTGTCGGGTTGACTGTAATCCTGCTCGCGTCCCCAGTAACTTGCTTACCACCGAGGTAAATGCACGGAAAATCGCCGGAGTAAATGGCACCGTCTATGTTCGGCAACGATTCGGTCGCAAAGTAAAGAGCGACTAGGGGATTTGATGACCAGTCGAGCAACCGAGTCGGGAGCCCGTGATGTTGAGCAAGGAAAAGCCATTCCCACTCATTAGCCGGAACCTTGTCTACATAGGCGAGAGCCCGTCGCTTGAAGTCCTCGAGTGTACGTGTTTCATAATCATCCAATAAATCCTCGTCATAGCGTTGAAGCCTGCCTAGAGAAGGTATAAGTTGATAGTCGCTATTTGGAACACCACGATAAACGCATGTATCTGCCAGAAAAGATTGGCCGAATTCCTCCGTAAAATTTTCAAATGTAGTAACAGTTGCGGTTCGCATACCTTACTAACTCTTCTAGCTATATGTCCTGATTAGATTATTTTCTGTTTGACTTCAGCTAAGCGGCAAATTGTCATCCATGTATAGCGGGCTCTTAAAATTATGTTGCTTGAGCCACTCTATGTATCCGTCAATTTCCGGCCCACCCATATTGAGGGCATACTCGATCCCAAATATGATTACAACTAAATAAAGTTCATACGAGTCGGTATATAAAAGATTATACTCATGTAAGACTTCGAATTTCTCCATTCCCTCAGTAAAGAGCTTCCCTTCTGGATATAAACGACGTGTATAGTAAGGCCAGTAATTAGGAGGATTCCCAACTCTTGCATAATGTCTCAAGTCTTCTAGCTCGCTTTTGTCAATCACCTCGTTCAATTCGCCGGAACCTGCTAGGAATCTCGAGGCTAAAACTTCGAGAGCTACTTTCGCTAGAAATCTCGACATCAATTGTTCGTTAGGTTTTTCCAGTATCGGAACTATTATCTCACCATTCTGAGTATTACGTAATACGTTAATCAATTTACTAGCATCTCTTTCCCTAGTTGGGAATATACTGTGGCCTTCTTCTTTATCCCACATCATTTCCATGGGAATGATACCGGGGAGAAGGATACCATTAATCGTAGGTACTCTGTTCTCTTTGTTATATATTAGGTTCCTAGACCTAGCCTGACGAAAATAACCTGAATCAAGCAAGGGCTTTTCAACTTTAAGGCCGAAATAGCTATTACAGTTATCACAGACAACGCCACGTGGTAAGATATGCTCTTTGTTGCCAAGAGTTTCAGGAACGATATGCTCGATTGTTTTTGACGCACTGGAGTCCTGCTTACAGAAAATGCATCGCATTGAACTCTGGTCAAATCTATGAAAGTCTACTGTATCCATACCTAAATTATATCATAGAACTTACGAATCATTATCAGCGAAGACTATTATGAAAGTTACTCAACAAAATGATATATTGTTGATGCGATGGATATATTGAAGAAAATCGAAGAGCACAACGTCGATTTTCCCTTGAGTTCGCTGGGGGTGGTTGAGACGATCTCAAGCGGTCTTGAAACGCACAAGGTTGGCAACATCGTAAGGACGAAGAATCAACTGCTCTGCATTCCCGACACTCCGCTTGGATTACAAATGTCTGTGCATGATGCAGATGAAAATTATCCTATGGCTAGGATACATCGGAGGAGGCCAGCATGGGTAGAGAAGAAGAAATCAGAATAATCGCTCATCGCATTTGGGAACAAGAGGGCTGTGGCACAGGACATGATTTTGAACAATGGCTGAAGGCGGAAGCTATCTTGGGGAAAAGGCAAAAAATAATTAAGATATGGAGACGAGTTTTGTTTCCACTGGTGGCTGTGTTGATTCTTGGCTTAGTGCCATATTACGAATATAAATCAGATAATTTTCAAATATCGCATATGTATTTTATAGGAATAATCTTCATTCTAATAATGGTATTTTGGGTTCTAACAAATTTGCGCAGCATGAAATTTGATATTGTTACTAAGATATGGGCAGAAATTGGGAATTGGCTGCCATGGACTCGCAAAGAAGTCTTTAGCTTTCTGAGTTATTCAATATCGCAGGCAGTTTGCTGGGTCTTTGTTATCGGGCTTATCGGTTACTTCTTATACGCTCTTCAGCACGAACCAGGAGACTATGTAGCATTTCAGATGACTACAATTTCAGGTATATTGGGTGGTCTAGTACTTTCCGGAGGCCTTATTGAAGGTAAGTCCCCCCTGGGAACCGTACTCAGAAGAGTTGGTATCTACTTTATAGTTTCTGCTCTCGGGTTCGTTCTATTGGGACTCTTCGCACCGTTACTCGACAAACTACCACCAGATGAGTTATCTTTTAAGGTTTCCGAACTTGCCTTCCAAGTGGGGTTCACAATCGGCGTAATTGGGTTTTCATTTGCTGTAGCAAATTTAACAGTTATTATTCCAAAGCTATGGAAAAGAGAGTGATACTACTACCCAGCGCGTAGTTGCACTTATACATCAAGCGATGGATTATTTTAGCTTGGCTGTGAACGCCCAGAATTGGCTATTCTATCACTAGCGCAAATGCAATGCGGCCCTTTTAATTCTTATAGCTACGTCAGCAAAGACCTAGCTCTTGCCTATTCTGAACATTTTGGTGCCGCACACTGGACATTTGCCCTGAGTCGCTGGTTTACCGTTCTTCATGGTTATACTCTTTGCATCCTTCATCTCCCTCTTAGTGCGGCACTTTACACAGTAAGCTTGCATTTATCGCCTCCTTCGCAATCATTGTATTGAGGCTAACCTATTTACCTCGTATATGTCAATATGCGGTCGAGGTGGAGACAAAAAAATAGGCCGCGGATTTACCCCGCGACCTATTTTTACTAGAGATTGGATTGATTAGAACTTAAACAGAGCTGGCTGCTTCGCTTCCCGTTGAGCTTCAGCCTCTTCTTTTTTCTCCCTTTGCTCAGCTCTATCCTTCTCCGTCCTGGTACTTATACGTTGCCGATAAAGCCAATCCTTAAGCCTGTTCAGTTCCCCCATCTGGTAGTCGCTGATTGATTCTACTGCGATATCTGCCGGCATCTCACCTTTGCCCCATCGTTTGTAAGTCTGGCTGGCCACGTATAAGTAGATTTGGGTCCAGTCGCTGTCCATGGGTTGGGTCAATGAAACCGTCATGAGATAAGCGCAGGCCTCGGTGTCAGTACCAGTCATCGGTTCTCCCTTGAGTGCCTTCATGTTCTCGATAAGGCGTTCCATGGTGATGGTTCCCTTGAGCCAGTCTGGAAGGCTATCACCCCATCCTCCAGGAAAAACAAGAATAGGGTCAGTGAAGACACCCACGATATCGGAGATACCTTTATCTAGCTGTTTTTCAATTGTCAATCGTTATCCTCCTTTCTTTTAATCTGCCCATTTCAGGCAAAGGTAGCCCTATAAATTTGAACAGATGGGCTAATACTCATCAGGAAAGAGAATGGTGGTTGCGCTCCGGTCGGCCTCGGTAATTATCCAGATGGTCGCCACCCCTTGTTTGGGAAAACGGTTATCGTTGTAGGCCGATAGTAGTCGAGTACCTTGTTTGAGTGCCTGGTCGTTGGTCTGTTTATCCTCGTCGTCCACGTCTCCCCAATCGCCCTTAACGTGGCGGTTGAGGGACTTCTGTATGAACTTGGCAAAGTCTGGGTTCTGGCACGCCAGGTCATAAACCCCTCTCGTGGCCACAATCTGTCCGGTACTGAAAGCTGGATTGATTACGAATAGTGTGCCTATGGTTGTTACCTCCTTTTGGGCATAGTTACCCCTTCAAAATTTGGCTTCAGTGGCTTCTAGTCCTTGAACCTTGTTATGTGCAGGCAGGCGTAGTGGGCCCGGTATTTGTCAATCGGGTTTTCCCAGAAGCCGTTGCGGAAGTCGAGAAGATAGTGCCAGTAGCCCTGATATTCTTGAGTACGGACGTCCACCAGGTAATCGGTAAATATCCGGACGCTGCCGCCGCGGCTCCCCCAGAGCACCACAACGGTAGGAATGAAACTGGTGTCCTCTCTAAGATAGAAAGGATGATATTCCAGCTGGAGCCGTTGCAGTTTCAGGTTATCGAGCCAGAAATGCCGGCCGCCGGCGTCATACGAGCCGATGTAGATATCCTTGCCCTCGAGGTCTGCAAGGATATTCATTAGCTTGGCCAGGGCTTCCTTGCGCTGCTTGCGCAGCGGGACTCGGGCGGACCGGTGCCCCAGTCTGACCTCGGTCATGGGTTCCGGCTTCTCTATCTCGACCTTCGCTTCCTGGAAGAGGTCGAGTTGCGTGGTCACTTTTATCACCTCCTTTCGCATGATTTTGGGCATGGGTAGCCCCTTGAAATACTTGAGACGGTTTTAGACAAGAGAGAGCGTGCTGCCGTACTTTTCCCTTACCTCGACTGCCTTGACAGCCTCGGTGGGGATATTCTCACGGATTCTCTTAAGATACCGGTCAATCCAGCCTTCCGGTGAGAAGCGGCCGCCGCCTATACTATCGTCGATTTTACCGATGAGGTTCATGAAGTTCTGTCCGATATATAACGGCAGTTCAGGGATATTCAGGGCTTCCCTGGCAATGAGCCTGGCTTCTTCTAAGGGTTCTACCGCTTTTCTCAAAGCTTCTTCGAGCATATCGGTCGATTCCTCAACCCTTTTAGCGTTCCATCTTATTGGCATAAAATCACCTCCTTTCCCGGGCATGGGTAACCCTGTAGATTTGTGGTTTACGGGCTAGCTTTTTAGAGCGAAGTCTATTGCTGTCTTCATAACCTCCGACCAGCACTCCAAGCCCCATTCCACGCCTTTCTTCACCTGGGCAAGAATTTCTTCGGTGATGGCTTCCTCGGGTATACCCATCTCCCTGGCACACCCGATGACATCTTCCCTGGTGAGGACAAAAATAGTGTCCGTGTCTGTCATAGCTGGCTTTCCCTCCTTTCCCGATATTCACGGGGCGCCTACTCTCATTGGTTGTAGTCCGTACTATGCAACTGTCCTGGGGGACTTCCATTGAGTACGCAACCGCCGGTACTGTCCCTGCCATCGTGCTCTGCACTGCCATCGGGCATCGGCGCTTCCTGCCATTTTTAGCCACAAAAAAGGGGCAATCATTCCCACGTGGGGGAACGATTACCCCTTGAAAAATAGACAAAAAGAGGCGGAGTTACCCCCGCCTCTTCTGCGTGGCTTTCTGTTCGGTCAAGCGTTCAGTTTATACGGCTACTGGTTCTTTCGCCTTGTGCTTCCGCTTCGGCTTCTCGGCTTTGGTGATTGCCTCGGCCTCGGCTACCGCTTCGGTTGCCTCGGTGTCCTTTGGCTCGGTTGGTTCGGCTTCCTCGGCTGGCACTGGCTCGGCTGCTGGCTCGGCTTTCGGCTTCTCGGCATTGGTCAGCATCGGCATGGTCACTAAAAGATAGCCGTCAACCTGAAACAGGACTGGCGACTTGCCATCGGTGAGCTTTAAGTCCACCATACCGCTACAGGCTCTTAAGGCATCGGCAAGATACTTGCCGTCAATTCTCACCCTGTTGACCTCGCCCTCAATGTCGGCTGGCATGACTGCCCGCCCCTTATCATCGGGGCTGGACAGCATCACCAAGCCGTTTTCAAGGGTGATGTCTATCGGGTAAGACTTGCTATCGGCGAGCACCTTAAGGGAGCTTATCGCCTTGCCAGCCTCAACGGTGTCAAAGTGGACAACGGTTTTTGCCTCGCTTGGAACGAGCTTCTCATAATCGGGGAAAGTGCCGTCAGCACTTGTGAAGCTATACCGAATTGCCTCGGTATCAATAATCAGCTTCGTTCCGTCAAGGCTCTCACCGCTTGCCTCAAAGCTCAGGTTGACCCGCCTTGCTTTCCGTAGGGCATTGGCGATACCCGCCAAGTCGTCACGGACTATCAGGGCTTGCCCCTCACCATCAAAGTCTATGCTCTGGACTGCCAGCCTGAAACCATCGGCACTCACCAGCTTTAGCTTGCCCTCACCAGCCTTGAACAGCACACACTGTAAAACAGGTCTGTTGTCCTCGGTAGCGGTAAAGGGTAGCGTTCTGTTAAGTGCCTCGGCAAGCTCAACATTCCCGATGTTAGGCTTGACAGTGTTGTTAGGGCTTACCCTGACCTCGGCGATGGTCATCGGCGTTTTCTCGCCTATCCATGCCATGTCCTCAAGGTAACTGGTGTTGCTACCGCAAATCACCTTGAGGCGTTTCCCGATGCCATGCGACTCGCTATCAGCACCATTGGCGGGAACAACCTTGACCACGTTTGACCCCGCAACCGCCTTAAGATAACCGAGTAACCCTTTCCGCCCAACAGTGAAGTCCAGCAACATCAGCCTTTCTGCTAATGCTCTGGACAGGGCGTTTACCAGCGTAGCCTTATGAGCTACAAAGCCGTTACCTGAACGCTTGCCCACGATATTCAGTTTTTCCACTTAACCCCCTTTTGGCTATCTGGCTAGTGGGCAAATCTGCCAGCTTCACCTGATAGTCAGCTTCCGTCAAGCTGCGAGACGCTAGCCTTAACGGTGCTGCCATTATAGTATTTGGGCAAAAGGGGTAAAATTCCCCGCTTCAAACAGCTTTTTTTGCTCCCGTTTCCTAAATCGTTCTAAGTAAGAATGTTCGGCTTTGGTCAAAGCTATCCTGTCTCGTATCTTCTCACCGATGAGTATCAGCCGTTCGGGGCTGGTTAGTAGGAAGGTCTTGTAGTCCAGCCAAGCGTCAAGGTCAAGAGCCTTTTCATCGGCTATCAGGTTGCCAAGCTCGGTAATATTACCTTCACTGTCTGCGATGGGCTTATTCAGGCTCTCTATCTTGACCAGCTTAGGACATCTACCATACAGCCAGTCTCTTTTGCACTTCTGCCGTTGCCTATTGCTACACCGCCCGCAATCTAAGCCGTTAATTTGCCTGTAGTGGTCTCTCCAGTATTGGGCTTTAGTGAAGCTGGCAATCCGATACATCCAGCTTTGATTATCAGGCTTGTGTCCGTTGTTTCTACCAGCATCGGCAAGGTTGCTAATGATGGTATGTAGTAAGTCCTCTCGGTCAGGAACGCTGTTGGCAAAGGGTAAGGCTACCTTATAATAGGTTAGCCATTCACCCTGTAAGTGGTCATAGCCGTTGCCGTTACCATTTGGTTGCTTTCGCCTTCCGTTTGACCTAGACTTGATATGGCGGGGCTTTGCCTTTGTGGTTTGACAGCTTGCGGGCTTTCCACACCACTGACAAATGCCCTGCCTCTCTTTGAGCGTCCAGACCTTACCACACCGGCTACAATGTCCCTGATGATTGCCGTTATCGCCGTTTGGTGCTGCTGGTGCAGCTACGTTTGAACTCACGCTCACCCCCTTTCAGAGCAAGCGTGCAGGTCGGGCTTTCCACTATTCAATTTTTAAGGTGCGTGTTTTCATTCTCATCATCCAACATTTAGTCACAAAGTAGAATTTCAAGAGCTAGCACGTTTATCATCCCCTCCCCCCGAGAAGACGCAAATGACAATAAAGAACGATATGATGTATAATCTGCTTGTTACTACTGGCCCCGGAGCTCCCTTAAGGAGGTTCCGTGTGAGCGAGGTAG
>Ga0315541_1000891_pt1 | contig 30037 bp, 22 predicted proteins | sample SalMarSW160190MG_FD_203095 | JGI IMG/M metagenome (GOLD analysis project Ga0315541, IMG submission 203095) | Salt marsh sediment microbial communities from the Plum Island Ecosystem LTER, Massachusetts, United States - Salt Marsh Sediment SW1601-190 ...
TCCTGCGAAGTATAACTGATACTGTTCTGAAAAATAAGCAGCCCGTATTGAATGCCTTGAATCTTATCGCTAAATTAGCAGGGACTGATTAGTTACAAACTAATAAGTTTTTTATCAATATCGGGTAGTCTGAAATTTGTTGCTTTCTTACCTATCCTGTTAATACTATCCTTTTTAGAAAGCCATATTGAATAAAGTTCGATATATTCTCTTGATTTAATTAAATTCTTGTCCTCAATGCTTTGTATTAATTCACCAAGTATATCCAAAGGCAAGAAATCTTCTCTACTTTCCCAGCTGCTTAAAAAGTCGATAGTCAAATAATTCTCATTATTGTTTTTAAACCATTGAATTATATTGTCTTTGATTATTTGTGAATTATAATCAGCTGTAGCAAAATTAGATATATATTCTTGCCGAGCTTTTCGGTATGCTTTGTTATAATAACCTGCATGAACTGAGGACTTTTCCACAAGTGAATCATAATTAAGCTCAAAAACGGTTTCTCCAGGTTCAATAATTATTGGCAGGACTCCTTTCTCACCATAAATGTCGAGTAGAATTTGCGAAGAGTAAAGGTTTGGGGATTCTCCTTTGTATTCAAATTTGTAATTATTATATGAGATGGGAATCTCATCACCAACTCTACTACTTTCACCAATATATAATTCGCCAGATTCATGCCCTACAATAGTACCGCTAATTCTGAATTCGAATGTATCCGTATGCTTTTTACAACTAAGCGTAAACAATATAACTATTAATAAACTAATTGTTTTTTTCATTTTTCAGTTTTAAATGTGCCCTAACGGCAGTTTGTCTTAAAACCATTTTTTACAATTTAAGATTCACTTAATATAAGCAGGTTTATGCAAGTCAGGTAATTTGAACTCCCCGATTAATTTTAGGCAAAAAGATGTCCTCAGGAGACTGATTTGGTATCTTATATAACGAATTATCGTCAAAAATACCAAAACAAGACTCCGGAGATACTCCCTGAGCTTATCAACTCCCAGGTTGTTAATGATCCTCCTTAAATTGTATGCAATGAACATAAAACCGACATCAGCACTGGCACGGTTTATTCCTTTCTTAGAAAGAATATAGCTGAATCCCCATTGTCGTTTTATCGTCCCGAAGGGATGCTCCGCAATAGCCTGACGGCGTTTATATAGATGCTCCTTCTCCAGTGTGTTTCTGCGATTCCTCTCGTAGTATCCGGCAAATTCGTTTCTCGAAATCAGCCTGGCATTTTTTGATCTTGTGCATTCTGAACGTACCTGGCATAATTTACAGGCTCTTGTTTTGTATTGTTTGAACAGGATAGTGTTACCACTACTGGTTTGTTCCTTATACCATGTTCCGTTGGTTCTGAGAGTCTGGCCCTGCGGACAGGTGTATGTATCTGATACTTCATCATATACAAAATGTTCATAATTATAATTATGGTTCGGAGCCTGGTTCGATGCAGGAATGCCGGGTATCGCCACAATAGTTTCAATTCCCAGTTCCTGTGCTGTTTTTAATTCGGAGCCGGTATGAAAACCTTTATCATATAAAGCAGTGAACTCATTGGTTCTGAGTATGCTCTTTGCCCTTTGAACCATATTGCCCATTGCTTTACTGTCGTTCTGGTTTGTTACCTTGTAATCGATAGGAATGTTATTCTTTGCGTCAACAGTGACTTGTACATTATAGGCTACTTCAGTGATGTTGTTCCGGATCATTATCTGCCGGCTCTCAGGATCAGAAATTGAGATCTGGGCTTCTCCGGATTCTTTCAGCTGCTTTTCAATATTTCTGTAATTGTCTTTTCTCTCCTGTTGCTTTTTAATCTCATCGCGTATTGTCTGTTGATTATCTCCGTCGTTCTCCGCCAGTGTCCTGGTATATTCTTCAAGCTTGTTATCAATATAATTTATTTGGCGGTTTATCTTAGCCTGGTTATAGTTGTTCTTTTTGCTGTTTTGCGCCCTCAGTTTAGTGCTGTCCCCGGCAATAAGTTCTCCGCCGATCAGGTTAAAATGTTTTGCAATCTGCACAGTTGTCCTGAAGACTTTTTTGATGGCTTTCGGATTGTCTCTCCTGAAATTTGAAATAGTGTTATGATCAGGTTTGAGGCATTTTAAAAGCCACATTACTTCAATGTTCCTTTTGCATTCTTTTTCCAGGTCGCGCGAAGACCTTACCTTATTCAGATACCCGTAAATGAAGAGTTTGAGTAAATCGGCAGGATGATAAGCCGGGCGACCGTTTTCGATAAAGTCCATTCTGAATCCATAATCTTTTACAGAAAGGTTATCAACGAAAAGGTCAATTATCCGGACTTCATTATCGGGATCGATGGATTGGTCCAGTGAAACAGGAAAAAGATGAATCTGGGTTCTGTTATGTCCTTGAATGAATTTCATATAGTTAAGATACAAAATACACAGTTTTGCCAAGAATCACTTGCCACATAGTTATTAACAAACAAGGTAGGTTTTTAGACAGTCTGACGGCCCGGCAATATGGGGAGGTTGTGTTACCCGACGAAAGCACCGAGCAGAGTCTTGGTACTTTAGCCAGAATACTGTCACGGTGCAAGGAGGGTATGGCGCACTTTTTGCCGTCATGGTACAAATTTTATTGAGTGCTGGTGCGATCGCGGTACAATTTTGATCGGGGCCGCGAATTTATCCCCGGTTACAAATTTGGTGGTGGGCACTGGCGCAGTGTCGCGGTACAAACTATCTCGAAGGCAATAATTTATCACGGTGCAGGATTTAACTTGCGAGCAAATGCGCGTGTCCGGGTGCAACAACCATTACAAATTTGTCTTGAGTGCAGGAGCAAAAGCAAAAAGTGTGACAAACAACTTACCCATATTGTCCGTGTTACCATGCGTTTTTTATTTAATCATGATTCCGACTTTGAGTTTTATTTGGTAACCGTCGAAAGGGTAATTATGTAAGTGTGTACCAATGGATCCTTCGGTAATTAGTCTTAGTGAATTTGTAATTCTCATTAAAGTACCGAATCCGAAGTCAAGAGTGTTAGAATATGTCTTATAAGAATCAGAGAAGACCACATTATTGTCTTGGTAGCGTTTTATCCAGTCATGGCCAAATTCATTAACAAGTTCAGATTTAAAATAAGGGATCAGGTATTTATCGTCTTTAGTCAAGAAATAGGTTATTTGGATAGGCAATCTTAAAACATTAGTACACCATCTTTCAGACTTCGAAGGATCGATGACAGATAAATATCCCCAGCTTAAATATGAATTATGCCAATTTTGGAATCCAATCCCAGAAGCAATTGCGAATCTATTTACAATTTTGTAATGGATAGTTGCTTCAAGGGTTATAGGTATTATGGCATCAAGTCTAAATTCACCATCATTGGGACCATAATATATTGGAGTCCATGATAAAGAATAAGAAAACCTATCAATTTTAGAATCCTGTGCGTTTAAGTTTATTGTCAGGATAAATAGGAAAATGAAGATAGCTGTTTTTTTCATGTTAGATTGATTTTGTACTATGCAGGTGTCTCATTTTAAGTGCAATAATCATACCATTTTAGAAAATATTTGATTTATTAGAGTGTAGTTCTCCTTTGGGTAGTTGCCTCGAATGCATGGTAACACAGCAGCAAGAACCACTGTGGTTTTTATTTTTCTTATATCATTAATTTAAGGTGTTTATATACATCTGAATTGGGCGTGTATATACACCTTTCACATTCTTTATCATCGTAATGCAATATGCAATTTAGGTAATTGTCTATAATTAAGCAACTGTTTTACAGCTTATTATTAAACTCATGGTTTTATGAGTGATAAAGAACTTAGCCCAAAAAGGGCTGCTCTGTGGTTATTAATTGTCCTGTTGTTGGTTAGGTAATTATTTCAGTTAATCCAGCATTTAAATGAACTTATGGAATTTTTAGTACAAACTTGGAAAAAACGGGCAAAATGACCACCCATTCCGGTTTGGGCCTACCCCAATAATATGGACGCTTAGTTACACTAGGCTGCATTTATAAGATTAGTATTTATTTTAACCGGGTAAAGTACTCTTCTAGTTTTCCGTCTCTGATAATCTGATTAATTTCGGATGTATCAACTTTTTCAACAACGTAATTGAATAATCTTGGTTCTGCCATATCTCTATAATACTCTATATAAGGATCTTTATCAATAATATACTTTCTTAAGGTGTCGGGAGGAAGACATAGTTGATTATATTCTACCTCTAGATTCATGCACTCTTTAAAGCTTAGGCTTAGAAAGACATCATATCTTTCATCAGCCTCAAAGTCAAGAATATAACCATCGACTAATCTAATTCTATATTTGTATATTGTATCATTATCTCTAAAATAAAATTTGTTTACATCCTGTGAATAAGATGAAGTTCTGAAAATTCGGTCACCTTTCATGCCAATATCTATCAAAGTAAAATAATCATCTCTGGTTTTATATATCGAAATCCCCGGTGCAATAGCCTGATCTGTAAACAGATCACAGGTTGTTACGATTAGAGAAAAAATAATGATGAAAAAGAAAGGTTTTAAAAATATTGATTTCATATCTGTTAATTTAGACTGTATGGACAAACTTTAACTATACATTACTTATGTAACTAAATGAAAGCAAAAAAAATGGTTATCTAAATTAATTTTTCTAAGAACTCTAAATAGACAACAAAAAAGTTGCATTAAGTGTTCTTGATCATAATTAGATGATCATGTCGTAAAATCTCAAACAGTATATCAAATATATGAATTTAAATAATGCAAGTCAAATTTATATTTGCGCCATTGATTTGGGTGTTATGTCATTTAATCCAGCATCTCAATGAACTTCTGGAATTTTTATAACAAACTAATATAAAAGTAAAAATAACTATAAAAATATTTGTCTCTTATTATACGTATTCGTATATTAGCAGTATGATAATAACCTTTAAAAACTACAATTATGATAACATCAAATGAACTTGCTAAAATTAAGCATCACGTTCTAACAGCTATCGGACATAGTGAAACCTTCAAGGTTTACAGTCATATTAAACCTTATGTGGAATCAAGGGGACTTGGGCAACCTTTTGCCGCTAAAAATTAGAGCTATGAGACACGAAAGTATAATAAAAACCCCGTAAAAAGTACGCCGGCTTGGGCTATTTTTTGGACTCAAAAAGCTGCTTATGAATTTCTAAGAAATCACTTTGAAATAGTCCGGGAACATGAATATTAATTCAAGAAAACTAAAGGCAAAAAACAGGTCAGAAATGAAGGTAAAAACAGTGTCAAAAACAGCAAGTTCTTTTTTGATAGAACTGGTAGTTCTTTTTTCACAGAACTATATGCCTTCCGTTAAAGGAAAAAGGACTTCCGTTAACAGAAACACGTTTTCCGTTAAAGGAAACACGTTTTCCGTTAAAGGAAAATATACAAAGTAAAGTAAAGTAAAGTAAAGTAAAGTAAAGTAAATATATATAGGCGTTTTTAAAGAAGAAAAATTAACACGAAATACAACCAAAAAACCATACAAAAAAGACACGAATGGAGCAGATAAAATTTTACAAACAGCAAGCTTTAAAAATTAGCCGGATGACACCCGATGAAGTGAAAACAGAAGAGAATTATAAAGACTGGAATTATTGTATCGGATACAAAGAGCCAAAACATCCGGGAATATTAACCGTTGAATTTGGAGAAGCAGGTATATCAAGGGGTAAAAAATTCATGTACTTCTCTGGAGATAAAGTGGAGAAAATACTGCTAATGAAAAACTCATGGGTACAAGAACCGGTATTAAATAAGACCGGCCTTGCTTCAGAAATTTGGAATGATAGCAGTGATACTGATATGCTACGTCGCCGGCTGGAACAAAAAGCAGAACGGTCAACATTCACGGATGACGAAAAAAGTAATATAATAGAGGCGTTGGATAATTTTGTCAAGCTAGTGAAAAAAAGTTTGCGTTCTAATATTCTTTGATAACTTTGGGATTAATTGAAATAATGATGAACTTATTAATGTTTTCAAATATTTCCTAAAAACGTCAAAATTCGCACTTTTTGCTACCTATTTGCTACCGGAAAAGAGACAGAAGAGACAATTAGTTCATTCGCAGACATATATAAAGGTAGATTCAAGACCCAGCTGGATCACAAGAAAGACCTGCTATTACAGCGGGTCTTTTTTAGTCCTCGGATACTTCCATCAGCAGGTCGCGGTAGGTTGAGAAGATCCTTGATTTGGACAGAAAACCAACGTATTTTCCTCCGTCGAGCACAGGAAGGTTCCATGCTCCTGTCTGTTGGAAGGTTTCCATCACGCTGTCAACCTTCTCACTCTTATCAATATACGATGGAGGCATAACCATCAGATCACTGACAAAGGTATCATCATAAAGCTCCTGATCGAACATGATATCCCTGACATTATCAAGCAGTACCACTCCTTCGAGTACTCCTATCTCATCAACTACCGGAAATATATTCCTTTTCGAGGAAGATATTACCTTAACCAGTTCTCCGAGAGTGTCTCCCGAGCTAACGGTTATAAGATCAGTTTCAATTTCTTTTGTCCAGTCCATCCTGGTAAGAACAGCTTTATCTTTATGATGGGTGATAAGTTCACCCCTGCGCGCTAACCGTTTATGATAGATTGAATGTTTTTCAAATCTCATCACGGTTATATATGATATGGTTGAAGTTATGATGAGTGGCACCAGCAGACCATATCCTCCTGTTATTTCAGCTATAAGAAATATAGCAGTCAGAGGTGCATGCATGATGCCGGCCATAGCCCCGGCCATACCCGCAAGAGTAAAGCTGCTTTCAGGTAATGCTGTGTTGCCAACTGTATTTATCAGTCTTGCCATAAAGAAACCGCCAACGCCTCCAATGAACAGTGAGGGAGCAAAAATACCTCCCACTCCACCGGCACCATTTGTTGAGCTGCTGGCTATAACCTTAAACAATGTGAGTGCCAGCAGAAAAGCAAGAAAGAACCATACCTTATTGCTTATCCCGCTGAAGAAGCTGTTTTCAAAAAGGGAAGAAGTATCACCGTTGAGCAGATGACTGATGGTATTATAACCTTCTCCATACAGAGGAGGAAGGAGAAGGATAAATATACCCAGGACAATTCCACCTGTCAAAAGCCTCACATATGTATTTTTAACTTTGTCATACAATCCTTCAAGGTACATTGTCGAACGGGTAAAATAAACAGACAAAAAAGCTGTTCCTATTCCCAGGACAATATACCATGGTATATTAGCCAGTGAAAATGATTCTCTCAGGGCAAAGGAAAAAAGCACATCACTGCCCATCAGGAAATATGTTACTGTAGCTGCAGTTACTGATGATATCAGTAATGGTACTATTGATGATATAGTAAGGTCAACCATTAGTACTTCCAGGGTGAAAACGAGTCCTGCAATTGGTGCTTTAAATATTCCCGCTACAGCACCGGCCGCACCGCAGCCCACCAGGAGTGTGATATTCCTGTAATTCATCTTCATGAGACGGCCAATATTCGAACCGATAGAAGCGCCTGTCAGCACTATGGGAGCCTCAGCCCCCACTGATCCCCCGAAGCCAATGGTAAATGTTGCGGCAATAATCGATGACCAGTTGTTATGTGGTTTTATCCTGCTATTATTTTTTGATATAGCATATAATATGCGGCTTACTCCATGGCCAATACCATCCCTTACAATATAACGTACAAATATTACTGTCAGAAACATCCCTATAAGAGGATATGCCAGGTAAAGGTAACCTGCAGTGCCAGCCTTAAGCCATGTTGTCAGGAAATGTTCGGTATAGTAGATTGCATTCTTTAATAATACTGCAGCCAGGGCACTGAACATCCCGGTAATAAAACTCAGGATATACAGGAACCTGGCCTGGTCAATATTTTTAACCCTCCACTTTAAGAACCGACTAAGCAATATTGAGAATTTCATTAATTTCATGGCCTGGTTCTATTCCTCCATGAAATTACGTATCATCGACCGGTATTTTGAAAACACGTTTGCTCTTGAGATAAATCCAACATACCTGCCATTGTCGAGCACAGGAAGATTATAATGGGATGAAGTCTGGAACTTGTAAGCTACATCTTCCATTGACTCATGCATTGACACTGTAGGCGAAGGCATAAACATTAATTCCCGTACGTAGATATTGTCATATAACTCGCGCTTAAACACAATATGTCTTATATCATTAACCCATACGACACCCAGGAATGTATTTTCACTGTCGACAACAGGAAAGACGTTCCTTGATGAGCGGGATATTATCTTTACCAGGTCACCAAGAGTGGCATTTGGTGATACAGTACTGAAATTAGTCTCTATAAGACTCGGGACATCCATCAGTGAAAGGGCAGCTTTATCCTTGTCATGAGTTATCAGTTCACCTCTCTGCGCAAGCTGGTAAGTATATACAGAATTCTTTACAAATATTTTTAAAGTAGCATAAGATATAGTGGATGTTATCATCAGGGGTATGAACAACTCATAGCCCCCTGTTATTTCAGCGATAAGGAAAATGGCGGTGAAGGGTGCATGTATAACACCTGCTATCATCCCGGCCATGGCTACAAGCACAAAATTACTTACCTCGACCTCAAAGCCGAAATTATTCAGCAGGATACCAAAAAGCAATCCTGCATGGGCACCGGTAAACAGAGAAGGGGCGAAAATGCCTCCAACACCACCGCTGCCGAAGGTAACCGAGGTAGCAACAACCTTGGATAATATCAGCAGCAATAAAACCAGCACAAGTGCTATCAGGCTACCATTATATTTAAAATATATTGATTCTTCAAAAAGATAATTATATTCTCCTGCCAGGGCACTGTTGATACCTTCATATCCTTCACCATACAATGCAGGAAGGATAAAGATCATAACGCCAAGCATTACACCTCCGACCAGCAGTCTGTTTCCCCATCTTTTTATCAGCTGGAATTTATCGGCAATAAAAACATATATACGGGTGAAATAAACTGATACCAGGCCTGTAAATATACCCAGGAGTATGAAATACGGAACATCACTTACTATGAAGCCTTGTTTAAGGGTAAAATCATACAGGAAGTTCTGGCCAAGAAAAATATATGAAGTTAGCACAGCTGAAACACTGGAGATTAATAATGGCACTATTGAAGCCATAGACAAATTGAGCATAATAACTTCAAGTGCGAATGCAATAGCAGCAACAGGTGCTTTAAATATAGCAGCCATTGCAGCTGCTGAAGCACAGCCAAGCAATGTCATTATCTGTTTATAACTTAACCTCAGCGCCCTTCCCACGTTTGAGCCTATGGCTGCCCCTGTTGCCACAGCAGGGCCCTCCAATCCTACCGATCCACCAAAACCTACAGTCAGGGCACTGGAAATAATTGAAGAATACATATTATGCCCTTTTATGTTACCATTAGTCCGCGATATGGCAAACAGGACGCCAGGTATACCATGACCTACTTCCTGTCTTAACAGGTACCTAGTGAATATCAGGGTTGCCAGTATTCCCAATACCGGTAAAAGGAGGTAAAAAATATTATAATGTTCAAGGTTAAAACCCAGTATAAGAAGTTTTTGAATATAGCGTACAAGGCTTTTTATGATGACCGCCCCCATACCAGCTGATACGCCAATAACTACGCTCAGTATTATAACAAAGGTTCTGTCGCCGATATTCCTTTTTCGCCAGCTAAGGAACCTGTCGATTAAACGCCTTTTTGTCATATATGCAAATATAAAAACAATAACAACCTGAAATGCCTGTTTTTTAATTAAGTTTGCATATAAGGCTGTATAATGACGAATTATTTAAAAGCAATAGCACTAGTTTTTTTATTGTCAGGTACCGGTTATTTGTCAGCCCAGGACACAGAAAGGCCTTTACCACCCGTACTTGATCTTGTGACAGTTAATCCATTTACAGGCCACACCTTCTTAGAATGGACAGCCGGTGGCTCTCCTGATGTTGCCGGATACGTAATTTACCTGTATCTTAACGAAGAAGGTTATGCTATAGATACAATTTATCAGCCATATGCAATCTCATATACCAATATTTCTTCGAATGCATCATATTATACTGAAAGCTATGTTATTGCGGCTATTGATTCATCTGATAATGTCAGTCCTCTGTCAAATTTCCTGAATACGATATTCATCCAGGGACAACTCGATACCTGTGGACATAAAATAAAGCTTTCATGGAACACTTATCTCACCCTTAATCCAACAGTAAGTGAATATATAATATATTCTTCCCGGGATGGTTCCGGCTATGCTACGGCAGGTATGACCAATGATACAACTTTTGCAATCGAATCCTTTGAATCATATTCGGAGTATTGCTTTTATGTTGAAGCCAGCCTGTCTGACGGATCATCATCATTTTCAAATATTTTCTGCGTAAATACTGAGCTGCCGATTCCACCAGCCTGGATAAATGCTGACTATGCAAGTTACTATAATGATGGGTCTGTTCAGCTCTCCTTCACAATCGACCCTGCCACAGAATACAACAGATACAGGATTGAAAGAAGTACTGACATATCATCAGGCTTTGAAAGTATACATGAGACTTACAATACGGATGGCATAATTGAATACACTGACATTAGCCCCCCGGATGGTATAAACTATTACAGGCTTGCAGCGCTGAACAGCTGTGACGAACCAGTTGTTTATTCAAATTTTGCATCAACAATTAATATAAGCCTTACCATGGACAACGACCTGATAGAGATGCAGTGGAACGGCTATTACCAATGGCAAGGAGGAGTTTTATTATACAGGATATTCAGGAATAACAGTGGTTTCTTTGAGGAGATAGCCACAGTAAACGGTAATGATACAACATATACTGATGAGCTGAGGGCTTTCCTGTATGAAACCAGCCAGGAAAAGATATGTTACAGGGTTGTTGCGGAAGAGGGTTACAATTTGTATTTTGCTGATGCAAGCAGTACATCAGATATAAAATGTATTGAACAGCCGGTAAAAATATTCGTCCCGAATGCTTTCACTCCAGATAATAACCTGGTAAATGAGATTTTCAAACCTGTTCTGTCCTTCACACCGGTTAAATATAAAATGATAATTAAGAGCCGCTCAGGTGTTACCCTGTTTCAGACCAATGATCATCTTGAGGGATGGAATGGCCGGCATGGAAGCAGGAAATTGCCGGAAGATGTTTATATATGGTTCATTGAGGTAGAAACACCTGAAGGAAAAACAATTACAAAAAACGGCACTGTAACAATAATTTTTAACCAAGATACCTCATTATAGGTTCATAATGACCTTAATAATCGCTATATTTGCAGTGGGCGATTGAAATGAACATATGGGGAACAAGAATATATTCACGGAGGAAGATTTCGCGCTGATCAATCAAGAGTTTGATGCCTTGAAGAGCAATCTTATCCGGTGCAACACCCCGGAATGCGTTGAACTTATTACCAAAGCATTTAACCTTGCGAACAAGGCACATTTGAACATGCGCAGGAGATCAGGCGAACCATATATTATTCACCCGATTGAGGTAGCAAAAATTGTTAATTCCGAACTCGGTCTGGGTGCAAAATCTATTGCTGCAGCTCTTCTTCACGACGTGGTTGAGGATACCGATTACACCCTTGATGATATTAAAAAACATTTCGGCCCAAAGATTGCCTCTATAATTGACGGGTTAACAAAAATTTCAGGTAACTATGATAACAGGAATACTTCGCAACAGGCGGAGAATTTCAGGAAAATGTTGTTAACCCTTTCCGATGATATCAGGGTAATACTCATTAAAACGGCTGACCGCCTTCATAATATGCGTACCCTGGATTCGCTCCCTGAAAGAAAAAAGATGAAGGTTGCAGGGGAAACAATTTACTTATACGCCCCCCTGGCCCATCGACTGGGACTTTTTGCCATAAAAACCGAACTTGAAGACCTCAGCCTTAAATACCGTCATCCAAAGATATTTGATGAGATAAGCAGGAAACTAAAGCATAGTGAGAAAAAGAACCAGGCTATGATCAACAGGTTCTCACTTCCTGTAATAGCCAGGCTGGAGGCTGAAAACCTTACATTTGATATCACCGGACGGCCAAAATCCATATATTCAATATGGAAAAAAATGCAGACCAAGAATGTACCCTTTGAGGAAATATATGATATCCTGGCTGTAAGGATAATTTTTGATCCGCTTAATGGTGTATCTGAAAAAACAACATGTTGGAATATTTACTCCATAATTACTGATATTTATATGCCTAAACCCGACAGGCTTCGTGACTGGGTAAGCAGGCCAAAAGCAAACGGGTACGAAGCACTTCATCTTACCGTAATGGGACCCCATGGAAGGTGGGTGGAGGTTCAGATCAGGAGTAACCGAATGGATGAATATGCCGAACGAGGATATGCCGCCCACTGGAAATACAAGGGAGATAATTCACAGGAAAGTGAACTGGATAAATGGATCAAAAAGATCCGTGAAATGCTTGAAAATCCCAATAACGACCCAATTGAGTTCCTTGATGAATTTAAAATGAACCTTTTCTCTTCGGAGATCATGGTATTTACGCCTAAAGGAAATATCATTACACTTCCTAAAGGTGCTTCAGCCCTTGATTTTGCCTATGAGATTCATACAGAGATCGGTAATAATGCTATCGGTGCCAAAATTAATTATAAACTGCAAACATTAAATACCACCCTCCAGAGTGGCGACCAGGTTGAGATAATCACCAGTGATAAAGCAAAACCTGTTAAGGAATGGCTGGATTATGTAACTGTGGCCAAAGCAAAATCGGCAATAAAACACGCTTTGAGAACTGAAATAAAAGAACTCAACGACAAAGGGCTGAAAATGCTTGAAGCCAAGCTCAAAGAACTGAAAATAACACATAATTCAGAAGTGTATAAAAAACTCCTTTCAGGATATGAATGCATTAGCAGAGAAGATCTTTATTCAAAAATAGGAAATGGCACCATAACCCTTGAGAATATAAAGAAGATACTGAAAAAAAATCCCAGCAGCCGGATTATTAAATACTGGGAACTGCGACTGTCGGGATTGCATAAAGAGACAAAAAGCGCTGATAAACAAAATAAGTCAAATATTATAGACACAAAAGTTCCTTATCTTATAAGAGAAAGTGTTGATAATCAACAACCTGATTATGAAATTGCCAAATGCTGCAAACCTATCCCGGGAGATGAAGTTATTGGCTACCTTGCACCAAATGATAAAGTAATTATACATAAACCTAAATGCCCTGTTGCAGTCAGGTTAATGTCAAGTGAAGGAAACAAGCTGATTGCGGTGAAGTGGACCATCCATAAAATGGTTTCATTCCTTGCACAAATACACCTTGAAGGTATTGACAGGCTTGGAGTATTGAATGATATCACAAATATTATTTCAGGAGAACTCAGTGTTAATATGAGAAATATCACTATTAATGTACATGAGGGTATCTTTGAAGGTACTATAGATGTGTATATTCATCATACGAAAGACCTCAATAACCTGATAATGAAACTTGTAAATATTGATGGTGTAGACAGGGTAGGCAGGGTTGAAGATTTTAATTAAACTCTCCCGCCAGGCTATAGTTAATATACTTTTTGCAGTAAGAAAAAAATCGTTTAATTTAGTTTACTAGTTATTTTAATCTGGTTTAAATATGGTTAGTGAAGAAACCAAAAAAACCGTGAAGAAGATATTCACAGAATACCTTGAGAAGAAAGGACACCGCAAAACACCTGAGCGGTTTGCCATACTTGATGAGATTTACTCAAGGTCGGGCCATTTTGATATTGAATCCCTGTATATTTTCATGAAGAATAAGAATTACAGGGTAAGCAGAGCAACACTTTATAACACTATTGACCTGCTGCTGGACTGCAGCCTTGTTATAAAGCATCAGTTTGGTAAAAATATAGCGCAGTTTGAAAAATCATATAATTGTGCTCAGCATGATCATCTCATTGATACTGAAACAGGAAAAGTTATTGAGTTCTGTGATCCCAGAATACATGAAATTGTCAGTACAGCCTGTGAACTGAATAATTTCAGTCCACTTTATCATTCTTTATATATTTACGGTATTAGCAAGGAAAAAAAAGACTGATATTATATGATTAACCTTCAACAAGAGATGCAGAAAAAATTCTTACCCATATCGGTTTTGTACCTTCTATCGTTGATATATGGCTGTGAACGTACTGAGGATTTTAATCATGTTTACCTTCAAAATCACAATCTACTGCGTGCATACACCAGTTCTAACATTCTCACCAACTTACAATTGTTACAAACAGCTTATCCTGGTATAGTCTCTCTGGCAGATAATATATCATATGATGTAAGTATATACTCAATAAGTTATAAAACCACATTCCTGGGTGAGGACATTATTGCATCAGGTCTTGTAAGCATACCTGATACTGAAGGATCATTCCCCATTATCAGCTTTCAAAACGGGACCAACACATGCCATTCAAATGCTCCCAGCGTTAATCATAATAATGTACTTTATTCACTTCTTACAATAAACTCTGGTAACGGATTTATCATTGCTCTCCCTGATTATATAGGTTTCGGTGAGTCAGAGGAATACCTCCACCCATACTTCCATACCGAATCAAGCAACCAGGCTGTCAGGGATATGATCCTGGCAATTGAAGAATTTACAGATTATTTTGAAGGATTAAAGGTAAATAAGGAATTATACCTGATGGGATATTCACAAGGTGGATGGGCAACGCTCTCTGTCCTGAAGGATATTGAACAGTACCCCCTTGAAGATTACACGCTGGTATTGGCTTCCTGTGGGGCAGGAGCTTATGACCTTATTGACTTTGCTCATTACATTTTTACCCTTGAAACATACCCAAACCCATTTTACCTACCGTATTTTATTGAATCAAGACGCCAAAATGGGATTATTGATGATCCTCTTAGTCTCTTCTTCAAAGAACCATACGCAAGTATGGTACCCGGACTGTTTGACGGATCATTATGTAACAGTGAGCTGAACTCATATTTAACTACTGATATATCTGACTTGCTGACAGATCATTTTCTTTCAGATTTTGATACAAGTGATGATTTTATACCAGTGAGGAACGAGCTGCTTGCCAGTAGTGTTACGCCCTGGAAATTAAGTACTCCATTAATGATAACACATAGCAATGGCGATCATAGTGTGCCAATACAACAATCTTTAGACCTGTATGATAACTTGATTGCTGCGGGTACTCTTGAAAATGATCTCAGTTTCAATGAAATTTATGATATTGATCATAATGATGCAATTATTCCATGGGGAATATCTACTTTGATTTGGTTTATTAATTAAAATTGATCCATTTATATGAATAAATTATTGGCAGATGAGATTCACCTGGGTATTGATATAGGATCAATATCAATAAACACGGTCCTGATAAATAACAATGGAGAAATTGTATACGAAGATTATTCTTATTGCCATGGTAAGCCTTACAGTATAGTCCTCAATGTTTTAAGGGATATTGAGAAGAAATCTGGTCTTACAAATTTCTCAACTGTCTCATTCACGGGCAGTGGCGGGAACCAGGCAGCAGAACTGCTTGGGGGTGTATTTGTAAATGAAGTTATTGCACAATCAGAAGCAGTTTCCGGCTTATACAAAGATGTCCGCACTGTCATTGAAATAGGAGGAGAAGATTCAAAGCTCCTGCTACTTGATCATGATGGTGAGACTGATTCTTCCAGTTTATCAGATTTTGCACTCAACAGCCTCTGTGCAGCAGGAACTGGTTCTTTCCTTGACCAGCAGGCAAAGCGTATTGGCATTAGCATAGAGAACGAATTCGGGGCACTGGCTGAAAAATCTGTGCATCCCCCGAGAATAGCGGGCAGGTGCAGTGTTTTTGCTAAAAGTGATATGATACACCTTCAGCAAATAGCTACTCCCCTGCATGATATAGTTGCAGGTTTGTGCTTTGCGGTAGCCAGAAACTATAAATCAACACTTGGCCGGGGGAAAAAACTGGAAAAACCTTTTATTTTCCAGGGTGGAGTGGCTGCAAACGCCGGCATGCGCAGGGCTATAGCTGAGGTGTTTAATCTACAACCCGATGAGCTTATAATTCCTGAGCACCATGCCTCGATGGGCGCTATAGGAGCAGTTTATTATAATATAAGACATAATCAGAACGGCAATCCTTATAGCGGAACCCGCGAACTGGAGAGATATCTGGAATCAGGAAGTGAAAAAACTTACCGCCTTCCTCCTTTAACAGAATCAGAGGCCGTATACAATAAGGAAGTCTTCAAGCTGCCGCCCGCAAACGGCCTGCTGGATGTTTACCTGGGATTGGATGTTGGTTCACTGAGCACCAATGTAGTTCTTATCGACAGGGACAATAATGTGATAGCAAGAAGATACCTTCCAACGGCAAGTAAGCCCCTTGATGCCATCAGACTCGGCCTAAGTGAAATATTTGACGAGGTGGGCAACAGAGTGAGGGTGAAAGCTGCCGGAACAACAGGATCTGGACGATACCTTACAGGTGATTTTATAGGGGCGGATACCATACAAAATGAAATAACGGCCCAGGCAAGGGCTGCTATTGCATATGATAAAACCGTTGATACAATATTTGAAATAGGTGGACAGGATTCCAAGTATATCAGCATAAAGAACGGAGTGGTTGTTGATTTTGAAATGAATAAAGTATGTGCAGCAGGCACCGGTTCTTTCCTTGAAGAACAGGCTGAAAAACTCGATATAAAAATTAAAGATGAATTTGGCAAACGGGCGCTTGAATCAGAACAACCGGTGAAACTGGGTGACCGCTGTACTGTTTTTATGGAATCAGACCTGAATTCACACCAGCAAAAAGGTGCTTGTATGAATGACCTGCTGGGTGGCCTGGCCTATTCCATAGTACAGAATTATCTTCAGAAAGTGGTTGGAGAGAAACTGATAGGTGATAATATTTTCTTCCAGGGTGGGGTAACAAATAATAAATCAGTAGTTGCAGCCTTTGAAAAGGTAACAGGCAAAAAAATAACCATACCACCCCATTTTGATGTCACCGGTGCCATAGGAGCCGCTATCCTGGCAAGAGAAAAGATGGAAGTCGGTGAAGACAGCAGTTTCAAGGGTTTTGAGATAAGTAACAAATCCTATAAGGTTAGCCGGTTTACCTGCCATGCCTGTTCAAATAATTGTGAGATTCAATCAATAAAGATCGACGGGGAAAAGAAAGCTCTTTTTTACGGTGGACGATGTGAGAAATATGAAAAAGAAGAAAGGAAAAAGAAAGAAAATAATATACCCGACCTGTTCAAAGAAAGAAATGAGAGGCTGATCGGAGATTATAAAGAAAATATTGATATCAATAAGCCCAGTATTGGGATTCCCCGTGCACTTATGATATTTTACCAGCAGTTTCCTTTCTGGAGAAAGTTTTTCGAACAGCTTGGTTTTAATGTTATAGTATCAGATCCTTCCAACAGTCAGCTGGTAAAGGAATCAATTGAACTGATGGTGTCTGAAACATGCCTGCCTATGGAACTGATGCACGGTCATGTTAAAAACCTTCTTGATAAGGGGGTTGACAATATTTTCATCCCCTTTGTTGTCAATACGAAAGCCAGTGAGAATAATCCTACAAACAATTGCAATTGCCCATGGGTCCAGGCAGCACCATTCATGATAAAGAGTGCTTTCAAGGATAAAGCAATAAGGGAGAAACTGCTTATGCCCTCTTTACATTTCAGGTATTTCAGTACAGCACTTAAAAAGGAGCTGGGTAAATTTATGAAAGATAATTTTGGCATTAAGCCCTCGCTCACATGGAAGGCTATTCTGGAAGCTGACAGTGCGCAGGATGAATTTGAACACTCTCTCCGCGAAAGGGGGAAAGAAATTCTCGATAAGGACTTTGGAGAGGGCATCAGGAAAGTGGTGATACTGGGGCGACCATATAATACAGGTGATCCATATCTGAATCTGAGCCTTATTGAGAAACTGATTAATCTCAATACACTGCCTGTTCCTGTTGATTTTCTTCCACTGCAGCAGGAAAATGTTTTCGATGACTATCCCATGATGTACTGGCCAAATGGTCAGAAGATTATAGCAGCTTCACGCCTGATAAGAAAATCTGATGATCTTTACGCGACATACCTGGGAAATTTCAGGTGTGGCCCTGACTCATTTATCACCCATTACGTCAGACATGAGATGAAAGGCAAACCATACTTACACCTGGAAGTAGATGAGCATAGTGCAGATGCAGGGATGATAACAAGATGTGAAGCTTTCCTTGACAGCCTTAAGGGTTACGATAAAAATAAGGAATATGCTGTCAGCGGTACGGTGAAAAAGTCGGCCCCGAACAACCTGCTTAAAGGTCGCACACTTTACTATCCTTATGCTAATGATGCGGTTCATATTCTTTCAGCTGCAACAAGAAGCTGCGGCATTGACTCTGAAGTACTGCCCATGCAGGATGAAAAAGACCTGGAGATAGCGCAGAAGCATACCACCGGACAGGAATGTTTCCCGATGATATGCACTACGGGCAGCTTTCTGAAAAAACTGATGGAGCCGGGCTGCGACGCTTCAAAAGTATCATTCTTTATGCCTGATCATAACGGACCCTGCCGTTTTGGTGATTATAATAAACTGCAGAGGCAGATCTTTGATAAACTGGACTTCCATGATGCATCCATTGTTACCCCGAGCAATGATAATGCATATGCTGAGCTGACGGAAGAGCATGCACAGAAATTCAGGATGAATGCATGGCTGGGATCAAACGGGTTTGATGTGCTCAGGAAATACAAACAGGAAACAAAGCCATATGAGATTAACGGGGGTGATACCGATAAGGTATATAATGAATGCCTGAACAAATTAATAAGTATTGTTGAAAAAGGAGCCCGGGGTATACCCCGTTTCCTTGAAGAGGCAGGTAAAGCATTCAGCATGATACCTGTTAATATCAGTGAGAGAAAGCCAGTAATAGCTATTGTCGGGGAGATCTTTATGAGGGACAACCCTTACTGCAGTGGCTTCCTGGTTGACAGGCTGGAAGCCCTTGGCGCAGAAACCATGGTCCCTCGTTTCTGTGAATGGCTGCATTATTCCACCTACAGGTATACCCGCGACAGTAAATGGAAAGGTGATTACATGGGTATAGTGAAATCAAAAATACAGGAAGCCTACCAACATTATACCGGCAACAGGATGAAAAAAGCAGCACACAATTATGTAAAGCTAAAGGATTACTTCAATGTTGATGATCTTATAAGGGGTTCAGCTCCTTATGTACATAAAGACTATGACGGGGAGCCTGTTGTTGCCCTTGGTTCAGCCTCAGCATTAACAGGCCTCAATATTTCAGGAGTGGTGTATATATTGCCATTTACCTGCATGCCAGGTACAATTGTATCATCCGTGTCGGGCGATTTCAAGAAAGATCATAATAATATCCCATGGCTCAACTTGGCTTATGACGGGCAGGAAGATGCAAGCATTGAAACACACCTGCAGGCATTTATGCACCAGGCCCATGAGTATTGCTCTGAGAATAAATACAACCTGGTGGCTGAGAAATAGTACTATTTTATTAACAAGATTTTATGCTAATCGCCAAAAAGGAAAATAATTAGTATTTTTCGGTGTTTTATATAATTATTATGATCCGGGTATGGGAGAAATTGATATTCTTTTAGGACTGCAATGGGGAGATGAAGGAAAAGGCAAAATAGTTGATGCCCTGACTCCTGAATATGATATTATAACACGATTTCAGGGTGGACCGAACGCAGGTCATACTCTTGAATTTGAGAATGAAAAGTATATTTTACATACGATACCATCAGGGATTTTCAGGGAGGACAAGCTCAACATCATAGGCAATGGGCTTGTAATTGACCCATCGGTCTTTCTCGGCGAGATACGTTCGCTGCAAAAACCTGTCACTGAACTGGTCAATAGAATCATAATATCAAGTAAAGCACACCTTATCCTTCCCACACACCGCCTCCTGGATGCTGCCTACGAAGAATCCAAGGGAGACATGAAAATAGGATCCACCCTCAAAGGCATCGGCCCGGCTTATACAGATAAAACATCAAGACAGGGCCTCCGGGTTGGAGCATTGTTAAGCGATAATTTTCGAGAGACGTATTATATACACAGGCAGAGACACCTGAACATACTTCAGAACCATAAAATAGAAACAGACCTTGAAGAATCCGAAAAGGAGTGGTTTGAAGGGATAGAACTGATGAAAAAATTCCGGATCATCAATACTGAATATTTCATAAACAGGAGCCTTGATGAAGGCAAAAGAATACTTGCTGAAGGTGCACAGGGGACTATGCTGGATATTGATTTCGGATCCTACCCTTTTGTTACATCATCGAATACCATCAGTGCAGGTGCATGCTCCGGTATGGGTATTTCTCCAAGGAAAATAGGTAATGTTTTCGGTATATTCAAAGCATATTGTACCCGTGTTGGAGAAGGTCCTTTCCCCACGGAATTAAGCAATAATACAGGGATAAAACTTCGTGACAGTGGTCATGAATACGGCTCCACTACAGGCAGACCCCGCCGTTGTGGCTGGCTCGACCTGCCAGCCTTAAAATATTCATGCATGATTAATGGCGTAACTTCCCTTTTTATGACCAAAGCTGATGTATTAACAGGCTTTGATAAGATTAAGGTATGTACCAGCTATAAAATAAATAACTCATTTGTCGAAGAACTGCCTTATGATATTGGTGCTGAAGTAGAACCTGTATATCTCGAAATGAATGGATGGAAGGAAGATATCACTGGAATACGTAAATATAATAAGCTCCCGGCAGCCCTAAGGGAGTATATTGATTTCATTGAAAAAGAAACAGGTATACCGGTGAATATTGTTTCTGTTGGACCTGACAGATCCGAAGCAATAATTAGAGATGAGTAATGAGTGGTTCCATCATTCCATCATTCCATCATTCCATCATCATACTATCCCACATATCCATTACTCATCAATATAAAGCCAGGATTCAAATTCAACTGTATCCTGGTACTGGTACAACCTCCTGATTGCGCGGTTAAGATTATCATATACCTCAGCAGAAACAAGGTGGAAACGATTCCTGGAGTCATCAATAATTTGAGCATCATAACCCATTGATTTATAGTACTTCAGATAATCGTCAGCATATTCAGGGGTGAGAAAACTTCCTACTATAATATGATATTTAAACCTTACCTCCCTCTCACGCTGTGCCTGTCCGGTAGCCCGGACAGAATCGAGGCGGACCTGTTCAAGGGCTTTCATTTTTTCTATTTCGGCCCGTATTGAATCAGCTACCCTGATACTATCCTGCATGGCCATTGAGACAGACTCGGCCTCAGCTTTTGACTTTCCGAACCATCCTTTTTCCTTGATGAACTTACATGAACTGCTTAGCATAATCAGAGCAAGGAATACCGTTAATATAGTTTTCAAACTTGAGTTCATATTCATTAATTTTCTTGCAAACAAATATACAAATAATTAGAATCACAATAAAAGTCTGAATTATTAGTAAAATATCATATGAATGAAAAATTCGTATCTTCGGTTGAATTACCTTAATCCTAATAATAATGAAATCAATAGTTCAATTCTTTGATGAAAATGTAAACAAATTCGGAAATAATGTTTACCTGTGGGAAAAACCTGAGGACCGTTACGAAGGCTCAACTTATTCCGAAGTCCATAAACAGGTTCACGAGCTTGCTGCCGGTCTTCTGCAACTCGGATTAAAAGAAGGCGACAGGGTAAGCCTGTTGTCGGAGGGTTGTAACAACTGGGTAATAGGCGAACTGGGCATCCTATACACAGGTGCTATTAACGTTCCCCTTTCAACCAAACTCAATTCTGAGGAAGTGAAATTCAGGTTAAATCATTCGGAATCACGGTTCATAATGGTATCGGCGATGCAAACACCAAAACTTATGGAAGTGATTGACGAATGCAGTACAATTGAAAAGATTATATGTTTTGAGAAAAAGGAAGAATATGGCGAGAATGAAATCCAGTTCAACCAGATCAGGAAGATGGGTAAGGAATGGCTTGCTGAACCTGGCAATGCTGAGAAATTTGAAAAGATTTACAGGAGTATCACCCCTGATCATTTTGCGAATATTTGCTATACATCAGGTACTACTGCCGATCCTAAAGGGATAGTCCTCACTCACGGTAACTATATTACAAATTGTTACCAGGCATACAGCCTGATAGATATTCCCCCCTTCTGGAAAACACTGCTGTTTATTCCCTGGGACCATTCTTTTGCACACACTGCTTCGATATTTGCCTTTATGGGTAAGGGAGCCAGTCTTGCTTCTGTAAAACAGGGAAAAACACCAATGGAGACATTAAGGAATTTCCCGGTTAATATGCGTGAAATAAAACCTAACATTTTGCTGAGTGCCCCGGCTGTATCCAAAAACTTTAAAAAGAATATTGAAAAAGGTGTTAAGGAGAAAGGTAAATTTACTTCTCTCATGTTCGACACAGGTCTTAAAATAGCCTATGCATATAATAAAGAAGGATGGAACAAAGGAACAGGAGCCGCTAAAATACTCAGCCCACTGGTAAAGTTTTTTGATAAACTGGTGTTTTCAAAGATACGGGATTTCTTCGGGGGTGAACTGGAATATTTCATTGGTGGAGCCGCACTGCTGGATATGGAGCTGCAGAAGTTCTTTTACGCTATTGGCGTACCTGTTTTCCAGGGATATGGACTTTCAGAGGCTTCTCCTATAATATCATCAAACTCAAGAACCAATCATAAGCTTGGTTCTTCAGGTAAGCTTGTCAATAATATGGAATTAAAAATATGTGATGAAGAGGGTAATTCATTACCAATTGGTGAAAAAGGAGAAATTGTCATTAAAGGTGGCAATGTGATGCATGGCTACTGGAAGAATGAAATTGCAACAAAGCAAACCATAAGGGACGGCTGGCTCCATACCGGAGACCTTGGTTACCTTGAGGAAGATGGATTCCTTTATGTTCTTGGTCGTTTCAAAAGCCTTCTTATTTCTGATGACGGTGAAAAATACAGCCCTGAAAGCATAGAGGAGGCTATTATGGAACAATCAAAATATATTGATCAGTGTATCCTTCACAATAACCAGCAGCCTTACACGGTAGGACTTGTGGTTCCAAACCAGCATAACCTGAAGTCATACCTGGATGAAAAAAAGATCAGTGTAGAATCAGAAGAAGGAAAACGTGCTGTATTAATGCTTATTGAAAAGGAACTAAATGAGTATCGTACGAATGGTAAGTACGGGAAAATGTTTCCACAACGATGGCTGCCTGTAGCCCTGGGTGTTCTGGATGTTGGATTTACTGAAGAAAACGGCCTTGTTAATGCCACTGCTAAAGTAGTAAGGGGTAAAGTAATTGAAAAATACAAAGACCTTATTGATTTTCTTTATTCACCTGCTGCCAAAGCCATATCAAATGAAAGGAATATCGAGGCAGTAGAAAAAATGAATCTTGGATAAATACAAATGAATTATGATAAAAGAAAGAATTTTATTTGTTTGTATTATAATTTTTGCCATGTCTTCCTGCGGGCAGAATGAACAATCAAAATGGAAAATTGAGGATAACCCGCTCCTTACTCAGTGGGCTGATGATGTTGATCCGGAAAATCCATGGCCGGAATACCCTCGACCAATAATGGTAAGAGATAACTGGGCAAGCCTGAATGGCCTATGGGATTATGCCATTGCACCAAACTATGAACAACCATCTCAATGGGAAGGGCAAATTCTTGTACCCTACCCTCTTGAGTCAGCCCTTTCAGGTGTAAAAAAAAGGATTAGTGAAAATGAATGCCTGTGGTACAGAACAGTGTTTAAAGTACCCTCTTCATGGAAGAATAAAAGAATACTGCTGAATTTTGAGGCCAGCGACTGGGAAACCAAAATATGGATTAACGGTAACAAGGCAGGTGAACATAGAGGGGGATACGACCCTTTCAGTATAGATATTACTGATTATGTCAGAGCTGGTAAAAAACATGAACTAAAGGTTAGTGTCTGGGATCCATCAAGTAAAGGCACACAAGCACACGGCAAGCAGGTCACAGACCCTCATGGAATATGGTATACTCCTTCATCAGGAATATGGCAGACAGTGTGGATGGAACCGGTTGATGATATTCATCTCAGGTCATTCCGTACTGTAACTGATATAAGTAATGGTACAATAAAGATACAGCCGGAAATAATAAATCTCCGGGAAGGAGTATCTACAAAAGTTAAAATACTTAAAAACAACAAAATACTTGGAGAGAAAGAAACACCCCTGGATAATGAAATAATAATTAAGCTTGAAGATTACTTACTCTGGTTACCAGGAAACCCGGAATTATATGATATAGAAATAGAGCTGGTAAACAACGGAAAGACAACAGATAAAATAAAAACCTATACGGGTTTCAGAAAGATATCTATAGGTAAAGAAGAAGATGACTTTACACGGATCCTCCTTAATGACAGTTTTATATACCAGAACGGCCCCCTCGACCAGGGATTCTGGCCTGATGGACTATATACCCCGCCAACCGATGAAGCAATGTGTTATGACCTTGAGATGATTAAGAAGATGGGATTCAATATGCTCCGTAAACATGTCAAGGTTGAAAACAGGCGTTTCTACTACTGGTGTGATAAAATGGGACTGCTTGTGTGGCAGGATATGCCAAGCGGAGATAAACATATTGGCGGTAATGATGAAGATATTGAAAGATCAGAAGAGTCTGCCAGACAGTTTGAACAGGAGCTCAGCCGTCTTATCGAAACCAAATATAATCACCCCTCAATAATAATATGGGTCCCCTTCAATGAGGGATGGGGACAGTATGAGACTGCAAGAATTACAGGACTGATTAAAGAACTTGATCCGACCAGGCTGGTGAACAGTACATCGGGGTGGACTGACAGGGGTACAGGAGATATTCATGATATTCACCATTACCCTGAACCAAGATGTCCTGAAGCCGAAGAAAACAGGGCTATCGTTCTGGGTGAATTCGGTGGCCTTGGCTTACCCGTCGCTGAACATACATGGGAACAAAAGGAAAACTGGGGATATGAAAACATGAATGACAGCAATTCCCTGCTTCAGAAGTATGAAGACTTCTATAAAACTGTGTACAGCATGGTAGAGGAAAAAGGCCTCAGTGCATCAATATATACCCAGATAACTGATGTTGAAACTGAGACCAATGGACTTCTTACCTATGATCGTAAGGTCGACAAGATGGGAGCTGAAAATTTGTACGAAATAAATACAGGGCAGAAATGGTAGGCTCCTCTTTCGATGTCGTAAATTTCAACCGAACCCCGGGAACCGGGGTTAGCTCAGCGAAGTTGAGAGGCGTGGATTGCAAATCCACACCTTCGAACCAAGCTAAATCCACGGCAATCGAAAAAAAATAAAATCGCGTCCGCCAATAAGTTCCTTAATTTAAACTACCAACCTGCTCTTAAATGGCAGGAAGGTCATGAAGTCGGCATGGTGCACAATATAAGCCTCAGTTGTCCTTTTGACATGATCTCCCTCCCCTGCATGAGCAGCAATAATATGACAGATTTCAGGGGGCAGGTCACACTCTTCAGCAAGTGATACACCAGAGAAAGGGTGCCGGAGGTATTTCCCATATGTGCCCTGTATGGCATTACCTTTCTCATCCTTTACATATTCAAGCAGCTTACCGACATCAGCGAGTATAGCACCTGAAATGAGTACATCCAGGTTTACCGGTAGTTCACCCCTGAAAAAATCATTCATTTTCTTGCCGCTTTCCATTGCTATATGAACGACACACCTTTTGTGTGCCATAAAGCTTACTTTTAAATCGGGACCGCAAAGCAATGTAAAAGGAATTCTGTTAAGGTCATCAGCGGTAAGAGCGCTTCTTTCAAGAGCTATCTCCCACACCCTGGCCGTTTTTTCTCTTAATTCATCGTTTTCTATCCAGTTTAATTCAGGCCACAGTTTAAATATTTCCTTGTTCATACTATGCTACATTAAAGATTTGATATAATTTCATCAGTTATCTGAATTGTGCTTACTGCTCCTTTCTGAATAACATCTGGACTCCCTGGCATTTTCATCATGTCATAAGTGCGTACTTTACCTTCTTCAATAACTTTTGCCACAGCCTTGCGTATTTTTGCAGATATATCTTCCTCGTCTATATAATCAAGCATCATACAGGCTGATTCAATCATGGCAACAGGATTAACAATAGGGGTATCATACTCAGCATATTTAGGGGCTGAGCCGTGTGTTGGTTCAAAAACACCAATACCATCGGCAGAGAACTGGGCTGAACAGGCAAAACCAAGGCCTCCGATCAAGCCTGCAAAAGCATCAGATACTATATCACCGAACATATTCCCTGCAACTATAACACCATAATCTTCCGGGTTCTTGGTAAGCCACATCATCTGGGCATCAATATTTGTATTCCATAATTGAATTTCCTGATACTCACTCTTTTGTATATCTTTGGCGAGCTTGAGCATCATGCCGGAGGTTTCCCTTATCACGTTTGGCTTTTCACACACGGTAACTGATTTATAACCATATTCACGAGCATAATCAAATGCTGCTCTTACTATTCTCTCAGTTGCTTTTTTTGAAAAGATACGTGTTGACACTGATAATTCCTCAACAGGTACACTTCCGAAATTCTTTATGAATTTCGGATGCGTCATCAAGGCTTGATATACAAGAGAAGGGGGATTAGACCATTCAACTCCCCCATATAGTCCTTCTGTGTTCTGCCTGAATATAGCCACATCAATATATGGCTCATCAAATGAACCTTCCTTATTCCTTCGTATGAAGTTCAGAGGATTACCCTTATAAGTACGGCAGGGGCGTAAGCATATGTCAAGATTAAAATGTTGTCTTAAACCTACAATAGGACTTGAATAAACCAGTCCCTTGTTTTGTAAAGAGGGGTGCAATTCACTGGCGGCTTCATCCTTGGGCTTTGATGTAATAGCTCCAAAAAGAGCAATCTTATGATGCTTAATAAGATCGATGGTTCTTTCGGGAAGAGGATTACCCTCTGTGCACCAGAATTCCCATCCTATATCCCCGTAAACATAATCTGCATCAAAGCCTGCGGCAGTTAATACTCGTATTGCCTGCTCAAGCACAATACCCCCGATACCATCTCCGGGTAGTGCTGCTATTTTTCTTCTTGTCATACTGTGATTTGCTTTAAATTTTCAAGTTGAAATAAGGCCAGTTAAAATAAGAATTTTTTTTTGTTAAGTAAAACCTGTTATATAGAATAAAATGTAAATCTAAGGCAATTTTTGATACCTTTGTGGCCAATATTTATTACCGGTCATATAAACACCTGTTATGATTTTTGATAATCTTGTGCCTGCAAAAGTCTGGATTTACTTCGAAGAGATATGTAAAATACCAAGACTGTCAAAAAACGAAGAGCAAATAAGACAGTATCTGCTGGATTTTGCTGAAAAATATAAGCTTGAAAGCAAAACTGACAAAGCTGGCAACGTACTGATTATCAAATCTGCCGACCCTGAGTACAATAACAGGAAAAGCGTCATTTTACAGAGTCATATGGACATGGTTGGTGAAAAAGATTCAACAACTGAACATAACTGGTCAAAGGATCCGATAGTGCCGGTTATTGATGATAAATGGGTGAAAGCAAAAGATACAACACTTGGTGCAGATGATGGGATAGGAATGGCAGTACAGCTGGCCCTTTTAGCCGACAACGGGATAAAGACAGGCCCGATAGAATGTCTCTTTACCGTAGATGAGGAAAGTGGCATGACCGGAGCCATTGAGCTTGAAAAAGATTTCTTTGACAGCAGGATACTCATTAACCTTGATTCTGAAGATGAGGGAGAACTTTTCATTGGATGTGCAGGGGGAATGGACACCATAGCTGAGATGACATACATGAAGGAAGAAGCAGATAGCAATCATACAGCCCTGAAAATATCAGTTACAGGACTGCATGGCGGACATTCCGGCGATGAGATACATAAGGGACATGCTAATTCAGTTAAAATAATGACCGGGTTACTGCAAATATTAACTGCAAAATTCAGGATCAGACTATCTGAATTCAACGGTGGCAATCTCAGGAATGCTATCCCGAGAGAGGCATTTGCTCATATAATGTGCGATAAGGAATATGTTAATGACATTAAGAGGTATACGGCTGAATATATCTACCAACTGAAGGAAGAATATTCATCCACTGACCCTGGTATAGATATTTCAGTAAGCAAATCAGGTTTACCTTCTTTTGTTATGGATCAGAAAAGCCATAAATCGCTTCTGAATGCCCTTGAGAAATGCCCTCATGGTGTTATAGCCTGGTCTGCAGATATAGAAGGGCTTGTTGAAACATCTACCAACCTGGCATCCGTAAAATTTACAGATGATAGCATCAGGATAGTCACAAGCCAGCGCAGTTCAGTAGACTCATCCAAGAAAGAGATTGCCGGCAGAGTAAGCAGGATCTTCACAGAAAATAATGCTACCGTGAATCACTCAGGAGGTTATCCCGGGTGGAAACCTGACACCAACTCGGAGATACTTAGAATTACATCATTATCATACCAGAAGCTGTTTAAGACCAAACCTGTGGTCAGAGCCATACATGCCGGACTGGAATGCGGGCTTATACTGGAGAAATATCCAGGGCTCGACATGATCTCATTTGGTCCTACAATAAAAGGGGCACATACACCACAGGAGAGACTTGATATTGAAACAACAAAGAAATTCTGGGACCTCCTTGTTGATGTGCTTATTAATATCCCGGCGAACTAATTAATTTTCTCAAATTCATTTTTACCCGCCCCGCACACAGGACATACCCAGTCGCCAGGCAGATCATCAAAAGCTGTGCCTTCAGGAATTCCTCTTTCCTTATCCCCTTCTTCCGGATTATACTCATGACCACATACACTACATTTATAAATACTCATAATATACATTTTTTATAGCCTTGCTACTTTTCAATCTTTACTTTTCTTACAATATCTATTACTGTTCCGTCAACCCATTTTATTGCTGCAATAACTTTATCATCCAGCTGTACTTTCTCCGGTATTCCGCAGATGCGTTCAGCCTCCTCTTTGAGCTCATAAACAGACTTAAGAGGTAAACCAGAATCTCTGACCTTTTCAAGCAGGTCTTTTCTCAATGGATTTACTGCTATACCTCTTTCAGTTACAATAACATCAATAAGTTCACCCGGTCCACAGAGCGTTGTCACCTCATCAATTATCACCGGCACCCTGTCGCGTACCAGTGGCAGAGGTAATATAACTGTTTTTGAAAACAGGCAGTTTTGCCAGCCTCCTATACCATGCAGAAGATAACCATCTGAATGAGTGACCACATTGGCATTGAAATTCACATCCACCTCTGTAGCACCCAGTATTGCAACATCGACAAGTGGGGCAAAGTTACCCTTACCATGGTAATTATAACTTGTAAAAGGGCTTGTCCACACATGCCTGGGGTTTTCACGCATTGATCTCACTCCATCAAGGTCAAAAGTCTGACCGTCAAGTATATAATCAACAAGTCCCTCTTCCAGCATCGATACGAGATATTTATTACTGCCACCACGGGCAAACCTTGCCCTTATCCCCTTCTCTTTCATAATAGCTTTAAAGAACTCCCCTACAGCCAGTGATGTTCCGCCTGCGCCGCTCTGGAATGAGAAACCATCCCTGATAATGCCTGCTGCATCACAGAATTTAGCAGTCAGTTCGGCAAGCATCAGTCGATCAGGGCTCTTCGTTATTTTCGTGGTACCTGATACTATTCGTTCAGGTATACCCAGCTTATCCACTTCAACGGTAAAATCAACATAATTACCCTGTATTTGCCATGGTATACATGGAAAAGGAA
>Ga0315541_1000892_pt1 | contig 30007 bp, 19 predicted proteins | sample SalMarSW160190MG_FD_203095 | JGI IMG/M metagenome (GOLD analysis project Ga0315541, IMG submission 203095) | Salt marsh sediment microbial communities from the Plum Island Ecosystem LTER, Massachusetts, United States - Salt Marsh Sediment SW1601-190 ...
TTGCGGGAATGTACGGGGTAGCCATAGCTGCTCTAGGGATGCTCTCCATTTTAGGAATCACTCTGGCGGTCGATTCCTACGGCCCGGTAGCAGACAATGCCGGAGGAATTGCCGAGATGGCTCATCTTCCTCCTGAGGTTCGCCAGGTAACCGACAAGCTCGATGCAGTGGGAAATACCACCGCTGCCATTGGTAAAGGATTCGCTATTGGATCAGCAGCTTTTGCTGCCCTGGGGTTAATGACAGCCTATCGGGCTACCATAAATTCCCTTTCTTCTCATCCTTTCTCTCTTTCTCTGGCTGATCCTAAGCTTATTGCGGGTCTGTTGGTGGGCGGTATGGTTCCTTATCTTTATGGCTCTATGTTAGCCAGAGGAGTGGGAAGGGTGGCTTCTGGGGTGGTAGAGGAGGTAAGGAGACAGTTTAAGGAAATTCCAGGTCTTATGGAAGGCAAAGGCAGGGCAGACCCTTCTCAGTGTGTAAACATAGCTGCTCAGGGAGCACTAAAGAATATGATGCTTCCCGGGATTCTGGCCATAATCTTTCCCATAGGTATTGGCTTTTTTTTAGGACCGGTGGCCCTGGGGGGATTTCTGGTGGGAAGTCTGGTAACCGGTCTTCAATTGGGAATTCAGACAGCTAATAGTGGTGCTGCCATGGACAACGCTAAAAAATATATCGAGGAAGGAAATCTCGGAGGCAAAGGTTCCTACGCCCACAAAGCTAGTGTAATAGGTGACACAGTGGGGGATCCGTTGAAGGATACGGTCGGCCCCTCTATTAACATTCTCATTAAATTAATGTCGGTAATCTCCCTGGTTCTAGCCCCCGTATTTGTAATTTTTCATTAAAAGGGGAGAAAAATGAAAAAGATGGTAAGGCATCCGGCAGTAGCCGGTACTTTTTATGAAGGGACAAAAGACGGTCTGTTAAAGCAAGTTGAGGACTGTTATACCCATCCCTTGGGTCCGGGGAAACTTCCAACCATATCCTCCAGGAAAGAAGGAAAAATCATGGGTTTAGTTAGCCCTCATGCCGGCTATCTGTATTCAGGCCCCGTTGCTGCCTGGGGATTCTACCAGATAGTTAGGGAAGAAATCCCCGAGGTAGTAGTCATTCTGGGTCCTAATCACCGCGGCTTTGGTGCGGGAGTGGCCATAGCCGGAAAAGGTCGGTGGCAAACACCTCTGGGTGAGCCTCGAGTAGAGGAAGAACTAGCAGAAAAAATTATGGAGCTTTCTCCTCTTATTCGAGAGGATGAAAAAGCTCACCAAAGAGAACATTCTCTGGAGGTCCAACTTCCCTTTCTCCAGTATAGCTACGGGGAAAGATTCAAAATAGTTCCCATTTGCATGATGCAGCAGGATCAAACTACCTCTCAGAAAGTGGGAGAAACCCTTTCAGAGGTGCTTAGAGGAAAAAACAGTTTAATTATTGCCAGCACCGACTTTACCCATTATCAGCCCAAAGAAACAGCCGAAAGACAGGACAAAAAAGCTCTGGAGGCTATCCTTTCCCTGAGTCCAAAGGATCTCACCAGGGCAGTTTCCCGTTATCGTATCTCTATGTGTGGCCCGGGTCCGGTAATGGCCATGCTCACCGCAACAACTCTGTTAGGAGCCAAGAAAGCAACCCTTTTAAAGTATGCCACCTCTGGCGATATCACTGGTGATTACGAGGCAGTGGTGGGATACGCCTCAGTGATTGTAGAAAGGTAATTTTATCCCGACGACCTTCATTTCTTATTGGACAGATCTCATCCTGGCAAAGAACCACTTAGGTTCCGGTATCAGACTTTCTACCGTGGGTCCTTAATAGTCTACTCAGAGGAGTTTCAATCCCCTACGCATCAGATCCACCTTTCAGACCTCTTTTGTCATCTTCCGTGACAAGCCTACGTGATAACACGTCGCATCTTTTGTCTATGAGAGTTGAGATTTTACCCAACTGATAAACCTCTCAGTGTGTTTAGTAGCTGCCTCTGCCTCTTTGGCCGTAAAGAGTCTTGCTTCATATTCAACTAGATTTTTCCGGTTTATAAGCCAGGCTAGATGATTAGAGTTCTTTTTAACTTCTACTTCCTTAAAAAGAGATACTAAGAGTCTTACAGCATCTGTATGTTTCTCGCTGGTACATCTTAATCCGTGGTAATAAACACAAAGAGCATCATTGGCCGAGATAACAGCATGAAGAGCATTGAGACCAACGGCATTCCAGTTTTCTTTAAGATAGGCATCTCTCATGGCGGCAAGAAACTCATCTGTCTTTTCCAAATAGTTCTTGTAAAGAGATTTACTGAGAGTTTTAGTTTTAACTGGAACTTTTGGCATAGGAAATTAGATCACTGATTGATTTTCCGTGAATAACTTGGCCTTCTCTTATAATCTCAGTTATAAGTTTATCTTTGGCTTTGAGTTTCTTAAGAAAATCTTTCAAATTAACAACCAAAGGAGAAATTTGATTACCAAATTCCTCTATTAGTTTGGTATTCTGAGAAATAATTTTTGATTCTGCTTTCTCCACATCAATTTTATCAGAAACAACCACTAAAACATCGATATCGCTAGTTGGTTTTTCTTTTTTCTGAGCGATGCTGCCAAAAAGGATTAGGGACTCTATTGGGAAGTCCAATCCCTTAATGAGAGATTGAGCCATTTTTTGTTTTAACTCTGCTTCTCTTTTGAAGACTGGAAGGATGATGTTTTTGGTTATTTGATGGCTTATGTTGAGAGAATATAACAGAGCATTACCCGATTTTCTCATAAGTACTATCCCTTGGTCTCTTAGCTGAGAAAGAACCAAGTGACAAATAGGGTGGGTGAGGCCTGTAGCTTTGGCAATTTCCCTACCGGTAAATTGCCCACCATGGGAACTCAGATATCTTAAAATTTTGACTTTTGACTGTTGACCCAAAACCTGGTCTAGAGGACGATTAAATATCATGATATTTTCTACTTCCTAGCTAATGGTAAAATTATTTTCCATTTGGTAAAATTATATACCATTAACTATTTATTTGTCAAGAGCCGGTCCTACTTCTACTTATCACCTTATCTGGAATGGCAATATCGATCACTCCGTATCTCAACGCTCGTTTTCTTCCCTTACAGCAATTCTAGTTTTAGGATCAGCCATATGATCTATATTTTACCTCCTTAAAGATTTTTTAACTTTCCCTTTCACTTCCCACTCTCTGAAACCTCCCATCCTTCCTCTGGCTCCAATCCCTTATTAATCAGGTCTACCTTTCAGACTGTGGGTGCCTCAAATCCACTCTCTGAAAGAGTTTGAAATGTCATTTTCGCAACCCCCCCCTTTTTTTGAGAGAGATCATATGGCAATTTTGCCAAAAATTCCACCGATTTTACACTTCTTCATCCTCTCTTTTCCGCTTCCCATCAGCACCTTCCTGAAAGCAAAAACTTTGCGCAAAGCTCCCTTCTTAAAGGAGCTTATCCTTGGGTTGATGTCAAACAACAATAGAAGCCTTTTCAGAAAGTTCACCTGTCAGACTAAAAATAGAGAGAGGAGTGCAATTTCGAAGCTTATCTCAATTCCTCCTTAGTCAGTTTACATTACAGACGGGATTGTAGATTTCGGCTGTAGTATGGCCTACCAAGTCGTTTCAATCCCTTCTTCATCAGGTCTACCTTTCAGACTGTCAAAATCGCCGAAGAAGCACAGAAATTTGTGGTGTTTCAATCCCTTATTAATCAGGTCCACCTTTCAAACATTCTTGTTCTCCTACTCTTTGCGTCCCAGGAAGATAGTTTCAATCCCTTATTAATCAGGTCCACCTTTCAAACATAGCAAAGTCCCATTAGGACATATCGAAGACCAGTTGCTTCAATCCCTTATTAATCAGGTCTACCTTTCAGACGATTTACAGAGGATATTCTGGGCTATCACGCTATTCTGTTTCAATCCCTTATTAATCAGGTCTACCTTTCAGACTGTGGGTGCCTCAAATCCACTCTCTGAAAGAGTTTGAAATGTCATTTTCGCAACCCCCCCCTTTTTTTGAGAGAGATCATATGGCAATTTTGCCAAAAATTCCACCGATTTTACACTTCTTCATCCTCTCTTTTCCGCTTCCCATCAGCACCTTCCTGAAAGCAAAAACTTTGCGCAAGGCTCCTTTTTTTCACTATACCTCAAAAACACTTATGACCTCTTCTCCAAGCATATCAATAATTTTTACCGCAACCTCAACTTTTGATTTTGCAACTTCAATTTCATAGCTTCCTTTAACTAAATCGTCTTTTCTTTCTGGAACATCTGAATAGACTATATGGAAAGTTTTGCCATCGTAATTGTTGTCAATTAAAACAGTGTCAATCATACTTCTAAAATCTGGAATTTTTACTTTGAATAGTTTACTATCAATGTTAAGGCGTTCAACTATTGTTGGAGAGATGAAGTTCTGAATCTCCACTAATGTCTTTCTTTTATCAATCCTTTCAACTTTTATTTTTGCTTCTGCTGACTTGTGAATTAAGAAATTACCGTATTTTTTGTCCGTTTTTAATTCAATCAGCCTAATTTTGTTTACTGGATGTTTTTTATTCCATTCATCAATCCAAGGGTCAACTGCTAATTCTTTACCAAGACACACAACAGTAATATCTCTGTCTTCATTAGGTCTTTTCCTTAATTCGTCTTGAATAAGTTGTAAATCCAAAAGTGTTAATGGATGGTTGAAGTTAATTATTTTAACCAGATTTTTCCCTAAATATCCATCAAAGAATGCATCAGTTCTCATTCTTTGAATTCCAATATGCTGAATTGCAAGCTCAATTGCTTCGGTTCGCAAAAGTTGTAGGTCGTAGTTGTTAACTTTGTAAATAGCGAATACGGGATAGTCTCTTTCTCCTCTTTCCAGCTGATTTGAGATTATCTTTTGGAGTCTTTTACTTGTAGTTTGAATAGCTCCCTTATTTATATCAACTCCTATCCAGCGTCTGCCAAGTTTTTGAGCAACAGCGACGGTTGTGCCCGAGCCGAGGAAGCCATCAAGGATGAGGCTATTGGGATTAGAGGAAGCGAGGATGATTCGTTTTAGGAGAGCCTCAGGCTTTTGGGTGGCAAAATACAACTTTTCTTCAGACTGTGATTGTGGATCAAATACATCTGTCCATATTGACTGACATACTTTTCCCGGTAATTCATCAAGGTAGTATTTTACTCTTGGAACATCATTCCTGGAAATGACAATCCTTCCTTCTTTTTCTAACTCCTCTATACTCTTCCCCATAGTGCCAGCCCAGTGTCTTCCAGGTGGAGGATACCGAAGTTTTCCACAGAAAAATTTAGGAGGCCCGGAGCCTGCCCCAGATAAAGAAACTAACTGATACCTTCGCCGTCCCGTACCTGGTTCTATATTTCTAAACGCAGATTTTATATATGAATCATCATAGGGTTGATATTGGACATTCCAAATAGACTCCGATGTTTTTGAATAAAACAAAATTATGTCATGATTTCGTCCAAATTGTTTTGGGTCACTATGACTAAAAACTGTTTGGCGAGCAATCTCATTTCTAAAATTCTCCTGCCCAAAAACTTCATCCATCAACAATTTCACATAATGCCCCACATGCCAGTCTAAATGAATAGAGATAGAGCCTGTATTTGTCAATAACTCCTTTAAAAGCATTAACCTTTCATACATAAATTGTAAATAAGCATCGTTATTCCATATATCAAAATACATCGTCTGCTGAAGTAATGGTGCTTCGTCTTTTTCTATTTGTCCCAAATTCTTTAATCCCCGCAACTCAACCCTTCGCACATAATCCGCGCCGCTTTTAAACGGTGGATCTATATAAATCAAATCAATTTTCCCTCTGAATCCTAACTCTAGAAGTGTTGCCAAAACATCTTTATTATCTCCGTGGAATAGGAGATTTTGCCAATCATCTTTTAATCTCTCATAGGTTGGTGCTTCAAAAATCTTCCCAGTGTTTGTAGAATCAAATACTTCCACAAGTTGAGCAGGAAAGCCTTTGACATAATCTAAAGACTTTTTACCCACCCAGTGGAGCATCGGTCTACCCTTAGCAAGGGTGATTTTGATTTTATTCTTGGTCATTTTTGCGATCCTCTAAAGTCATTAAAAATCTTATAAATGTCCCGGTTAAATAGATCATGAATTCAACTTCTGAGCTATTCACTTTATCATCATGCTTTGCGTAATTATTTTGATATTTGGCATAATAATCAATTAATTGCCAATACATATTCCTCAACTCTTTTGGCACTTTTTCCCTCTCTAAGTATTCACCCAAAAGTTTTTCTTGCTTTTCCAAACGTCTTCTATTATTTAGGATCCTCTTAAGTATTAATTCAAGAGACAATCTTAGATCATCAATAAGATTTCTCTGGTAAATCTTATTTTGATGTTTTTCCAAAGCAGATTTGAAATTCTCATAAGCTGTCGGATATGAAGTTAACCAATCTAAATTTTCGTTCACAAGCTTTTCGTCTAATAGTTTTACTCCTTTTTGATAAAATATAATCCCACTACTTGTCTTCCCTATCCGAATGTCCAACATTGATAGTTTAATATCTTCTTTAAAACCCAAATATAATTCCTCTTTAACTTCTGAGTCCAAATCTAACCAGAAAATTGATTGTAAAAATAAAATAAATTTTTCAAAATCATTCTCTTCTGAAAGAATTTTATAAATAGGTGAGTCTTTAAATTCTATTACTTTTGTCTCCAAAGCCGATCTTAACTGCAACACAGGACCAAGCGAACCACCTATATATTTTTTAGACTGAGGAATATACTTAGCTATGAATTTTAAAGACCTTTGTTCTAAATTTCTATCAGATATAAAAAGCTTTCCTATATCAATGTCAATTGTAAGTAAAACACGATTTTTAAAATCGGAAAATTTTTTATTCTCATCGTAAACTATATTCCATCTTTTGTAAAAATTTTTAATTCTTGTGTTTATATTTTTCTTCATATATTTATTCTTCTACTAAAATGTTTTAAATAAATTGTTCAGTTTATTTCTGTAAGTAGTTTCGCAACTTTTGTTTTTTGGTAATATTCTACCCCGCGAGTTCTTCAACATATTCATCCCTACGACTCCAAGGCAAAGCCTTTATGCCATATTGTTTAAGCGCGTTTATGAGGTCTGGATTCATTAGTTGTTCCGTATCATTTAAAACTCCATAGGCAGTAGAGTCTTGTGCTCTTATCTCGGCTATCTCGGTCCATGAAAAGATCAATAATGAGATATTTTGACGGTTGGGGCTACTAATAGTCCTGAGTATCCTTTCTGGCTTTGTTTGTGAGGCTGGAATTACAAAATCGAAAGAATGGTCTAAACCGCTCTTTCCAGTAAACTTGACTGATGAAGTAAATCGGATTTGACGCATGCGTAAGTATTTTTCTACATCTTCTCTAAAAAGACTTGCTACCATTGGTGCAGCCATAACCCAAAGGTCATTCACGGCAAGTATAGCCTGAAGGAGATCGTGTTTCTTTTGCGGAAAATTATCAGGTCTTGCTTCTACAACAAGTTCATCTCCAACAAGGCGAACACCGAACCCATTTAAAATAGAATGAAGCGTCCGACGCCTCTTTTCTGTGGTAAACTCACATCCACTTAATCGTAGGTCTGTAATAGTATAGCTATCGTCAGTTAAGATAAGTCTACTATCAGATTTTTTAACATATACTTGTAACTGGTCATTATGTCTATCAACAAAGGGAGTAGTAATCTCGCAAACTCCCTTTATATCTTCTACGCTAATTTTCTGGCGAAGCCACTCAATATAAGCATTAACTAAATCCTGACAGTCTTTTAACATCAAAACAGACTCCTTTGGACTAACGGTAGTTCGATAACATTACAATAGCGAAAGAAATCGTCTAAAGTTGCATAAATATCCTCTGTTCTTGGAAACTTCTCAGAAGGAGCTGGAATTGCCCATCTATCCATAAACTCTTCCACATAGATGTGTAAATGTGGACAACTTATAGCCTGTCCATTATAGGGTTTAAGGTAAGGAAGTGGAATATTTACTACTTCTGGATTAGAATGCGGAGGTCCATCAACATCGAGACGCACGAGGATAATTATTTCCTGATAGCGCTCCTGATAAGTGCATTTGGTGAGTCTGATACTTCCTCTGTACACGTCTATCAAGAAAGACTCTCTCTCGTCCATAGAGATAATAGGAATAGTTAATGCTTCCCCTGCCGAAGGGAAGTTATACACTTCCTTTCTGGCATATTTCTTTTGCATATTAGTTAAGGCGTCTGCTTCGGACTGGGTAGGCATTTCTATCTACCTCGGTATTTATATATTGCTTCCCTAACTTTGCTCAAATCCTCAAAAGTTAGTTGTTCGCCTTTGGTTTCTATAATCTCATACTTTAATTTATCGGGATTTAATCCTTCAATTCTTCTCATCCCCTTTTCTTTCTCTTCCTCTTTGAAGCGCTCTGCCTTTACCTCTACGATTATCATCTTCCCATTTTTTCTTCTTATCAAAAAATCAGGTGCGTAGTTATGATACCTGTTATCTTTACCTTTGTATTCAAACAGAAATTCTGTCTTATTTAGGTCATCCATCCCGCCAGTATAATAGATGTCTTCAATATCTGCCGGGTCCTCATCCAAAATCTCAAGAAGCCAGATAAAAAATTCTTTCTCGGGAGAAGAATCAAACTTATACGGATTATAATGGAAGCCAAAGTCTCTCTTGAATTTATCCTTCAACATTTCCCATTTTAGTAGATATTTCTCCTTGTCTTTATGATATAGTATTTCGGTTACATATATAGCCTTGCCGTTTTTTTCTTCTTTGCTAAAGCCTTCGGGTCTTATAAGAGCAAGGGCAACTTCTACTTCTTCCTCTTTTACCTCGTAGTTCCTTACCTTTTCTTCTATCTGCCTTTTGAGGTCAACTGCCTCATTTTCAGGAATTTCGCCTTTGGGATACAACTGTTTCAATTTCTCATATGTTAACATAAGGGGTAGGCGATAAAGGCTTGATAGTTCTACAGCGAAGGTGTAAATATCCACAAAATCTTCGGTGATTTCTATTTCCTCTTCTTTTACATTAATTAAGACTCCCTTTCTTTGAGGAATTTCATCAAGGCTATGGATAGTTTTTCTAAACTTCTCTTTTTCTCTATGAGTCTTTTTAAAGTCTATTTCACTAATATCTAACAGCAATTCTTTAGGCAGGATTCTTTGAATCTTCTTTTTGAGTGAAACAGGTGGCATTTCTATTTTTCTTAAAATTAGTCTATCCTTTCTTATATTTTGTGAAGTTCTATTCAAATCTTCAAGAGATTCACCATAGGTTTCTTTAAGTTGGGCATCTAAAATTCCAACATTATCTTTGGAGAGATAAATTTTTGCCTTGTGTATATTGCCAGGGGTTTGTCTGAGGCAACGGGAAGCTGCTTGAAGGCAAAAGTTATTACTTGCTCTCAGTTTTCGTGCTAAGGCAGTAGAAAAAAGGGATAGGCAGTTCCATCCCTCGGTTCCTTTATTAACAAGGAGAAAGACACGGTAAGATAGGTGTGAATCATTTATTCGATTATCGAACAAATCCTTAACCTCTTCTTTTGACTCATTATGCACTTCTAAAATAACAGAAGGATCTAGACCCAGTTCTATTAAGATTTTCTCAACAATTGGTTTGGCATTCACTAAATCCTCTATTTTGGGGAAATATATTGCCAGTTTGGAAGGACTATCATCATAGATTTTTACATCTTTATAATTTTTGAAGAAATCGGTGATAACATCTTTTAGAAAATCTCTATCTGTTACTTCTGGATAAGATACAATATTGCCTCGGACTTCCTTTAATATTCCATCGCTTATTCCTTGTGATAGACCATACCAGTAAACAACATCCTTAAGAATTTGTCTTTTATAATATGGAGTCCCAGTAGTGTTCACCACGACTAGAACATTCGTTTTTTCTGCCAGATAATTAACTGTTTGTCTCACTCTTTTTAGATCTTTACCGAGTGCCTGTCCGTAAGTATGGTGTGCTTCGTCAGAAAAGATAGCAAGATTTGGAAGTGATGCTATTGTTTGGAGTCTCTGATTGGCTATTGCTTCCTTTATCTCATCTTCTCGGGATGGATCAGCAAATAAATCTCTGATTAAGGATTTGGTTATTGATTGCTTTTGTATTCTTATTTTTTCTGTATTTGTTACCACGATATTAAAACTTGAACCTTTGATTATCGGAATGTCTTTTTCGCCATCACGAGTATAAGTAAATTTTGTAGTAGTTATGAACTGTTTATAAAGCCTCTCAGGTAGTATATTATTATACGATATATCCGATAACTCTTTTAATGCTCCTAAGATGGTTTTACCTGGTGCAAATACCAAGGCATTCTTGACAAAGTTATCCTCTGCGTATTCAAGAGCCATTGCAAATTCAGTAGCGATAATTGTGCCAATTAGAATGGTCTTACCTGCTCCCATTGCTAAAGCCAAAATGTGACTTGGATAAGGTAGAGTAAGTGTTTCTCTAAGGGCTTCCAGTTTATATCTTTTGACAAAATTAATATCCATTCTTATTTTTTCAAATATTGAATCTATGCCCCCTTTACTCATAATCTTCAGCAAATCCTCCTGAGAGATGGATATACCCAGAGCTTTAAAAAGTTCCACTGGGTTATTGTAGAGTTTCTTATATAAATCAAAAATATATGGTGTTTTTTCAATAAGCCTTAAATACCAATAAGTTTCAAGGGCTTCGAACTGGGCTTTGCGCAAAAAACGCAAAGCTTGGGTTTCAGAATCGTAGTTGAAGTTAAGAATCTCAGAAATAACCGGATATTCTGAGTTATAATTTGACTCTCTCCATTCAGTAACTTTCGATTTTAGTATGCCATCCAAGGTCATTATAAATTAACCTCCAAGTGCCTGAAACCGCCATTTCAGATAACTCTTTTTACAGATGAGCCTTCCAGACACAGGCAAAGTACTACCCACAATGCCACAGGGGAATTCCTTCCAATCCCTTATTAATCAGGTCTACCTTTCAGACCTAGGTAGGGTTGGTATTCTTCTTAGTGTCATGGAAAGTTTCAATCCCTTATTAATCAGGTCTACCTTTCAGACGTCATCTATCCTCACTTAGATGAAGAGACGATTAAGTTGTTTCAATCCCTTCTTAGTCAGGTTCACCTTTCAGACTTGGCAGACATTCCTGAATAATGCGCGAGCAATAAGAAAGTTTCAATCCCTTATTAATCAGGTCTATCTTTCAGACTTATGTTTATGTTTCAATGTGACAGTCATCCAGCTACGTTTCAATCCCTTATTAGTCAGGTCCACCTTTCAGACAGATGATTGTAATACCGACTAATTTTACCTTTTTGCTGTTTCAATCCCTTCCTAATCAGGTCCACCTTTCAGGCTGTCGGCACTTCAAACCCTTTCAGGAAGCGGGTTTGAGATGCCATTTTCGCAAGGCTCCCCTTTTTGACAAAGATCGTCGGGAAATTTTGACAAAAATTCCACCGATTTTACACCCCTTCATCTTCTCTTTCCCTTATTCAACAAGCATCTTCCCGAAAGTAAGAATTTTGCACGAGGCTCCTTTTTCGGGATTTCCCATCCCCTTTTAACCCAAATGCGTAAGTTTGCCTCACAACAAAGATCTTTCAGGTTTTTGTTTCATTCTCCTCTTAAATCCCCTGTCTAACCCCTAATACTTGTTCGTTCTTCATTAAATCCGCATTTCAGATCAAGCTTGCCCTTCCAGACCAAGTGGCAAGTCTCACGAGTTTCAATCCCTTATTACACAGGTCTACCTTTCAGACCAAGAACTAGCCAAAGCTACGGTTGAGGCTATCAAGAAGTTTCAATCCCTTCCTAATCAGGTCGACCTTTTAGGTTTGGACAATAGACTTTTGGGTGAAGCATGCTGACCATGCGTTTCAATCCCTTCTTCATGAGGTCCAACTTTCAGACTCAATGCTGATGCCGACAATACCTTCTACATTGATAAGTTTCAATCCCTTATTAGTCAGGTCTACCTTTCAGACGCATGTATGAGACCACTGGAGACCTCTTCAGTCCGATGTTTCAATCCCTTATTAGTCAGGTCTACCTTTCAGACAAAATAGAAATCTTTTATTTGGTGCTGTTGGTAATGTTTCAATCCCTTATTAGTCAGGTCTACCTTTCAGACGATAAAAAAACAAAAGGGTCGGGCTGGTTATTAGTAGTTTCAATCCCTTATTAATCAGGTCTACTTTTCACACTGCGGGTATTTCAAACCCTTTCAGGAAGGGGGTTTGAGATGCCATTTTCGCAAGGCTCCCCTTTTTGAGAAAGATCATCGAGAAATTTTGACAAAATCCCACCAATCTTAGACTCCTTCATTCCCTTTAGTCCGCTTCCCATCAGGATCTTCCCGAAAGTAAGAATTTTGCGCAAGGCTCCTTTCCAAGATCTCCCACCCCTTTTTAGCCTCAATTTGTGGTTTTACCTCACAATCAGGATTTCTCAAGTTGGGCCGCACTTTCTCATCCCTCAAGTCTCCCATCCTTCCCCTGACGCTAATCCCTTATTAATCAGGTCCACCTTTCAGACAAATTAGCAAGGGTAAGTGGGAATGGGAGCCGGAGGTGTTTCAATCCCTTATTAGTCAGGTCTACCTTTCAGACTGTCGGGACTTCAAACCCTTTCAGAAAGCGGGTTTGAGATGTCATTTTCGCAAGGCTTCCCTTTTTGAGAAAGATCTTTGGCTATTTTTGAGAAGAATTCTTGGTAACATTTACCACTTCATCAGAGAGAAAACATATCTATTATTCCTAATGATAATGGGTTAGAGAAAAGATGCTAACCACTCACAGGATTCAGTTTTTATCAATTATTTTCACCTTCGTCCAACCAAGAGGTAAAACATTATCAACCAACTTTCGTGTTTGGACAGATCTCGGCTTCCGTTGTTTTAAATTCACTGTCATCGAGTTAAATCCACTGCCCCAGCCAAGTCTTAATAAAAAACTCTCTTTATCAAGAGACTCATTCCTGAGTTGTTCACAAATTTCAGTAGTGGGATGATCGGCAAAATATTCTAATTCACTGTCGATAATCTCACGAGTAAAGTTAGCACACGCTCTAAGTATAAAATCTTTGTTGATAGATTTCAGCTTGATTTCCCGATTGCGTTTGATAAGTTCATCGTCAATACGAAGTTCGCCTATAACGGCTACGTGCTTATTTTGAAAAGAAGAATGAGTAATCTCTTTAAGAATTTGAATATTAAGTGGTTCAATCTTTCCACTTTTTCGAGAGAACGTTTCCACCCTCTCAATATAGGTGGTGTTCTCAGGTAGTTTAGCATCGGTAATCTTAATCGCCCGAAAAGGGTCTTTTCCTCCATCTAGACCCCTGGTAATGAATCTCTGGTCTTTCTCACTATAGAACCCTCGCTGACTTTTTAATAACTCAGCTTCAAAAATATCGGCCCTCATTTTCTTATTCGCTTCACCCTGAAAGAGTTCAAAGATAACTGCAGTTCTCATGGCTCCTTTAAGAGAGCTGCCAGGAATAAATGGAGATGAAAGCTCTCTGATGAAAGGAGAAATGACCAGTTGATTATGAATATCCTGAAATTTAGTCTCATAGACAGATTCAACTGTATTTGAGACCTCAACACTAAATTCAGAGAACTTGTCAAAGTTTGCTTTATTTCTGATAAACTGCCGCAGTCGGACGATATCAGTCGAGATTTTATCGAACTTTTCCTGTTCAGCAGGTGATAGGTGATAGAGAAAATCAGCAAGATTGATTTTATACAATCTGCCAGCTTTAATCACATATTCGTAAGGGTCAATCTCTTCTCCACTGCCGATATGGAGAGGAGTAAGAATTTCAATCTGAAGATGATAAGTTAACATTAGTATCCTCCGTTGTTTTATCTAAGATTGCTCTTGCTGCATCCTTTATTCCTTCCGGAGATTCGGGATCCTCAGAAAGAAACAAAACGTGCTCTTTTATCCTTTTTGATAACTTTGTAGATTTCTTGTGAAGTAAGTAATCTAACATCGCTAAAGTTGGACTTCCTTCTTTTCGGTGGTCGCTCCTAACGAGAATACCGCCTATTGTATTTTCTGATAACTCTACGTTATTCAGAATAGTATCTATTGTATTTGCATTTTCTTCAAAAAAGAGAGGGATTAATTTTTTCTGGTTTTTTAAAGAACTTAAAACATTCCTTATATCCTGCTTGAAAGAATAATCCTCACTACCTGCGATATTCTCTCTTATATCCTTTATGAACTTATTAACTATTCTCTCTTCAAAATAAGAAATAGCTTTCAATCGATAATTATCAAGCCAGAAGTCGAAACTTTTTCCAATTATATCTCTAAAGTCGAAAGTATTAATAGTATCTCTCAAACTTTCCAAAAATTTATCCCCTTTTAATTTAAATATTTCTAGTCCTTTATCTTTCCAGTAATATTTTTCTTGTTCCCCCCATGGGGTATCTTGAATTACATAACCTTCGCACTTCGCACTTTCCCTACTTCTCCTAATAACCTTATTTGTTTCTTCCAAAAGAAGTTTAACGTTGTAATCCGAAAGACTGTATCCAATGAATATTATCTTCCTAGTGGATAAGATATATCTAAAGCTATCCTTTAGTAAACTCGGTTCCATCAGGAATTCGATATAATCATCATCGGTAATCGTTAGCGATATTGCTCTGTTTACAGATCCATGTAGTTTTATGATTATTGTCTTCTTCTCATCCCAGTTCCGAAACTCGTGTTGACTTACTATGAGCTCATATTCTCTTTCTCTTTTTTCAAATTCATCTTCTATATTACAATCATAATTTGTTGTGAAGATAATAACGGGAGGGAGCTCCGTTAAGAGCTCATGAATTCTTAGAGGTACTGCGTTCTTATAGATGAAACTCCTTATGCTCCCTTCCATTTTCTCTCTACCAAGCTTAATTGCGTAATATTGAGCTACTTTAGACAGTCCCTGCTCTCCTTTCAATAAGGGAAATCCTTCTTTTTTCAATTCTTGGGATAAATGCTTTATCAATTTCTGGGTAGAGATTCCTCCACGGTCTTCTTCATAAGAGGTTCCTGCTCCAAGAAATAAAGCACAGTTACCTTTTACAATATCTTTGGCAATTCTGTGATAGGGTGGAACCCGATCTGTCACTTAAGATCCTCCATATTTTCTACAATCTTTACTCCCGAAGGAAAAGCCAACCCATAATGAATAATCTCTGGGTCCCAATGGACATTATCCACTATTCGTCCATAATATTCCTTCAGTGGACTTCCATCGAGGAAGAACGTAGAACCAGCCCTGAACATATAGAGCGGTTTTTTAAAAGGATTCATTCCTATTACCCGTCCACTTCTGTCAAGTTTACTAGTCTTACCACTGGCATAATGTTCCCCTAACTTGCCATATTTGAGTATAGGACCATAAAAACCATTCGATGGATCATAAGCTTTGGGAACAAAAGAGGATAAAGATGTAAAGGCATTGGACTGATCCACATGAGGCAAATCTGAATCTTCGATATTAATAAATTTTATGTTCCCTCTCCCGGCAGATTTATCTGCCCCATAACCGCTTAGTTCTAAGTATCCAGTCAAGAGGTTCTTAAGCCGGGTTAGAGAAAATAGGCTTTCATTTATTTTAGCATAGAAATTAATTCTAGATTCTGGTGGATAGTAGGTCTCTGTTTCAGAAAAGAGGCCACCTTCTTGTACTCTCGCAGTAAGTCGGTTAAAGGCATTTCGCAAATTTGCTTGGGACTCTTTTGCAGGTTCTTTGAATTTTGCTATCAAAAAATCTTTTCCTATCTGTATCGAGGACAGATTCTCAACATATTTGAATAGATAATCCTTGGGGATTAAATGTAACTTACTCAATTCTTTCAATTTCATTATTCCTCTTATTAACTCTTTCTTCTCTTTGCCGTAGCAGGTTTCGACCAACTCTTCAGATTCCTTAATCTTCAATGGTGCCAAAATAGGTCTTGGCAGATAGCTCTCTGGGAAGCCATCAGAAATAATTAAAGGAGGATTTTCCATCAAAGAATTATCTATGAATTCTTTTAGATCCTTTTCTCCCTCCAGAAATCTAATTCCCCAGCATAAAGTACCAAAGAGAGTATCGGCCTGGAACGGAGTAACTACTGAAGATTTAACCTCTAAGATTACTCGATATGTCCTATAGTTTGTCATTTACTTTCCCCTTCACTCCTATTCTTCCAGAAGGTAATCCTGAACCTGGTAGTCGAATTTTACCTTTCCATATCCTCTACTTCCGGAACCTCCTAGGGCATCCATTTCAATCAATTTTATTCCTTCCTTTACGTAGTCAAAGAGTTTCTCGTCCACTTTACCCTCGTCGTTGTCAAAATCAAACACTCGGTAAACCATTTCAAACTCAAACACAATATTTGCTGGTACTCTTTCTTGAGTTCTTGGATTAGCTCTGGCACTGAGACGATTTATAGTGTTCTCTGTTTTTTCCTCGGCATACAGGAGACCCTTTTTCTCCCTTAAATCTTCTAGCTTCTTATGGGAGTTTTCGGTAAGGACGGCATCACGGACAATAAGTCGACTGGGACCAATCTGTGCCTTATCAGAAGATGTTCCAAAGATGCGACAGATAGGACATTTTTTTCCCTGGCACTTACGACCACCGTATTGATGGACCTCTCCATTGGATTCAAAATTATCCAACTTCCACTCCAGAAGGCTGCGCATCTTTCCTTTAATGGAAGAACCAGGAATGTAAGGAAGTTGCGTAATAGGGTGTTTAATGATAGGATTGTCCATACCACCAATTTCAATAGTTTCGGCTGTTCCTCCGATATGAAGCCCTGTCCTACAGGTAATCGTCCCTTTTATTACTTTGTAACCTTTAAGCTTTAATTTAGTCTTTTCTGACATCTTATCTACCTCCTTCACCATAAAAATATCCAACGACAGCCTCGAACACCAAGGCAAATGCTTGAAAATCTTTCAGTTGGTCAATCTCGTCAACACACTCCTCAATAAACTCCCTGAATTCCCAGGGAACTTTTCGGCCACTGTAAGTTTTTGGGCACGCATAAGCTACCTTTGATTTCAACATCTTAATTAATGGTCTGTTCTTGATAAATTTGTCCCCTGAAGTAACTTTTGCCTCCAAAGATTTGACGTCATGATAAAACCTCCTCAGTTGGGCGGAGTGAAGTGGAGGACGAACCCTTAAAAAACTCCTTGCCCATTCTTGAGCTTTAGAGGTTAGAAGCTCTTCCCGGATGACCTCCTGGCCATTTTTTTCTTCAAAGAAGAAACTCTCGACCCTTCCCTCGTTAGACGCTTTCCGAATAGTTGTTCTCATGTCTTATTACCTCCTATTTTTATAAAGTGCCCAAAACACGGGAATCTCCATGTTCTCCATCAGTTTGTTTTTAATCCCTTGGTCATTCGCATAAAGATGTTCTAGCCATTCCATTAATTGCTTCTCGACTTTTTGCTTATCTTTGTCCTTTTTCTTAAGATTTCTTCCTATGTCATAGGCCATCTGCGGACGATAAAGCAAGCCTTCAACCATTCCTTTTCTAACATTTAAGTACATCTGGTGGTATTTTAATAAACGGTGGAGGAAAGAGGTCGTAAACGGGGAATCTTTTTCTTTTAGTTCGTCGAGGAGTAAGTCCTTGAAGGGAATTATTTTTTCCAGTTCGCTCCACTGCAGAGTGGTTCCAAAAAGGGTCAAGCAATCTCTCTCTCCCTCATCAGTAATCTCATCAATTGTGCCCTTTTTTCTGCCCGTTTTAGAGGTTTCGAGCAGTTCGTCTACCAGTTTAGCTCCCCTAGCAATGGGAATCTTAGGTTTAAGGACGGCAATCCCAGTGGAAAGAGTAATGTTTTCGTTCTGACAAGTAAAAGAACGAAAATCTTTGTATAGCTTCCTATAGAACTCAATTATTCTTTCCCAAGGGCCTACCAGAAAGAGATCATCGCCACCAGAAAAAACGGCATAGAGTTCTTTAAACTCGACGGATAGTCGCTCTTCGATCCAGCCCGCAAAAAAAAGGTCAATCATTCGACTCATCGTGAGATATCTCGAAACTGTGACATCTTTCCCCAAGCCACGACTAAAGATTAATCCCAGTCGATCTACGTCTGCTTTCAAAAGACCTAATCGCTTCACTCCTTGCCAGCTACCCTTCTTATTCTTCCATTGAGATAGTGCAGCGAGAGTTCCGAAAGTAAGGATACTGTCGGGGTCCTTCTCCTGATCACCTTCCACGAGTTCTATCTTATTCCTATCTAAATCTTTGTAGAGAGGCACATAATTAGTGAAGAATTTGTTCATGATACCGAGATTGGTAACCTCACTGCGTTTCTTTTTATCAGCATCGCAAAGGCGGTAAAGCAGGTAATAATGGTCATTAACCTGGGGAAGTGGCCTACCCTGCGGAATCAGTTTCAAAAAATAGGCATCATGTTTACTATCACTGCTATGGAAAAACACGATATCTTTTTCGATTTTTTCTAGTTTTTCAACCGGTGCTTTTCCAAAGGCAATATACTCTGTTTTGGGAAGCATCTGTCCGATTATTTTGTCTTGAGCACATTGAGCGCAAATCTCGGTCCCATCATCATCTCTGGCGCTTGCAGGAAAGCAGTGGCAAATTCGACAATCTTTCGCTCCTCCTATCTTTTGATTGTAGGCCTCGTACTGATTCTCTCGCACAAATTTCCGCTCATTCCACTCTTTGTCAAGCAGAATTTCTATATTTTTCTGTTTCTTTTTGAGTTCCAAATTATCATACACTCGTTCTATATATCGGCAGAATTCTCCTATTTTAAGATTATAACCAACGATTTTTACGCTCCAGTCCAAGTTAATGGTTAATTGCCCGAAGAATTTTCCAAAGAGCCATGTCGAAATTTCATTCTGGAGTTCTTTCATCTTGTCACCAATATGTTCAGGAATAAGAAGGACAAAACGTCCACCAGCTGAAATTAAGTTACAACTGATGGGAAGTTCCAAGGAGTGAAGAATCTTCTGAACAGTAACTTCTAGTAAAGCTGAGAGATAAAAGGAGCGACTTCTAAGTCGTTTAGCTACTCCACCTCTACCCTTATCCGTAATCTTAAAGATATACTCTTGAATGCCCGAAAGATCACCGCCAACGAGCCTAAACTTATACTGGTTCTTGGAACTATTAAGATAACCTTCGATATCTTGTTCATGAAATCGGTAAAGGCAGGCAGCGATAGCACTCGTAGTTTTCAGATGATCATACAAAGATATATCTGCAATCTCTTTAGTCGTGTCACTAGGAAGACACCAGGTGTATTTCTCCAAAAGTGAAAGCAATGAAGAATAAAATCCGTCAAATTGAGAAGCGGTGATTTTCTTAAGTTCAGGAATAAAGAAATCTTTGTAGTGGGCCATTATTCTACCTTCTTCTATTTTCTTTGGTCCTACCGGAAAAGCCCCCTCAGGGTCTAAAAAATCGATTTTATAGGATGAGTAGGTAGAAGGAGGATTACGGAATAGCTCTACTTGGCTAAATATTGGATCTAACGGCCTTCTAGTGAAATAAATCCGTTTACTTTGCGCTTCTCGATGCCTTTCACCGGCAGAAAAAGTATCTGCATCACTTACTAATTGGCACAGAGCCTCTTCTCGTTTATTTTTGAACCCCCCTTCTTTTCTAGTTTTTTGAATTATGCGGTCATGATGATTTCGCACTAATCTTTCCATAAGTTCAAAGTCAAGGTTGTCTCTTAACCATAAACCCTTAAAACCTTCTTCTTGAGAAAAAAAGTCTTTGGAAAATTCAGTATGCTTACTCCGAGCAGTAACATTACTCTGTCGTTGAATAAACTTGCCAATATCATGCAAAAGCGCGGCTAAGATAACTGAGTGATATTCTTTCTGATTATTTTGTTTTTCAGTCATAAGTTGTCCCTCCATACTTAGTACTTTTCCTTTTTGTTCTGTCGCAACGAGTTTGTCTGTTCTTAAACAACTTTATACCTCTTACCATAGTGGAACAATCGCCAGCGATCTCCGACGTTGTCATAGCTTCTCTTTATTACTTAGCTCTTTGTTTTTGACTAAGCTTTCCTCCAATACAAAGCGAGGGAAAGACTGATTGCAATTGAATTTTTCATGAGACTTACAATAAACCGCTTCTTTCGTACGGTAGCTGTATATCTATCTACCAGATAACATCTGACCAGAAGTCCTGACTGAGAGAATCTATAGCTTGTCTAGCTTGTCTACTCATTGCATGCTTGTCTTGGTCAAGAATGAGATCGGAAACAATATTATTAGAATTCGCAGGGTCTTCAAGACGTACTGTTAACACATTGTCTCGAATATACTTGAGCACTTCCCAAATCTTGTTATCGTATCTATGCAATACTTTGTCTTTAAGCGACTTGATCACAAGTAATTCCAGAGCAAAAGATTTGAAATGTAGATTATGCCTCTGCTTCCAAATCTTTATCAGCTTGATTATATTTCTTACCCCACTTGCGCTGATAGTCTTTACATGGATGGAAATACTCGTCTGAATTTGGCTATCTATGTCTCTTCGGTAAAGATTCACAAGAACTCCAGTCTCGTCAATCCTTCTCGCGGGGACAATATCAACATTTGATCCTTTAATTGTGATTGAGACCGTCTTTGGTTCGAGGGAATATCTTTGGTCAAGTTTTGTATATACTTGTTCGTACATATCCCTAAGAGAGTCGAAGCTGCCTCTCTTGAAATAAACACAGAGATCTAGATCGTACGACAATCTAATTGCAGTGCCCTTTGCAATTGAGCCAGAATAGTAAAAGTTTGTAATGTCCTGACCGAAACAAGATCGCAAATAAGTTTCTATCTCGCTACGTTTATTTCTCAGGGATTCCACTTCCCAGTCGTTGAGCGCGTGAGAATTCAATACATTCTCAAGATATTCATGTGCGGTCATATTCTAGCCTCCGCTATGTAGCATGATGTTCTAAATAAACCCTGGCTACTTTATATGTATCCGCTAATTTATTTACATAGTCAGCATCTATTCCAGGATTCTCCGTATTTCCGGTAGCGAGACTCACTAAAGAGATAAGTAGGAGCGTTAAGACAAGGTCGCTGGCTTGGTCGGGCATGCTGTTCAATCCCCAGAAGTTCACCGGATAACCGTTTGCAAGTAATACTATCTCTCTGTCTTCCTTTCTGAGTGTGTAAACTGTACCAACTACCTTTCCCCTTGGAGCAAAAGGTGCAGTTCTACCTCCAGATAGATTACGGAGTTCAGAAATTGCAAACTCGTATTGTTCCGATGAGGCACTAGCCAGATATGTTCGATGCTTTAATGAAAGAATTGCAGCTCTTCCCAAAACACATTCCCCCGATGAACCAATTACAAGAAATTCATCTTTAACTGCCTGCTCAACATTATCCGCTATCCCCATACTAGCATTGCGTGCCTTAAGTCTCTTTGTATCATCAGGATCATATACAACTACCCGCATGCCTTCATCTTTTAGCCGCTCTGCGAGTTTTTGCCCAATTGTACCGTAGCCAAGGAGAGCTACTTCTCTCCCTCGGAAATTTATATCTTCAAGAAAACTTCTAATGTTTCGGACAACAGCCTCTGCTACATGAGGTGGTTCAAAATCTTCCTTCAACTTGGAGCCCGCAACACTTAATACCGGTAAATCTGGTTGAACTTTAAAGCTATTCAATGCATTTTTGATATTCTGAATTCCCCTTGTAGTTTGTTCAACACACCCTTGAATTTGATTCAAAAGAGATGGGTAGTCTCTCAATATTCTGGAATAAATGTGTCCTCCATCTTCAATGATTAATATTTCCCCAAGCTGTACTTTATTTTTGGACGACAGTACCTCAAGTTCGCTGTTCAATTGCTTCACTGGATGTACGTGAGCCCCTTGTTTCTTTAACCATCCTGCGATGGCATCACGTTGTGGATACGGATATTCCTTAAAGAAGAAATGACTCTTTGAGGGGTCAAGGCCTAACTTTTTCATTGCTTCTAGAAAGGGTATCAGGTCACGAAGAAAATGCAGCAAGCTCAATACTTGCTTTCCAGACAAAGGATGATTCTTGAGCTTTTCTGAGTAATAAGATAGAAGAGGTGTGTTCTGGAAAGGGTCTTTAATAAAGGCTTGCGAAATAGTTTCGGTAGTCATGCCTAAAATTTCTTCTTTTAAGCCTAAGGTAATTGTTTTTCGATAAGGTATATCTTCTGAACGAGAAAATTCATAAAGGGCGATAGAAGGATGGACATTGAGATTAATCTGTTGACCGAAAAGCGCAGCAAGAGCAACAGGCCCTGAGTAGAATAAATGTATTGACGTTGCATTTGGGAATATATTTGAGATTCTATCCAGTGTATCTCGAAATTGTTTTGCGGCACTTATAGCTTGACCAGCAGATGATATAGCCTCATGTCCAAGTTTTGCTGTTTTAAGGTGTATACTCGCCAGATCTTCATGATAGATTTCCATCTTTCTCACCTTAGGTTCCACATCGTGGGTCATCGAGATCATAAGAACTACGGGACCCTGCTTGGTTTCATTCTTATCAGGAAGTCCTTCAGTGGTGAAGACAGGTTCCATCCATTCCTGATTACCCCAGCACACCCATTCGCCACTGGTTTTCTCAAATTGGTAGGCGATGACATTGAGCCAGCCAGATAAAGCGAACCCGAGATGAAGAGCAAATGTAAGGGGAGCATGGCAAAAGAGGTGCATTCGAGGCTTGACACCAAGTTGATTAAGTTTCGATTTTAGCTCATGTACAAAATTGCTTTGCCTTTTAACAAAGACATTCCACTCATCAGGGTTCGCTGGGCGGTTATCACTAGATAAATTGCGACTAATAACCTTTTGGCCTTCACGTTTAATAGATTTAATCGCCTTACCCTCGTCAATCGGCCCGTCAATCTGTTGCAGTACAACCAGGTCAGTAACACCTGAAATATCTGGAATTTTATTGATCTTTAATCCATCCGCCATTTTTGATATTCCATGCTCTTTCTGGAAATAATTCTCTTTAGCTGTCTTGATTCAGCTCAAATAATTTGAATCAGCCGGGGCGTAAGTATCTTTTTAGCCAATATTCTGAATATCCACCTAGTACAAAAACTTCCAAGACAGAAATGGGCAGTACCTTTGGAGTTACCTGTTCTCATTACTAACTTCATATTTTCCCAGGCCAAAGCTGGTTCCTTTGCCTACATGGATGTAGCTGCCTAAGAGGATAAGGGGGATAAACTGGTGAAGGTCAACTCCATCAAAACCGAACGTTACCTTTCCTATGAATCCACCCAGGAGCATTCTTGTATTCTGACGAGCAGAGTAACGTTCCCAATCATACCAAGTTAAACTGCTATCCTCTCTTTTTACCGTTTTGGCCTTCTCTATGAGGTTCTTAAAATCAACCTTCAGTTCTTTGCCACAATGAAAATACGACACAAGGGATATTCTCCTGAGAAGATTTCTGATAAGTATATGGAACTCAAGGTCCTTAACGAAATGTTCCCGATATTTTAGACGAGTGGGAGTAATAAAATTTAAGGTGATTTTTCTTTTATCGTAGTGTTTTTTGCACTCTTCAAGGATATCTTCTCCAGTTATCAAGGTATAGTTATTCTTAAGAACTTTATCCTCGCCGGTGTATATGAGTTGACCGTTATCAGAGTTTCTCTTTATGCTCCTCACTTCTCTTAATCGATACTTCCCGTTCCTCCGGCCAAGACCCAGCTCACCCAGTTTATCAAAGGCAAATACAAAATAGGGAAGGTACTCAATAGCTTTGTCTATTAAGATGAGATCAAACGAAAGCTCCTCATTTTTGTTGTATTCCTCTTTGCTCTCTAAGGGAGGTTCAATGATAAAGGGGTGGGGTGCATACGGGTATTTTGTAAGCCTTGTAGTGTCCTCAGGTGGCGGAGTTTCGAAGATGACGGAGTATATGCACTTTTGTTTAAGGAGGCAGTTTTTACACTCTTTATCCCTTATTGCACAAACAGCCCTTTTGAGACTATGCCCAAATCCACCCCTTAAAGTGGAGCCTTTATATGGAGGGAGATATAACTTGCTCTTGGGCTTTGCTATAAACTTAAATTTTCCCAGCTTAAAGTGTTTTATTTCATATTTCACATCTTTTAGGACCATTTAATTTTTCTCTCTTTCTCTTTTATCCACTGGGATTTTCCCCAAGATTCTAATATACGAGCCTTACATTACAGACCTCTTACAGTTCTAATCTTTGACCTTAATGAATGAACTTGATCAAATAAATTTTGGTTTTCCTGCAAAACCTGCTTGACTTTTTCCTACACATGTTGGGTATCTTTGCGCTTTTTTGTATAGGCCAAATTCGTACTATCCTCCTAAAGGGTCAAATCTCAACTCTGTGATTTTTCTCAGCCTAATACGGAAAAACAGCTTTCGGAAAAACTGTATCACAGAGAATTTATATTTTGAAATATCCGTAGGATGGGCAAAAATGATTTTTTGAAGGGCCAGATGAGTGTGAAGGATGCAGGGGAGTGTACAAAGTATCACTTTTGAACAGGCTAAGTTCCATAAAAACAACTTATCGGCAGGATGACCAGCTGGAAAGGGATTTTCCTTAGCTAGTTTCTGTTTGCTTCTTGCTTTTGCAAAGAGAAGATAGGGCGGTGAGCGCATATTTGCTCTCCCCTCTTCCTTACATGATGATATGATAAGTCAATAAGAAACTTTTGTCAAATATGCCTTCCAATGTAGGAGATTTTCTTTCATAAAGAAAAATGGGGTGTAATTATTTTTTGTAAAGGAAAAAACAGTTTAATTATTGCTAGCACCGACTTTACCCATTATCAGCCCAAAGAAACAGCCGAAAGACAGGACAAAAAAGCTCTGGAGGCTATCCTTTCCCTGAGTCCAAAGGATCTCACCAGGGCAGTTTCCCGTTATCGTATCTCTATGTGTGGCCCGGGTCCGGTAATGGCCATGCTCACCGCAACAACTCTGTTAGGAGCCAAGAAAGCAACCCTTTTAAAGTATGCCACCTCTGGCGATATCACTGGTGATTACGAGGCAGTGGTGGGATACGCCTCAGTGATTGTAGAAAGGTAATTTTATCCCGACGACCTTCATTTCTTATTGGACAGATCTCATCCTGGCAAAGAACCACTTAGGTTCCGGTATCAGACTTTCTACCGTGGGTCCTTAATAGTCTACTCAGAGGAGTTTCAATCCCCTACGCATCAGATCCACCTTTCAGACCTCTTTTGTCATCTTCCGTGACAAGCCTACGTGATAACACGTCGCATCTTTTGTCTATGAGAGTTGAGATTTTACCCAACTGATAAACCTCTCAGTGTGTTTAGTAGCTGCCTCTGCCTCTTTGGCCGTAAAGAGTCTTGCTTCATATTCAACTAGATTTTTCCGGTTTATAAGCCAGGCTAGATGATTAGAGTTCTTTTTAACTTCTACTTCCTTAAAAAGAGATACTAAGAGTCTTACAGCATCTGTATGTTTCTCGCTGGTACATCTTAATCCGTGGTAATAAACACAAAGAGCATCATTGGCCGAGATAACAGCATGAAGAGCATTGAGACCAACGGCATTCCAGTTTTCTTTAAGATAGGCATCTCTCATGGCGGCAAGAAACTCATCTGTCTTTTCCAAATAGTTCTTGTAAAGAGATTTACTGAGAGTTTTAGTTTTAACTGGAACTTTTGGCATAGGAAATTAGATCACTGATTGATTTTCCGTGAATAACTTGGCCTTCTCTTATAATCTCAGTTATAAGTTTATCTTTGGCTTTGAGTTTCTTAAGAAAATCTTTCAAATTAACAACCAAAGGAGAAATTTGATTACCAAATTCCTCTATTAGTTTGGTATTCTGAGAAATAATTTTTGATTCTGCTTTCTCCACATCAATTTTATCAGAAACAACCACTAAAACATCGATATCGCTAGTTGGTTTTTCTTTTTTCTGAGCGATGCTGCCAAAAAGGATTAGGGACTCTATTGGGAAGTCCAATCCCTTAATGAGAGATTGAGCCATTTTTTGTTTTAACTCTGCTTCTCTTTTGAAGACTGGAAGGATGATGTTTTTGGTTATTTGATGGCTTATGTTGAGAGAATATAACAGAGCATTACCCGATTTTCTCATAAGTACTATCCCTTGGTCTCTTAGCTGAGAAAGAACCAAGTGACAAATAGGGTGGGTGAGGCCTGTAGCTTTGGCAATTTCCCTACCGGTAAATTGCCCACCATGGGAACTCAGATATCTTAAAATTTTGACTTTTGACTGTTGACCCAAAACCTGGTCTAGAGGACGATTAAATATCATGATATTTTCTACTTCCTAGCTAATGGTAAAATTATTTTCCATTTGGTAAAATTATATACCATTAACTATTTATTTGTCAAGAGCCGGTCCTACTTCTACTTATCACCTTATCTGGAATGGCAATATCGATCACTCCGTATCTCAACGCTCGTTTTCTTCCCTTACAGCAATTCTAGTTTTAGGATCAGCCATATGATCTATATTTTACCTCCTTAAAGATTTTTTAACTTTCCCTTTCACTTCCCACTCTCTGAAACCTCCCATCCTTCCTCTGGCTCCAATCCCTTATTAATCAGGTCTACCTTTCAGACTGTGGGTGCCTCAAATCCACTCTCTGAAAGAGTTTGAAATGTCATTTTCGCAACCCCCCCCTTTTTTTGAGAGAGATCATATGGCAATTTTGCCAAAAATTCCACCGATTTTACACTTCTTCATCCTCTCTTTTCCGCTTCCCATCAGCACCTTCCTGAAAGCAAAAACTTTGCGCAAAGCTCCCTTCTTAAAGGAGCTTATCCTTGGGTTGATGTCAAACAACAATAGAAGCCTTTTCAGAAAGTTCACCTGTCAGACTAAAAATAGAGAGAGGAGTGCAATTTCGAAGCTTATCTCAATTCCTCCTTAGTCAGTTTACATTACAGACGGGATTGTAGATTTCGGCTGTAGTATGGCCTACCAAGTCGTTTCAATCCCTTCTTCATCAGGTCTACCTTTCAGACTGTCAAAATCGCCGAAGAAGCACAGAAATTTGTGGTGTTTCAATCCCTTATTAATCAGGTCCACCTTTCAAACATTCTTGTTCTCCTACTCTTTGCGTCCCAGGAAGATAGTTTCAATCCCTTATTAATCAGGTCCACCTTTCAAACATAGCAAAGTCCCATTAGGACATATCGAAGACCAGTTGCTTCAATCCCTTATTAATCAGGTCTACCTTTCAGACGATTTACAGAGGATATTCTGGGCTATCACGCTATTCTGTTTCAATCCCTTATTAATCAGGTCTACCTTTCAGACTGTGGGTGCCTCAAATCCACTCTCTGAAAGAGTTTGAAATGTCATTTTCGCAACCCCCCCCTTTTTTTGAGAGAGATCATATGGCAATTTTGCCAAAAATTCCACCGATTTTACACTTCTTCATCCTCTCTTTTCCGCTTCCCATCAGCACCTTCCTGAAAGCAAAAACTTTGCGCAAGGCTCCTTTTTTTCACTATACCTCAAAAACACTTATGACCTCTTCTCCAAGCATATCAATAATTTTTACCGCAACCTCAACTTTTGATTTTGCAACTTCAATTTCATAGCTTCCTTTAACTAAATCGTCTTTTCTTTCTGGAACATCTGAATAGACTATATGGAAAGTTTTGCCATCGTAATTGTTGTCAATTAAAACAGTGTCAATCATACTTCTAAAATCTGGAATTTTTACTTTGAATAGTTTACTATCAATGTTAAGGCGTTCAACTATTGTTGGAGAGATGAAGTTCTGAATCTCCACTAATGTCTTTCTTTTATCAATCCTTTCAACTTTTATTTTTGCTTCTGCTGACTTGTGAATTAAGAAATTACCGTATTTTTTGTCCGTTTTTAATTCAATCAGCCTAATTTTGTTTACTGGATGTTTTTTATTCCATTCATCAATCCAAGGGTCAACTGCTAATTCTTTACCAAGACACACAACAGTAATATCTCTGTCTTCATTAGGTCTTTTCCTTAATTCGTCTTGAATAAGTTGTAAATCCAAAAGTGTTAATGGATGGTTGAAGTTAATTATTTTAACCAGATTTTTCCCTAAATATCCATCAAAGAATGCATCAGTTCTCATTCTTTGAATTCCAATATGCTGAATTGCAAGCTCAATTGCTTCGGTTCGCAAAAGTTGTAGGTCGTAGTTGTTAACTTTGTAAATAGCGAATACGGGATAGTCTCTTTCTCCTCTTTCCAGCTGATTTGAGATTATCTTTTGGAGTCTTTTACTTGTAGTTTGAATAGCTCCCTTATTTATATCAACTCCTATCCAGCGTCTGCCAAGTTTTTGAGCAACAGCGACGGTTGTGCCCGAGCCGAGGAAGCCATCAAGGATGAGGCTATTGGGATTAGAGGAAGCGAGGATGATTCGTTTTAGGAGAGCCTCAGGCTTTTGGGTGGCAAAATACAACTTTTCTTCAGACTGTGATTGTGGATCAAATACATCTGTCCATATTGACTGACATACTTTTCCCGGTAATTCATCAAGGTAGTATTTTACTCTTGGAACATCATTCCTGGAAATGACAATCCTTCCTTCTTTTTCTAACTCCTCTATACTCTTCCCCATAGTGCCAGCCCAGTGTCTTCCAGGTGGAGGATACCGAAGTTTTCCACAGAAAAATTTAGGAGGCCCGGAGCCTGCCCCAGATAAAGAAACTAACTGATACCTTCGCCGTCCCGTACCTGGTTCTATATTTCTAAACGCAGATTTTATATATGAATCATCATAGGGTTGATATTGGACATTCCAAATAGACTCCGATGTTTTTGAATAAAACAAAATTATGTCATGATTTCGTCCAAATTGTTTTGGGTCACTATGACTAAAAACTGTTTGGCGAGCAATCTCATTTCTAAAATTCTCCTGCCCAAAAACTTCATCCATCAACAATTTCACATAATGCCCCACATGCCAGTCTAAATGAATAGAGATAGAGCCTGTATTTGTCAATAACTCCTTTAAAAGCATTAACCTTTCATACATAAATTGTAAATAAGCATCGTTATTCCATATATCAAAATACATCGTCTGCTGAAGTAATGGTGCTTCGTCTTTTTCTATTTGTCCCAAATTCTTTAATCCCCGCAACTCAACCCTTCGCACATAATCCGCGCCGCTTTTAAACGGTGGATCTATATAAATCAAATCAATTTTCCCTCTGAATCCTAACTCTAGAAGTGTTGCCAAAACATCTTTATTATCTCCGTGGAATAGGAGATTTTGCCAATCATCTTTTAATCTCTCATAGGTTGGTGCTTCAAAAATCTTCCCAGTGTTTGTAGAATCAAATACTTCCACAAGTTGAGCAGGAAAGCCTTTGACATAATCTAAAGACTTTTTACCCACCCAGTGGAGCATCGGTCTACCCTTAGCAAGGGTGATTTTGATTTTATTCTTGGTCATTTTTGCGATCCTCTAAAGTCATTAAAAATCTTATAAATGTCCCGGTTAAATAGATCATGAATTCAACTTCTGAGCTATTCACTTTATCATCATGCTTTGCGTAATTATTTTGATATTTGGCATAATAATCAATTAATTGCCAATACATATTCCTCAACTCTTTTGGCACTTTTTCCCTCTCTAAGTATTCACCCAAAAGTTTTTCTTGCTTTTCCAAACGTCTTCTATTATTTAGGATCCTCTTAAGTATTAATTCAAGAGACAATCTTAGATCATCAATAAGATTTCTCTGGTAAATCTTATTTTGATGTTTTTCCAAAGCAGATTTGAAATTCTCATAAGCTGTCGGATATGAAGTTAACCAATCTAAATTTTCGTTCACAAGCTTTTCGTCTAATAGTTTTACTCCTTTTTGATAAAATATAATCCCACTACTTGTCTTCCCTATCCGAATGTCCAACATTGATAGTTTAATATCTTCTTTAAAA